>JAEEGL015464983.1_pt1 | contig 12184 bp, 9 predicted proteins | sample 9134231 | NCBI WGS metagenome assembly JAEEGL01 (sample SAMN16246548, study PRJNA631951) | gut metagenome | biome: gut microbiome; feature: rumen; material: fiber-attached | host: Bos | place: Iran: Karaj | collected 2018-10
ACGTCCATGGTAAGAAAACATACGATTTCATTGAAAGACGATACGTATACCGGCGCAATGGCAGCATACAAGTTACATAACTTTTCAAGTGTCAGCGAACTGATTGATACTGCCGTTCAAGAGTGGCTGGCTAGGGAAGCAGGGCAGTTTGCCGGAGATGTTTTGAGTGAGCAGATAGCATCAAAGATTGAGAACACTATACTTCTGTCGGAACGAAGGATTAACCGGATACTGTTCAAGCTGGCTGTCGGTGATGCGGAGATGAAACATGTGATTGCCATTGCCAGCCAGTTTCAGGACAGGATTGAGTTGCTTGCTAAGATCCATGAGCAGAGCGAGAGAGAGGTCCGGATAACCAATGGTCTGCTCAATTTCAAGACGGCGTTGGAACAGCTCAATGGAAACAAGCAGGGAGCGGATGAGTGGGAAATGCCTTAATGAAAAATACAGGAGAATGACGTACATCCTTCCAGAATTGTTAGTTTACATGAATAAGGCTTTTGATTAATCGTTGTGTTGAATTCGGCTATTTGTTACAATTATGGATAAGACAAAGGAATTCTGAAGCGGCATTTCCTTCGTCCCTGCTATTTTGAAGGTGTTATAATAGGCATAGTTTGAATGAAGTGTAAGGAGGACATTGACATGGCTTTAAATGAGCTCATTGTAAGAAAACAGGCAAATTTAGTGGCTGTTGATGGAAAAAACTCAATATTCACAGAGGTTCCCACCGTAAAATATGCCCTGATAGATTCATCCAGGTATACCTTTGAGTATAAGATTAATGATGATATTGATGTCAACATGTTTGAATCGGACAGAACATTTGACAGCAATGAGTTTGTTGATGCCGAATTTGAAGCTTCGGTAAGCGAAAAGGATCATTCATACTATACGGTAGCAGTCGCCAGTGGAGTTCTTACCGGTGTTTTCAGCCAGCTAAAACTGTCAGAAGGAATTCTGAAGAAAATCAATGAGTGGAAGGATAAGGACTGGGATAAGTACATCTTGCTTGCTGCACAGATGGCAGGTTATAAAAAGTCGGATTTAAAAGCTGCGAAGAGCTTTTTGAAAGACCGATTTGTTCCTTTTATCGATGAAGAATTGCGACGGGAATATCAAGAAGGATTGGATAAATGGATTAATGCTATTTCGAGCCATCCCTCCGTTGCTGGTCTTGTGTTCTCTGCTTTTACTCAGTTTAGCGGCGAGAAGTACTGGCTTGGAGAGAAAGGCATTGAGAAAGAACCTGTGCCTGAATACTATGCAATAGGCAGAAATGCTGAGGAAAAAATAGTATATGGACTGTTGTATTGGATATTCAATCTGTCCATTGATGTGGCTTTATCAAAGATACCGCTGTTAGAAGAGATGAAGATTCCGAAAGAGGTGTCAAAACTTCTTAAGGAATTGTCTAAACTTCCAGTTTTTGAAAAGATTCCCAAAGACTATAAGGATGCGGAGCAAATCTACTCCGTATGGATTAAGCAGTTTTTTGAGAACTCAGAGTGTAAGGATGAAGACGGAGAAGTACAAACCTTTGATTTACATGAAAGGATCGAAAGTCTGAGCAATAGAGTTTTTTCTGAAAGTACGCCAGTCATCATAAATGAATGCATCGTTAGGTCTTTCTATTTCTTAAAGAAACTGATTGCTGAAGTAAAAGAAAAAGAGATTAAATCGCTTAATGATTTGAAGATGGTTGATCCTTCCCACGTTCTTCCATTTAATAACCGCCTTATTTCCAGAATGATATTAATATCCAGCGGTTGCTTTGTGGGCGTAAATGTGGCAGGAGCAACGTTAAAGGCAATAGCCAAAGGGAAAAAGGGAAAAGAGGAATTTGCTGGAGCTTTACTAGCCGAGGTATGTATAGCAGGTGTAGGTCGATTTGTGTTTGCTTGTGTTGCGGACAGCAAATATTGGCTTGATGATATTAAGGTTTTCTTTCAAAGAAAAGATAAAAGACGTACCGTAGATGAAACAAAGGAAGAAGAAAAGATTGCTGAGGACATGGTTTCTAATGATGCCTTCAAGGTGCTGTCATTGAATCCTGTTCAGACAAGAGCTTTATATTCAATGGAAGCCTTGGCTATTCTCAAGGACATAGAACATACGGAAAAAGAAGGTGAAAAACTCACAAAAGAAATATGGCTTGATACATGGAAGTCTCGTATTCTAAGTGGATTGGGTATAGATTCATTAGATTATTTTGTGAGTGATGAGAAGGCTATCTATAGTGCCTTTTGTTCAATAGAACAGACAGAAGAGAATCTTAGGTGGTTTTATTTGCTGACAATGGAGTTGGTTGTATTCGAACCATATTATCCGTTGGGCGTTGAGGAAGATAACGTATTCAAAAAGCTTCATCCTGCGAAGTATAATTATATTGATGATCAATTCTCACGTAAACAGACCATTGTAAGTCAGGCAGAGATTGATGCAATTAGAACTTCTTATGAAAAGTATAAGGGAGTGGTAAGTGGGAAGACGCAGAATTCTATTTTAGCAGTAGGTGTTACCGGAGCAGCTGCCGCTTTGACTGGTGGGCTTGCATTTGCCTTTGCACCGGGAATAGCAGCTTTAATCGCAGGTGAAGCGGTTGTTGGCCTTCATGGAGCTGCGCTTACAAGTGCGAGTTTAGCGTTTGTTGGAGGCGGATCTTTAGCAGCTGGCGGCCTGGGAATGGCTGGAGGAACAGCTATTATAACCGGAGGCGGAGCCCTGTTGGGTATTGCCGGATCAGGGAGCGCTTCAATGGCTGCTATATTATCAAAGACAGGTAGTGATTATTGGATCAGACAGACAACGAAGCTACTTACTCTTTGTAAGTGTGTCCTTAAGAATCGTCTAAATGACACAGAATCCATAATGAGTCTGATAGTCGAAATCAAGAATACGATTAAAAAGGTTGAGATGAACATTGAAGAACTTGAGGCGGAAGACTGTTCTTTAGATAAAGAATTAGTCAGAAACTCGAAAGACTGCCTTAAGTACCTAAATAGATGCAACACAGAGTTGGAGAAAACCATTGAATAGATTGGTATTGAAACTCAGATAGTAGTGAGGCGCGTTAATTCCCATTTTTCAGGATATAAAATGAACAGAGAATCGGATGCATCAAGCTTGGTGCATCCGATTTTTCTTGAGGAGGTTTATGGCACGACTAATCTTACATTCCCGTTATTTCGCCCCTAACGCCAAGAAGCGTCAGGGGCGTCTTTCTTATCTGATCAAATACTACGGCACCCGCGAGGGTGTTGAGAAGCTACAGGCGGAAGAGTGGAAGCAGAATCCTGTCACCGAGAAGCAGGATGAACTGATCCAGAAGCTTCTAGATGATATCCCGGAGATAACCGACACCCATGAGTGGGAGGACTATAAGCAGAATCCGAACCAGGGAAATGCTTCCGAACTCATCCGCTGGGGAGCGGAGCATCAGATGCAGAGCGGGAATCCGGACATTTACCTTCGGTACATTGCCGAGCGTCCCCGCGTTGAGAAGGTCGGAGACCACGGCCTTTTTTCTCAGCATGATGAAGAGATTGATCTGGGAGAGGTCGCGAAGACAGTTTCGGAGCATCCGGGAAATGTGTGGACGATGGTATTCTCCCTGCACCGGCAGGACGCGGAACGGCTCTCGTATAACAATGCGGAGAGCTGGCGTACCATTTGTCGCGCCAAATCCGGTCTGATTGCGAAGGCGATGCGGATACCCGAGAAGGATTTCCGGTGGTATGCCGCATTTCACAATGAGGGACACCATCCGCATATCCATATGGTGGCTTACAGTGTTGGCGAGGAAGGGTATCTTACGAAATTCGGTATCGATGATATCAAAAGGGCATTTGCCCATGAAATCTTCCGTATGGACCTGCAGCAGGTGTACGAGCAGCAGACACAGCTCCGCAACGATCTCCGACAAATGGCAAAGGAGTACCTCAAGAAACTCCACGAGCTTCCGAAGGTAGCCACAGAGATGCAGAACCTGATTCCTGTTCTTACAGAAATCAAGCATCGGCTTCCAATAAGGGGTAAACTCAAGTACGGCTATATGCCGAGAGACGTGAAGAACCTTGTGGATGAGGCCGTAACCCGGCTTGAGAAGAACACGAAGGTCGCGGAACTCTATGACCTTTGGTACAAACAAAAGCGTGCCATCATCCAGACGTATACGAACAACTTTCCGCCGAAGGAACCGCTTTCGGAAAATGAGACGTTCCGGGATATCAAGAATGCGGTGCTGATGGCGGCGAAAGAGATGGGTGACACGAATGTTCTGAAGCCAACGAATGAAACGAGGAGCCATGAATCAAGCGTAAAAAAAGAAGCCAATGAGCTGAACGAGTTGGAGCGGACGTTGGAACGTATCCAACGAGAGCATGGAACTGAAGAAGCCGTTCACCAGGTGGAAAATGAAGCTGAATGGCCATCCTTCCGTAGCATAGAGAGTTTTCTCTATCGAGTCAGTAAGGTGTTTGAGGACAAACGGCCGATTGGAGATCAGGGTCAGGTAATGGACAAGAAGGCATATGTGCGGCAAGCGGAGAGGAAGAGGGAGTTGGGAATACAATAGAAACCGACAGTATTACATGTGGGCGAATAATATGCACATTAGCAGAAAGAATTTCGCAAAATTCGCAATTCCAATAACAGGAAGGAAGTTTTTGCCTCGAAAAGAGTATGCTGTCAGCACACTAACTAATCAATAAATGAGAGTATGATGCTGATAGCATCAAGAGCGCAAAGAGGTTTCTCACAAATAGGAGGTGCGCCTATGTATATTTCTCTTAATAGCTTCATCTTGATAGTTGTACTTGCTGTCTGTTGCATCATGCCAATCCTGTACTCAATCGTGATAACCATTCTGTTCGTTTGTGGGAAGCGCGAAATCATGACCATACAGGACAATTACAAGGAACTCGAAGAGCTTGCCGACCGCAAGATTAAGCGTCTCGAGGGTCAAATTGACAGGAAGAAGGGAACCATCGGCTTTGTCGTAACAACTGAGAAGGACAATACTTCTGAGAAGGCTGAGCCAGAAGAACTAGAGACAGCGTAAAACCGATTGGTGAAGTAGAGTTCATAGAGACAAAGCTTTTAGGTATATCATGCTGGTCATATAACTATAAGTATTTGTAAGAAATTATTTTCTGTTTACAGTACGATTATCCGGGTTTCATTCGGTGCGAATTGCACGGATTTGCATAGTGGACGACGAGAAAAAGAATCCATGATTATGGAATGGAACAAGATAAGTCAATAGAATCCACGAAAGAAACCATTGGCAAATAGCTACGATAGATATAAAAAATGATACAAAATGTATCAAAAACACAAAATAGGTATTGACAAGGCTACAGAATATGTATATGCTAAAGATAATCCATGAATGGAATCGGAGGTGTTGCTATGGATATTAGAAAAACACTGTTCTACGCTCGAATCAACAAAATAGAGTTCAATGACTTTCGGAATATTGAACATGGAGAGGTGGAATTCCCTAATTCTTCCAGCGAGGATTTTTTGGCTGGAAATCCATCTGTTGTTGGTTTGTATGGACAGAATGGATCAGGGAAGAGTTCTGTAATTATGGCGTTAGGCATTTTGAAAGATGTACTTTCCGGGAAACCACTAAGTGAGAAATACATGAGTTGTATACGTTATGGGTGCGACCGGTGTTCCTTGACTTTTTCCTTTTCTATGTATAGCAAAGTAATAAACAATAATGGTGAAAGCGTATTAAACGATGAAGATAATGCGTGTTACAACGTTTTCTATTCCTTTGACATAGCTTATCGTAATGAGGAAATTGATTCACCCTCGACGGATTTTGCTCCTGTCGAGAAGAAGATATTGACTATAGAGAACGAAGCATTGAAATACCGATTCGTCGGGCAGGGGAAGACAATCGTTCCGAAGCAAACTTTTATTGATACTTCATCAGTTGTTTCCGGAAAAAAAATGAGAAGTGTATTTGGAAGCAAACAAAAAGAAGAGATCTATTCTGGATTTGATGAAGAAATAGCGCGTCAGTATTACGAGTTGCTAGCTGTGTCCAAAGCAAAATCGCAATCGTTTATCTTTTCGTTGAAAACGATTTCTTTATTAGAGAAAACGTATGACGGGATCCTACAAGAAGAGGAAATTAACAAATCGGTATCAAAATTCTTGTCTGCCATGGATTCATCCGAGACTAGAGAAGAATTTGCGGACCGTTTTGGTGAGTTAGTAGAAACAAGTGATGACGTTATGTCTTTTGCGTTCTTTTTAACCGTTTCAGCTATTCCGATTTATCTTGTGAAGAATCTAAGATTATTCGGAACAGCCTATCTTCATGTGATTGATACTGTAACTACGGGATTAACAAACATCAACACGCAGCTTCCCCTCCTATTGTGGGGGCAGGTGCCTAATGGTGGGGTGTATAATTATCGCATTTCTCTTCAGATGGACGGACCGACGCATGTCTCGGAAAAGACTTTCCCGTATGTTGAACGTTCTCTGAGGCGGGTAAGTGGAGTCTTGGAAAAAATAGTTCCGGGTGTTAAACTTGTCTTTACAGATTTAGGAAAAACTCTGTCTGCGGATAATGAAGAAGAACACTACTTTGATATTTCTTCTTGTCGAGGCAATACAATCATTCCTTTGAAATTCGAATCAGATGGCATTCGGCGGATAGTCTCCATTCTGAGCCTACTTATAGCTGCTTATAATGATGCGTCTTTTACAGTCGCTATTGATGAGATTGATTCAGGCATCTTTGAGTACTTGTTGGGAGAATTGTTCTCAGTAATGGTCGAGTCGGTAAAAGGACAATTGATTTTTACTTCGCATAATCTACGTCCGCTTGAAGTTATGCCATCCAAATACTTGTGCTTCACTACGACAGATCCAGAAAAGCGTTTTACCAAAATAGCAAGTCGTGGAAACAGTAATCTTCGAGATACCTACTTCAGAAGTATCGTACTTGGAACACGGAAAGATTCGGTCTATGAGTCAACAGACAAATACGAAATCGCACTTGCTTTTTATAAGGCCGGTCATGATGATGTCGGAGGTGATCTGTGATGACCAAGAAGTTTATCCTTTTTATCGTTGAAGGAAAGAACGATAAGCGAGAGATTGAAGCAATCCTCCACACAAAGTATTTCGCTGACTATAAAGAGAAGTATGAGCCGTATTTCTGGACTAAATCGGGTGATTTAACTGCGGATAAGTCTGTTACGGAGAAAAACATTCTTCAAAAATTAAATGATGCCGTGATGGATTTTCGGAAAAATGGCATCCCTTTTAACAATATCAAGGTTCAGGATATCCAAGAGGTCGTTCAGATTGTTGATATGGACGGGGCCTTCATTCCGTCAGAAAACATCGTCCGCGGAGAAGACAGTTACTTTAGGTATACAGATGAAAACATAATCACAGCCAATGTAGATGGTGCACGTGGCAGAAACAAGAAAAAGGCATCTGTCTTAAGAAAGCTGATTGAAGTTTCTCAGGTAGGCAATATCCCATATAGCATCTATTTTGCCTCGTGTAACATGGACCATCTTTTGTTTGGTTCTCGCATGCTTCCGCCTCGAGACAAAGACTCCTTTTCATTCCGCTTTCAGATGATGTGTGATGCTCATCCTGATAGACTGGAAAAGACCGTGTTTGCACCTGGAATTGCGGCGAATGGGAACTATGCTGATTCGTGGACATACATTCAGCAAAACTGTTGTTCTTTACAACGGCATACTAATTTGAATTTGTTCTTTGGGGATGATGCCAAGAACCCCAAATAAACTTGTTGTAAGACGAGCAATTTGAGAAGGGAAGTGATAATAGTTATTTGAATGTTGTGCTACCCGGCGGTGAAAAAATGCGAAGATATTATTGTAAAAATGAATGATAATCCGTCAAATTGAATGAAATGAACAGATTCGTACTGGCGACGTAATGGAAAATCATGGATATTGATGATAAAATGAAGAAAAGAATTCGAGGGGGTGATTCCTTGAAGCGTTTTTTGTCAATTCTTTTGTGTGTAACGATTCTTTTTACGCTTGTTTCACATTCCGCAATGGCGGATGGAGAACCTGTTCCGACTCCTTCGGAGGAAGGGCATGAGACGTCGGATATCTCTGCGGTGATTGTTTCCAATTTGCGCGGAGTAGATGAGCTTATAGCGCAGCGTAAGTTTTCATATTCACGAGGAAAAGGGTTTGCTGCCGAATATGGCAATAATCTTATTGACCGGATTAAGGGAACAAATGCTCGAGTAATTGGTGATAGCAATCAGAAAAATGGTGCTGATCGAATTATACTCGGAAGAAATGGTGAGACGGTTCTGATTCAAACAAAATACTACAATTCTGCTGAGAATAGCTTAAAGGCGTCTTTTGGCCCTGATGGTATGTATAAATACCTTAAGAGCGACGGCACCCCCATGAAGCTGGAAGTTCCCAAAGACCAGTATGATGAAGTGGTTGCGGGTATGCGCAGAAAGATACAAGAGGGTAAGGTATCTGGAGTAACAGATCCGAATGAGGCAGAGAACATTGTCCACAGGGGAAACATGACTTTCAAGCAAGCGGAAAACCTTGCTAAAGCAGGAACCGTTGAATCACTCACTTGCGACATTGCAAATGGCGCTGTATTTGCATTGTACACATTTGGATTAGACGCTGTACTTAACTATGTTTTGCTTCGAATTGATGGGGAAGAACGGTTGCTTGCATTGAAGGAGTCAGCGAAAAGTGGTCTTTTGGCCGGCGGAACGATATTTGGAGCATATGTTTTAGCCTCTCAGTTTACGAAAACTGGAATAGGTAAAAACCTCTTTAGGCCAACAGCTGAAATGATAACTAAAAGATTGGGACCGCAGTTTGCCGAGAGGTTTTTGAGTGCGTTTGGCAGGACTGCCATTGTAGCAGATGGAGCAACGGTAGCGGAAACCACGACAACTCGACTTGCAGACTCATTGAAGTTTAATGCAGTATTCCAAGCGGCTATTCTGATTGTTACGACTATTCCAGATATCGTAGATGTCTTCCGAGGAAGAATTTCCAAAACCCAATTCGTTAAGAATTTGTCTGTCGCAGCTGCTACGATTGCCGCAGGCAGTGTTGGCGCATGGTTGGGCGGAATGGCAGGATCGTTTTTACCTGGCCCTGGTAATATTATCGGAGGTATCGTAGGGGGAGCAGCTTTTGGCTTAGCCGGGCATTATGCGGGTGATTGGCTGTCAGATTATTTAGCTCCAGACGATGCTGATAAGATGTATGAAATCGTACAAGACGAGTTTGTTGCGCTTTGTGATGACTATCTGGTTAACGAAGATGAGGCGGGTCAAATTGCTGAAACTGTAGGAAAAATGCTGGATGAAGATCTTCTTAAAGACATGTATCAAAGCAATAGCCGGCATGATTTCATCCGGAACAAGATGGAACCGATATTTGAAGCTGCTGCAGCTAAGCGAGAGAAAATAGAGATGCCTTCCGAAGAAGAGATGCGAGCGGCATTACTGGAAACCATGGATGGCTTAGTGTTTATACATTGAGGTGACGAGACATGAAGGATTACGCGAAAGTAAATCAGTTCCTGAAAAACTCAACAATCTGTAACGAAAGTCGTATTGTAAACGATTCATTTAGGCTCCCTGGGATTACTCCACTAACAGTTAGAGATGCGCTTTATCGAATCGGAAAAGTAGCAATCGATAAAACAGATGAGGCCATGTATCTTGGCATTGTTAAGGGGGGATTGTTTAAGATGGATTCGGTCTTGATTGCTATAATGGTTGAGAATGAGGGTGTTTTTGTTGCAGCTTATATGCGAATGAGTCTATTCAGCAAGAAGACTTGCAGAGAGGTAATCAATGAGCTCAGAGATGAACTTGGAAAATAAACCGCCTAAAAAATCGAGAAAAAAGCTCTTTTTTGGCGTAATAATCGTGATCGCAGCGGGGATTGGAATTACGCTCTTAACCAAGCACAGTAATGAAGATAAGCATAGTGAGAAAAATGTTCAGAATTTGATTCCCGAAGTTACAACATCTACAACACTAACACCGCATCAGAAGACGTACACTGATGAAGAGATAAAACAGTTTATAGAGTTTTTAGTAGATTATAACAATGTGTTGGATGAGTATCTCGAAAAGACACAGAACTTCAATAACCTCATAGGAATTATGGGGACGTATGATTTCCTTAAATTACCAGATGCATACCCTCAATATGAACGGTTGGATGAACAGTTCGATCCTTTAGTTTATCAGAATAAAGGCGAGTTGGAAAAACGTAGGGGGGAGATGGTCGCGAATACGGCCACCGCAGAGGATAACTATGGCCTGCTTTGCGTGAATATCTATAATTGTCTTGTCGATGAATACAATGCTGTCGCAGATGAATATGAAAAACTTACTGAAGTGAGCGCTGTGGATTATGTCAAGGATCTTTTAGTCAAGGTTGAAAGAAAAGGGCAAATCACAGAACCTACCGAGGAAATGAAGAAAGGGGCTATGTTTGCCCAATCCGAGTTCGACAAGGTACTGAAAGAGACGGACAATCTTGTTATAGATTATTCTGTTGTAATACAAATAACCAATCCGGATTCGCAGTGGGTCATGGATCGTATTAAGGGTATTCAAGAAATAACCGGTTGCCAAGCGGTCTCAGTAAACAATGATCCTAATCAGATGCTGGGAAAAGAGGGAGGATATACGAGTTGCATTTATTTCTCCGACTCAAATATCGACCAACACTCTATTCCCGGAGATGATATCATTGCGAAGGGAACAGACTGCGGAGGAGCTATAGAGGTGTACGAGAACAAGGCATATGCTTTGAATCGGTGCGAGTATCTTTCACAGTTTGATGGAACGCTTCTGTATTCCGGTTCATATGCGATTGTTGGCACTATGGTGATTAGAACATCATACAAGCTTAACAGTCAAGGACAAGTTACTCTGACGGATTTGATTGTGAAAGAGTTGACCAGACTCGAACCGTAACGCTGTCCATGAAGATTTTATTCAAAGAGTGTTTCTCTTGGATGTGCAAAAAAGGAGGTCACCGATGCCAGTAGTACAAGACACTTTTTTTATTCCTGATGATATTGCGGTTGGATTATCCACAGGCCAATTAAAGCGAATCGGAGGAGTAATTCGACATGCGAAAGGCTCGGACAAGGGACAAATCGTGAAGTTCCTTGATCCGGTTACAACAAGTGACAATAATACGTCAAACGGCTTATTGAAAAGTGTAGCTAAGTTGGTCCAGGAACATAAAAAACTATCAGTCGGTTCATTGGTTACTGTGGTAGGCGTGGGTGTATTTATATATGTGAAGAATAGAGAACCTAAGGTGGTTCGCACATTTCGTCTTTCATTAAGACAGTACCTTGATTGCGTTAGAAATGGAAACCTAGATGTTACTTGCATACAGAATTTATTGGATGCGCTTGATGCTCTGAAACGCCATAAAAACTATAAGAAGATATGTGTTAAACTTTCCGGTGAAGAACTCGGAGAATTAGTAAACCATGTCTGTGAATACACTTTTAAATTTGCCAAGGAAAACAGCATGCCAATTTTGGACGAAGAGTTACATGTGCCAGAAAACCAGTTTGATACTGTGATAGAGAAATTTCAAAGATGCCTTGAAACTCAAAAAAGAATATTTGATGAGGCAGCGTAAAAACTTAAGGAATAGCAAAATGAATATTATCGTACTTTCGTGCGCCAGCTTGCTGCTGGCGCTTTTCATTGCCACAAAACTTCTTGGAGGCAAATCACTTGACCGCATTAAGGCTCGTACCGTCGGGCACGGCCAGCACGGATCCGCCCGATGGGCGACCCGTCGGGAAATCCGGTCATATTACACGATGGTTCAGTATGAACCGCAGAAGTGGCGATCTGAGCCGGAGACCCGTCCGTCAAATCCGGGCTTCGTCCTCGGAACCTTCCGCCATGGTCTTCATGGGAAGCATATCACTGCATGGATTGATGCCGGTGATTCCCATGCCATGATGATTGCATCACCCGGCGGAGGTAAAACCGCATACTTCCTTTATCCGAACATCGAGTATGCCATGGCCTGCGGGGTGTCATTTGTCACTCTGGACACCAAGGGCGATCTCTACCGGAACATGGCTACCATCGGTGAGAAGTATTACGGGTACAAGACCGTTGTCT
>JAEEGL016243855.1_pt1 | contig 12184 bp, 6 predicted proteins | sample 9134231 | NCBI WGS metagenome assembly JAEEGL01 (sample SAMN16246548, study PRJNA631951) | gut metagenome | biome: gut microbiome; feature: rumen; material: fiber-attached | host: Bos | place: Iran: Karaj | collected 2018-10
AAATGAATTATAATATAATTATTTTTCATAATTAATTAATAATGAAAATATACTTTTCATTAATTGAAGAATTAATAATGAAAATATTACTTTTGAAGAAAGAGAAAATTTAAATTTATTTTTTCTTTAAATTATGTTAATTTGTTTAACTTAACAATTTCTATATTTTAATTAAATAATATTAAATTATTTAAAAACTTGAATTTTTTTTTCATTTTTTATCTTTGTTTCTCCTTATTCTTATGCATTAATTTGATATATCTTTTAATTATTCTTTTTATTTTATTGTTTTTTTTTCTTTCTTCTTTTTTTCAATTTTTTATTATAAAATATATAATCTATTTTTCTCGAAAATAATTTTCTTTTTTACTGTGCTATATTATTTCTGTTTAATTATGTATTTTTTCTATTAATATGTGATATCTTTAATAATTAATTTTCCTTTAATTATCTATCCTAATTTGTTTTAAAAATATTCAATTTTCTTTTATCTTTGTTTGATTCATTTTTGCTTTTTGTAATCAAATTAATGAAAAGAAAATATACTAAGATGATGAGATACTGAATAATTTTTTAAAATTAACGAAAAACTTAATGCTATTAAATTTCTAATTTATTGATTTAACAAATAAATGATAATTATCAATCTAATTTAATCCCAGAAAAAAACATGATAGTACACATTCTCTTAATTTATTAATATCACCTATATTATCTATTTAATTATTTAAACTGTTATTCCCATTTATTCATCTTAATTTGGTTAAAATATATCAATAATAAATTTATCGAATATTGTTAAGATAGTTTATTCCCAGCATTTAGATTTCCTTTTAATTTATAAATTTTTATTAAAAATATTAAATAAAGTTAATTTTATTGAATATATTTTATCATTTTTCCCATTCACAATGGAAGGAAAAGATTCCTTAATAAAAGAAGAAAAAATTCCTGAAAAGAAACAAATTCCTTCTTCTCAATCGATAAAACAAATAATCAAAAAGAAAAAAATAGAATCAGACTTACCAAAAGATTTAATATTAAATTTCAAATATGAAGATTTTGATCCAAACAATGAAAAATATTATCCTCAATTTCGTAAACGGCAACAGACAATATATTATGAGAATGTTAATTTATTAAACCAAAACAGATTTCATTTTATATTATCAAATGATGCTGAAATTTATAATAAATATTGTTCATATTCAGAAAATAATTTTGCAAACATTCAATGGAAAGATATTAAAATAATAATATATAATAATGTTGAAGAATATTTTTGTCCTATTTGTTTAGAAAATACAATGGAATGTCCAATGATAACTAATTGTGGTCATGTTTTTTGTTATCCTTGTATAATAAGCTATTTTAAATATTACACTGAAGTTAGTGTCAATAAAAAAATCCCTAAATGTCCTTTATGCTCAAATAAAATTGATTTAAATAAATATCCTCCTAAATTTTGTGAAATGAAAAAATGCCATAACTATACTAATAACGATGACATCTCGTTTAATTTAATAATGAGAGAAAATAGTTCTCCAACATTATATAATTTATATAAAGATCCAGATTTAAAATTGTGGAAAAGTAAATTTAAAAATAATATGAAGGAAATTCCTTTTGAAAAAAGTAAAGGTTTCTCGTTTAATAGATTTTTTTATTCCAATAAGAAATTAATGAGAAATAGATTAGAAAAATTTAAAAATCAATTAGAAAAAGGATTAAAAGAAGAATTAGAATTTTATGCTGACCAGACTAGAATAGATTGTATAAATTATTGTATTGATCAATTAGAAAATCTTATTGAAGAAAATGAAAAAGAAATAGATTTTGTTCCAGAAACAAAATCTACACATATAATAAATAATAATTCTTATTTTCCTAAAGAAAGAAAGCAATCAAATCAAAATAATGAAGAAAGAAATAATAATAGAAAATTAAGTTATGATGAGGTAATAGATTATTCAAAATATTATTTTTTTTATCAAGAAAATTTTGGTGATATTTATTTTCTATATCCATATCAAATGAATATTTTATTATTTGAATATGGATGCTACGAAAATTTACCTATTTATATAGGAGGTATAATTTTAGATATTGAAATGAGTCAGATTACCCCTTTTTTAAAATCTAAATATCATTATTTATCTCATTTAAGAGTTGGATCTATTGTTTTTTTTGTTGAAATTGAATTTGGAAATTTAATTTCTGAAAAAACTAGAAAAAAATTTATGAATGAATTGAAAGAAAGAGCAAAATATAGAAGATTATTATCAAATGAAGAAAAACATTATGAAAAATTTATTCAAAAAAAAGCAAGTAAAGAAAATGAAGAAGTAAAAAATTTAATACAATCATATCATCAATCCAGTTATGGTAAAGAAATTAAAGAAGAAATAAAAGAAAATGAAAATGAAATAGAAAAAGAAGAAGAAAAAAAAGAAGTAATAGGTAAAAAAGAAAATTTATTAAAATTATTATTGATTGATGAGGAAGAAGAAAGAAAAATAGAAGAAGAAAAAGAAAAAGAAAAAGAATTTAAATTAATAGAAGAAGAATTTCCAGAATTAAATGATATTGAATTTGCTCATAAAATGGTTAAAACTAAAAATAAAGGAGGAAAAAAAAATAAAAAAAAATTTAAAGATGTTAATGATATTATTTTAAATGAAATTACCATAGGCAAAAACTCTGATGATAGTAGTGATGGTAAAAAAAAAAAAAAATAAAAATAGAAATGGAAATGATTAATTTTATTTTTTCTTTGGCATTAAATAATTATTATAATATCATTAACAAATCTTTCCTCATCAACAATTTTTTATTTCTTTTATTTTTTTCTAAATATTTATATAATTTTAAAATATATTTAATTAATTTTATGGTTGATGTTGATAATTTTTATATTCATGAAGTATTAGATGATATCTTAGAAAAAATTAGAAATTATGGAAATTTAGCAAGAGTTCAAGACAAAAATATTATAAGATGGGGAAAACAAATCACAGAAGAAAAATTTAAATTAATTCCAAATTTAATAAGAATTTTAAATGATACAACTTCATATGAAGAAAAAGAAAAAATAATATTAGTAATTAAAATGTTATTGCAGTTAAATGAAAATATTCAAAGCCAATTAATGATTGAAGAAGATTTACCTTCTTCTTTAATAAATTTTATAATATTTTCAAACAAAGAAAAAAAAAAATTAGATTTAAATGCTATTTTTATCCTGTCATATTCATATTTAACCTTTAAATATATTAATTTTTCTACAAACTATGATTTAATTGAAGCTTTATTTGATTCATTACAATTGATAGATGAAGAAATTGTTTTAGAAAAAATGGTAATGATTTTGATTGACATAAATTCATTATTTACACAAAATCAAAAAAATAATTTTTTAGAAATTTATCATGAACATAAGAATTCAATATTAATAAATGAAATAATTTTAAGATTATATAATAAGGAAGAAAACATTGAAAATTTATATAAAATATTATTATTAGTCATGAATATAATTGATAAGGAAGAAAAAATAGTGTTTTATTCAAGTGATTTAAATGCATTTATTGATATATCAATTTTAAAATTAGAGACAAATGATTCAGATGATCTAAAATGTTTTATACTTGAAATTTTAAAAAGAATAATAAAAAGCAAAGAATATATTTATAGTATGTATCGACTTAATTATTTATTAAATTTTATGCAATATTTTAAAGACCCTAATGTCAATCCAGTTGTTAAAAAAAAAGCAAATTTAATTCAAATTTATTTAGAGATTGCTATGAGAATTCAAACTAAGGCTTTACCTGCAGACTATAATTTTGAAGATGCTGAATATGAAGAAGGTGAAGATGAAGAAGGAGAAGAAGGAGAAGAAGGAGAAGAAGGAGAAGAAGAAGATGAAGGAGAGGATGAAGAAGAGGAAAATTAAGAATTTGAAAATATTTTTATTTAAAAATCTTTCTTGTTTTAATATTTATAAAAATTACAAAAAATATCGATAATTTATTTATTTCATTCTTATTTTAATAAAATTTTTAAAAATCGTATTTATTTTACTTATAACATTAGTTTGAATTTTGTGTTGTCTGAAAAATGTAATATGCTCATTTAAAAGAAAACTAATATCAATGAAGTACATATGTTATTTCTTTTCCTTTATTTCTTCAATAATTACTTTTAACACTTTTATATAACTTTTTCAAACTTTATATTTAAATAAAATGTTCATCTTATAATAATATTGATAATCAATTTATAATATTTTTAAGAAAAATCCACACAAATTAAATATTAGATGTTATTTTGATTTTTTTTATTCATCTCTTAAAAAAAAACAGAATTATTAGAATAATAATTCTAAAAGTTTCTAAATTTATTGTTTTTATTTTTAAAATAAAAAAATATAAATAAAATTAAAAATTTAATATATAAATTTCAATTGTGTTTCTTTTTTTTAATATCCAAATGTTGTTTCGGTGAAACAGATTTATTTTCAATTGTTTTACAATGATTAAGTTTAATTGGTTTTTTATTTATTAGATTAGCATCCAAATTTAATTTTAATTTTGTAAATAAGGGTGTTTTTTCTTTTGGAGTTCTTCCAGGAGAAATCTTATTAACAATAACATCTCTTGATGTTTTTATTTTTATTGTTGTTATTTGTCCTTCTTTTATATTTTTTAAATCAGGACTTTTTGAGATTTTTTTATGAACAGTATTATTTTTTAAAGCCCCATTAAAATTGATTCTATTTATTAAAGGTTGTGTAGTTTGAATTTGATGATTATTTTTTGAATTTATTTCATTTTCTTTTTTTTCTATATTTGTATTTGATATATAATGAGTAATGCAATTATTAATATTACTGTTTAGATTTATGTTATTTTTATTTTCGTTATTTTCATTTTCTTTTATATTCAGAATTTCTTCAATATTATTTTTAATTTCTGTTTTCTCTTTCATTGTTTCTTCATTTTTAATAATAACAATTTCATTTTTTTGTTTATTATGACTGGAATAATTGGTGTTATTATTATTATAATCATAAACATTATTGGAATCCCTATTATTACAGTTATAATTAATATTATTCTCTATATTATTATCTTTCAAATCTTCTATGATTTCCTTTTCTTTTTTCTCCTCAATAGTTCTTTTCATGACTTCTAAAACTTCCAAAGCTTGTCCAAACCCATCTTTCATATTATCAAAATCCCTATTAAAGGTATATCCACTATAATTAATATCTTTCCTTCTTTTCATTTTTTTATCTGGAGGATAAAAAGGTTCTTTTTCAGGAAAATGGTCAAAATACTTACAATCCCAATCATTTTTAATATCAGGAATAAAGGGAGCTCTGGTATTTCTAATATTATCCCAATCAACACCTTTGAAAAAAGGATGTTTTTTAATTTCATCTACTCCATTAACTCCAAGTCTATTTTCATGAGAAGCCACCATTCGTTTAATTAGACTTTTAGCTTCATAAGATAAGTTAGCATCATCTGGAATTTGAAAATATTGTTTCCACTTCACTATTTTTTTACATGTATCACTTGGATTTTCGCTGAAGAAAGGAGGATATCCAACCACCATTTCGAAAAACATTACACCTATACTCCACCAATCTACTTCTTCACCATATCCATCTTGACCAAAAACTTCTGGAGCTATATAATCTGGAGTTCCTACTGTTGAATATGCCATCAGTCGATTCCTTTTTTTCAATTTTTTTGAATTTTTATTTTCATTAATATTATTTAAATTTTTTTCTTGGTTGTTTTCTAAATTATATATTGTTGTTTTTTCTTTTTTAGTATTATCATTTGGGGTATCTTTGATTGAGATTGGAAAAAATGTGTTATCTGATAATTTACTTAATCCAAAATCACTTAATTGAATATGACCTCTTTTATCAATAAGAATATTATCTGGTTTTAAATCTCTATGAATACAATTTAACTTATGTACACTATCAACAGCTAAAATCATTTCTGCAGTATAAAATCTTGCTTCTTCCTCAGTTAAAATATCTTTTTTCATTAATAAATTCATTAAATCTCCTCCAGGTAAAAAATCCATCACTAAATATAGGAAATAATCATCTTGAAATGAATATTTTAATTTTACAATCCAAGGATTATTATTTTTTAATATCTCTTTTTCAGTTCTAACATGCATCAATTGATTTTTATTTAACATATCTTCTTTTCTCATTTTTTTTATAGCAACAATATCTCCATTTTCTTTTTGTCTACAAATTCTTACTTCTCCAAAAGCACCTCTTCCTATTATTGTTAACGGGTCAAATTCTCTTATTGTCATTTTTTTTCTTGTTAATCTCATATATTCTGCTTGACGATGAAGGAATGTTTTTTTTAATTCTTCTTTTTCTGATTCTGATATATCTAATTCATTTACTTTTTTTGTTATTAATTCCCATTCTATTTAAAATTATATATTTTAATTAGTTTTTATATTTTTTTATTTACCTTTTTGATTTTCAAGCTCTTTCTCTTTTTTAATACTATATTTTTTCTCAATATAAGATTTTGCTATATTTACTCTATCTAAGGTTTTAGTTGTTATTTTTCCTTCACGAATTAAATCAGCTAATTGTATATTTTTCATTTTATTTTTTGGGTTTTCTTTATATTTTAAAAAATAAAATTTTTTTTAAATAAAAAAATTAAACAAAAGTAAAACAAAAATCAAATATAAAATAAGATAATAACAAAAATTAAAAAACAAGTCAAAATGCAAAAAAAAAATAAAAAAAAATTTTAATTACTTTTCATTTATTAAAAATTTTATTTTTTCATACATTTATGTGCAATTTTATCTAACTCAGTTCTCCCTTGTTTAGTAAGAACTAACCCAAAAGTAGTTTCTTCTGCATTTCCATAATTTTCAACATATCCATTTTGTTTCAACTGATGAACAATTTCTCTGATACATCTTCCCCCAGCTTTCATACTTTTAGGAGGTTGGACACCTCTTCTTTTTTTTTTTCCAAAGAAAGATCTTAAAGAACCTACACCAAGCGATTTTTTTTTAGTGACATATAATATTCTTGCTATTGCTGCAGCTTTAATATATAAATAATCATTTGATAAGGGAACTATTTCATTGGCATGCGAACATTTTACTATTGGACTCCATTCAGGAAGCTTTATTATGTTTTTTTCTTTGAAAAATAAAGCTAAAGCATTCACAAATTTATTTGAAGGAACATCTAGGACTGTTATTCCTTTTTTTGTTTTGTTTATTTCTATTGAATCTATTAAGTCCTCTGTCATTTTAGTTGTTTAAATGAATAATCATTTTTTGAAAGGGTTTTTTAATTTTTTTTTCAAGATTTATTTTTTAATTTTTTTTTTAATTTTTTTCATTGCTTTAATATTTTAATTGTGTACGTTTTTTTAAATTAATTTCATTTTTTGTTATTAAAAAAGAATGATTAAAATAAAAATTATTATTTAATGATTAAAAAATTGAAATCTAAATAAAAATATAATGCAAAATTATCCTATAATAATAACATAAATAAATAGTAAAAATAAAAATTAAAATTAAATAAACAAATATAATCTATAAAAAATTATTTAATTAAACCCTTCCAAAACCATATATTTAAATTGCTCAAAATTGATGGTTTTATCTCCAATGTCATTTAAAATTTTATCTACAACAACTTGATCAACATTATTTTTCATCCCTAATACTTCTTTCATTTCATTAGAACTAAAAAAACCTTTTTTATTTATATCAAATAAATCAAAAGCTTCCTTTAAATTAACCTCAGTAAATAAATCTTCTTTTGGCAAAGCAGCTCTAATGAATTCTTCATACTCTATAAATCCACTATTATTAAAATCAATTTCTTTTATTATTTTAGTTACTTCGTCTTTAGTCATTCTCATTTTATTTTCTTGATAAGCTTTATATAATTCTTTTAATTTAATTTTACCATCCATGTCTTTATTAATTGCAAAAAAAATTTTCTTTAATTTTTGTGTTTCTTTTTTTTCTGCAAAATTATATGCTATAAAGACTAAAATAGCTTGATAAAATTTTGATGATGTTGAAAAATTCCTTAATCTATTTAAAACTTGATGCATTAAAACAGTTAAATCTTCATTGAATAAATTATATGGATTTAAATCATTTTGAAAAAATGAATGTTTTAAACATTCTTTAGCATTTAATCTTTGATTTTTATTATAAATAGTACATTTAGTAATTAAATCTTTTGCATCTTCAGAAACATTCGTAAAAAATGATGAATCAAAACTCACTTTTTTATTCATTATTGATTTCATAATTTCTTCTTCAGTTTCTCCTGCAAAAGGTATTTCTCCACTTAATAAAATATACATTATTACTCCACATGACCAAATATCACATTTTGAATCATAATTATTTTTTAAAACCTCAGGTGAACAATAAACTAATGTTCCTACTGTATCTTCAAATTGTTTTTTATATTTTGTGAAAATTTTAGCAGCCCCAAAATCTATTAATTTTAATTCAAAATTTTTTACATACTCATAATTTGGTTTTATATTATTATTTTCTTTTGATTTTTCTTTTTCTATATACATTTCTTCTTTATAAGATGAGATAAAAGATAAACTTTTTAAAAGAGGCTTTTTTCTTATATCAAGTTCTTTATGGTCATTATTTTCATGAAAATCAATATTATCAACCATAACATTTTCTAATTTTAAATCTCCATGAATAACATTATTAGAATGTAAATATAAAACTGCTGAAAAAATTTGAAACATTAATAATTTTACAATTTTTTCATTAAACCTACCAACTTTAGCTAATTTTTCACTTAAATCCCCTTCACTACAAAATTCATTAATCAAATAAAAAGAATCATCATCAGAATAAAATTCGAATAATTTCATTATATTAGGATGTTCTAATTTTTTTAATATATTAATTTCCCTAAAAATTTCTAATTCTGTATACCCTGGTCTTAAATTGTCTTTGGAAATAATTTTCATAGCTCTGACTTGACCGGTGTTTTTGTGAACGACTTTAATAACACTTCCATAGCCTCCTTCTCCTATTACTTTTGAAATTAAATAATTTTCATCAATTTTTTTGTTATTTTTTCTTATTATTGTCCCTAAAGTAATTGGCAATCCTGAAATACTCCTTACAGGAGCTTTTTTATTTGGATTATTTAATATTATTTCACTTGATGGTGTTGTCATACTTGATCTATAATAAAAGTTATCTCTATCTTCTAATTTATCTTTTTTTCTTTCAGTTATTGCTTCACGAAAATGGACTTTTTTCTCATTGTCAATATTTTTTTCTCTTTCTGTTTTTGAAGATTTTTGATAGTTGTTACTGTCATTTGAGTAATTTGATCTTTTATCTATTGCATCTTCAAAAGTTGAGTCACTTATACAACACATTTTGTCTACCATATTTCCCATTTTTTTGGTTTTTTTGAGTTAATCAAATATTTATTTATTTTATTGTTTTTTAAAAAAGAAAAATTCAATTTTTTATTTTGTATATTTTTTCAATTTTTGAAAATAAAATTATTAATTCTTTTACAATATTTTAATTTAATAAATGAAAATTTTGAAACAGAAAATCTTTTTTATGAAATTAGTTTTATTTATTTTTTCTCATTTTTTATGAATGATGCTATATCAATCTGATTAACCTGAACTTTCATATTCATTATTCAAATATTTCATAATAATCAGCTGGCTCTGACAATTTTTTTTGATTTGTTTCTGAATGGGAAATTTACATTTTTAAATAAATAACTTTTTAAACTAAAATTAATTTAATATCTTTTTTATTAGTGTTTTAATTAGAAGATTAAAATAAATTAATAAATTACCTTTTCATAGATTAAAGCCATTGGAAATCTATTCTGTTTGTTACATTTATTATATTTTGGGATGATTATTTATATCTCTATTTTCTTTTTCTTTATTTATATGATTGTTTTTTATAATGAGCATTTTGATCTTTTTTATTAATTTGAATGAATAATCAAAAAAAATTAATTATTGAAAAATTATTTATTATTTCCAAATGATATATAAATCTAATGTATCAAATTTATAGTAAAATGAACGATGAAGCAAATTTTGACGAAAAAAACAATAAATCAGAAAATAACTCATCTGATTTATTTCCTAAAATATACGCTACATTTTTTATTAAAAATCAACTTTTATATCAAAGAAATTATCAACCCACTGTCATATTTGAAGATTTAATTGCTGATTTCGAAAACAATTTTAAAGACCCCCAAACAAAATCAAAATTAGAATATAGATTTAGAAATAGAAAAATAAATAAAAATGATAAAGTGATGGATATTGCTAAACCTGAAAAAAATTCAAAATTACTCGAAATTGATGTTAAAATTGATGTAAGTGAATATAGAGTACCAGAAATCTCAAAGATGAAAAAACTAATTTATAATCAAATAATAAAACCTTTATACAAACCTTTTAGATTAATTATTTTCAAACCAAAAGAAAATAAAATATCTTATGATAAATATGATGATTGCCAAATTATAAATAATTACTTAGATGAATTTTCGGAAAATTCAGCTTATTGTAATACAGATGATTCTTTATTTATGTCAGGAGGAGAAGCAAGTCAAATTCCATTAAATTATTTTTGGAAAATTGATCACAAAAGAAAATTCATTGAACAAAGTGAAATGCCTTTTTCTAAAAGTAAACACTCAATGCTTTATATACCAACTAATTATATATTTTTTGCTGGAGGAAATGATAAAAATACATTTTATTATGATATTAAAAGTAAAACATATTCAATTTGGGCAGATATGAATAATGAATGTGAAAGACCTGGTTTAATTCTTGTTGATGCACATATTCTTTATGCCTTTCATACTTTTGAAAATGATATTAATTATTTTGAAAAAACTGATTTAGAAAATTTTCCTTTTTGGCAAATAATTATCCCAAAAATTAAAAGTTCTCCTTTTGATCTTAAATATTATACTGTTAGCTTATTAAATGATGAAGAAGTAATATTATTTGGAGGTAATAATGAAGGAAATAACAAAAAATGTTTTATTTACAATATTCAAAACAATGAATTAGATATCAATAATTGTCCAAATGAAATTGTTTTAAATAACGGTGATAATAAAACATATAAAATTAATAAATATAATTCAGTTATTATCCCAGATGATTTTGAAGAAAATAAAGAAATTATAATTTTAAATGGTTTTCGAAGAGCTTTGAAAAAAATTGGATATAAAACAATTAAAAATGAAATTATGAATAGAGAAATGATGAATTATTCAATTTCCAATATCAAACAAATTCATGGTAACATTTCACTAGAAATTAAAACTCAAAAACTTGAAGAACTAGTTAATGAACCTTTAGAAAGTGAGGAAACTGTAGTAAATGAAAAAAATCTAGCAATGAAAAAAATCAATGGTACTTTAGGAAAAGCAATACTAGGGGAAAATTTGCAAATATTAATCAATAATTTAATTAAGGAAGATAAAAAAACTATTAATGGGATTCATGAAAAAGAAATTAATGATATTGATAAAGAAAAAGAAATTCAAAAAGAAGTAAAGGTTGAAAATAAAACAAAAAAAAATGAAGATAAGCAAGAAAATATTGGTCTTAATAGTAGAGAAAAAGTAATTCTTAAAAGTATTCAACTTAGTACACCAAAGCTAAGGAAAGATAATATAAATTTAGAAAAACCGCCACTAGAACATGATAAAGAAAATTTCAAAAAAGATATAAAACCAAAAATTGAAAAAATTGAAGGTGAAACAATTGAATATTTAACTGAAAACAAAGAATACAAACCAAAAAGAGAAGAAATAATGAAAAAAGTGAAAGTGGGAATAAATGAATATGGAAATAGAGTGGAAAAAAAGATTATAGATAAAGAATTAAATAAAAATGAGAAAAAAAAAAATACTGAAAAAAATATTCAAGAGTATGAGGAAGGAGAAGAAGGAGAAGGAGAAGAAGAAGAGGAAGGAGAAGAAGGAGAATTAATAACAACTACAACTACAACAAAAATAAGAAAAAAAGGAAAAGGAAAAAAGAAAGTTACTCAAACTATTACTTCAGAAACTACAACTAATAAAATTGAACAA
>JAEEGL010505937.1_pt1 | contig 12183 bp, 8 predicted proteins | sample 9134231 | NCBI WGS metagenome assembly JAEEGL01 (sample SAMN16246548, study PRJNA631951) | gut metagenome | biome: gut microbiome; feature: rumen; material: fiber-attached | host: Bos | place: Iran: Karaj | collected 2018-10
CCAGTGTTTCAGCTTCCATGATTTGCTGTCTGAGTTCATCAGTCAATAATCATTTCTCATCAATAAGTCTGATTACATCTTCTTTTCTTGCTTCCAAATTTTTGTTATATTTATATACATCATTAAAATCACGAAGTTGTTCATCCGTGGCTCACTGTGTAAGTTCTTTACGATAACGAGCAATGAATGGAATTGTATTTCATTCATCCAAAAGTGTAATAATATTACGAATAACTTTCTTTTCTAGTCATGTTTTATTAACGACTAAATCCACTAAATTAACTGCCATAATTAATCTTTTTTATGTTATAAAAATTTTAAATTTCGGTAGAAATCAGATTAAGAATGTTAGCAAAAATTTCAAGTTGGAGAGTTTTCCTGAAATTAAAATCTTCCTCTAAATTTGCATTTTTGTACTTTGTAAGTATAATATAACTACAATATTATTTTAAAATAAAGAAATTATGCAAAAAAAAAGTAAGAGTTTGTTGCCAAAAATTATACCATTAAAGATTAGATCGATATCTCTATCGTTAGCACTTTTTATGATGGGGCGATGATTAGGAACGGATACGTATTTTTCTATATATGTTAGGGAAATTGTAGGTAGTGCTCGATGAGTGACAATAATTTGAGCTCTTTTGGCATTTGTTAAGCTTCTTTTTGCGTTGCCTATATGAAGAATGAATGATAAAGTGGATGTAAAATATATTTTGTTGATGTGAAAGATTTGATATGTTTTTTGTGGATTTTTATTCTTTTTGTCATGAATTTATCATTCTTGGATTTTGCTCATAGTTGCAACGATTTTAAACTGAATAGCAAATTCTACTACATTTACTACATATCGTAGTTATTATGCTAAGAAAACAACCAAATCTGATAATGCTCAGATTTCTGGGGTATATTTTTCTGCGTTATATATTACGGAAGTTATTTGATCTTTGATTGCTGCAGTTTTGGTAAATTATTTGGAATTGCCATATATGTACCTTTTTGTGGTAATTTTTGCGTTAGTTTCATTGTTACAAGATCAAAAGATAAAATCAGTTATTTCGAATACTTATAATAAGACTCGAAAAAGATTTTATAAAAGAGTGGAAAAAGAATCAAAAAATTCTGAAAAAATAAATAACAGTTTGGATTATCAGCAAAAATTCTTTTGAAAGGGCTGATTTATTCGTTCTTTTGTTAGTGGATGTATATCATTAGAAAGCCGAAAAGAAATTCGGCAAATACTAAAAAAATATAACTGAAAGATGTATGTGGCTTTATGAAGTTTTATGCTTACAAATTTTCTAAATTATACAAGCTATCTATTTATACCAATAGTTGCTGCGGAGAATAATTTGTCTTTGTCTCAGATTGCTGTAGTTTTTGCAGCTATGAAATTGCCGTATATAGTGAATGTTTTTGCTTGAAGATTTTGAGATAAATATAGTAAAAAACTTCTGATTTCTATTATTTTGGTTCTGATATCATTTTTGTATGTATGGCTGTGACTTAATGAATGATTTTATTCAATTTTGATATTAACGTTTTTTATTTCATTGTGAATAGCGTTATTGTTTCCACTTACGACGGCATTGGTTATTAGTTATACTCATCCAAAGGATAATGGAGCTATGATATGAGTTCAAGATTTTGTGTGAAGGGCATGAGATATTATATGATCGTTATGATTTTGAACTTTGACAGCGATAATTGGATTGCAGAGATGATTTGCTATTATTTGATTGTGTACGTTCTGATTATGATTGTACTTAATGATTAAGAAGATTATCTCTTATAAGAGTAAAAATAATGAACGTGAAAAATCTGATTCAAATGAAGTTTATGAATTACCTGTGCCTATAGTGGATGCAATTCCTTTAGAAATGGATGATAAGGAAAATAAATAGGATATTAATTATTTCTGAGTCCAAACAACTCTTTTTTCTCCATCAATATCTTTAAATTCTTTGGCTGTGACTAAAATCTTATCTCAGATATTGTAGTATTTTTTTCGCTCTATTCCATCTCCTAGTGGAGCTATCCAGTTTTTGTGTAAAAGTCATTCTACTCATTTTACAGTGACAAATATTCAGTAGTTATACATCAATTTTACATATCATTGATATTCTTGTCAGAGTTTTATATTGTCTATGGTAAACTCTCATGTGAATGTTGGCAATTTGTTTTCTTCAGAAGATTGTTTTCATTTTGAGTCAGTCTTTTTTGGAGTGGCGTCTTTTTTCTGTAGAGATTTTTGTAGTTTTTCTACATTTGGAATGAAAACGATAGGAGAGTCGGCGGATTCACTTAATCATGAAGCAATTTTCATATCGTGAACCAGCTTTTTTATTTCATCTTTTGTTCATATCCAAATTGATGTATGTTTATCATCTTGTGTGGATATATATGAATCTACTCAAAGTTTGATTTTTTTTCATGTAGGGAATGATAATGTCTTTCATTTCTCGAACTGAGATTTTGCATATTCTTCTAATTTTTCTGGTTTGCTATATCGGACATATTTGAAAGTTTTAGCATCCTTGTCCATTACCATAGCATCTGCTTGTTCTCAGTCGATAGTGAAATTATCAAATTCTCAGATAGATTGTTCTACTACGAAATCTTGTAAAGTTTTGCTGTCTTCTTCATCTAGTCATAGGGCTTCCAACTTTGCTTTTTCGGCTATTTTTTCTTGTGCGGAGAATGTTTTCTTTCCCCAAGCATTCAAAAGAGATTCAAGCTGAGTACGCTCCATTGCGTATCTCTGACGTGATTGACGTCTGATTTTTTCTATATGTTCTTCGATATTATCTACTTCTATAGGAGAGAATGGTGGTAACGTTTTTGTACTGAATGGATCTGATGATATACCATCAATCATCAGTCTTGTATAAGTGGTATATTTAGGCAAAGAAATTAGATCGTTTACTCAGACTAATTCTTTAAATTGAGAAGTCATAATCGCTGCATCATCATATCATAATGTGAATGATACAATACTTCACACATTTCCAAAAATAGCATTTTTGATATCTTCGTCTAATTGTGAAGTATACTGATTTGCTAATATTAGGGATAATTTATATTTTCTGGCTTCTGAAAGAATTGTAGCGAAAGATTTAGTGGCAAAATTCTGAAACTCATCGATATATAAATAGAATGGGCGACGTTTACTTGCAGCAATGTCGGCTCTCGACATGGCATCAATCTGGATTTTGGTTACAAGTAAAGATCCAATCATATTTGCATTATCTTCTCAGATTTTACCTTTTGATAGATTTACCAATATTATTTTTCATTCATCCATAGCTTTTCTCATGCTGAGTTTTGAACGTGGTTGTCCAAAAACATTTCTAACTAAGCGTGAAGATAAGAACTGTCATACTTTATTTGTAATTGGAGCAATGGCTTCTTCTCTCTGTTTGTCTTGCCATTTATTGAATTCAGAATTCCAGAATTTTAATAAAACAGCATCATGAACGTGGGAAATTACTTCTTCACGGAAATCTTTATCTGTTAATATACGTAAAATATGCATTAATGTTGCATTTGGATAATCAATTACAGATAATACAACATTACGTAAAATATATTCTAGTCTAGGTCACCATGAATTATCAAATAATTTTTGGAAAGTAGAAACGACTCATGATGCAATTCTGTTTTTTTCATCTTCATTGTCTGCTTGCAAAAGATTGAATCAAATAGGATATTCGGTATCGGCTAAATCAAAAAGAATTACGTCATTTATTCTATTTGAAGGAATTGATTCAATGATAGTATCTACAAGTTCACCATGAGGATCTAGGAGACATAAACCATTCCCAGCATTCATATCAGATATAATCATGTTTGAAATGAATGTAGATTTTCAGGTTCAAGTTTTTCAAACAATGTAGACATGACGAAATTTGTCTTCTTCTTTTATTCAGAAACGTATTCTATCTCATCTGTAATCTGTATCTCAAATTACTGTTAACTTTTTGATGTCTGGGAAAGTGTCTAATGCTGGAATGTTCGTAGGGTAAGGTAATTTACGATATAGTGTGTAGTCAAGTCCTTTTACAAAATTATTTAGTGTTGGAATATGGAAAAGATTTACAACTTCGGAAAAACGGCAATGATTCCAGACTCTTTTATTTTTAAATTTAAATGTTCATTTAGTTATGAATGGAGAGAATGCAGATAGTACATTCATTTTTACTGCTTCACTAGTGCTTGAATTGTCTGTAATTAAAGAATAGGATAAAGAAAAGAAAATTTGATTTTCTTCTTCATCTTTTTTTTCTTCAGATTTTTCATCTTTTTTTCAGCCAGTAGGTGCTCGTGCTCGTTTTATTAGTTTAGTAAAGGTATCTCGAGCTTGTTTTAAAATGGATTCTTCTACTTTGAAAGTGTAATCAAAAAATAATGTTAGAGTAGAATTACTTGGAATATTTTGGAACAGAGCCAAAATATCATTCATAGGATCTAGATAATTTCATTCTTTTTGAAAATTTGTGATATCTTTGAAACGAGCATCATTATCTATTTTTATTCGATTGCGGTCTTTTGATATTTTTGGATATTCAGTTTCGATGAGGTCAGATGTCGGGTAGGAACTGTAGAAAGTATTACAAAAATATTCCTTGAATTTTTTAGGAATTTTTACGTAAAACTTAATTCATTGACTATTTCCACTGATTAAAAATGAAATTGTTTTAGATTTTAGAGAAATTAGATTCTCCATAATCTTTTGCCAGTGGGCAACAGTTCTTTCGTTATCTTTAAAAGGTTTAATTTGAAAAGTAATCGTAGTAGATTCTTTCCCATTTGTGGCTGATACAGCCTTTTCTACCTGCTCTGTCATAAGTTTATATTTGTCCGTAAGTAAAAACCTTACATTAATTTTAGTATAGACATTTTGATAAAAATTTCAAATGTATTTGTGATAAATTATGAAATTTATTTTTATATTAAAAAGTTGTTTTTTTGTTGACAAATTGTTTTATATCATGTATAATATAATATAGGTTTACTTTATGTTTGCTTGTAAAATATATGGAATACTTAAGCATAAGTACTGAACAATTATGAATAGGTGAACAACTTGCTCAAAAAATTTTAGCATTTGGCAACCTTGATTCTCTTCAGGAGAAATATAATCTAATACAAGATTTGGAGATACTTTTTTGAAAAACAATAAATACAGGTGATGTGGTAAGTAAAATAAGGGATGAATTATCCAATATTTTATGACAAAATGATTTTTCTTTAGATAATCTTATGGAACATTTTATTTCTATGGATTTAAAAAAAAGAATACGTGCAAGAAAAAAAATAATTAGAGTTTTGTGTTCAAACCCAGATGATATTATTAAAAAATACTGTTGAATAGAAGCATTTATGGCACAACCACAATATAAGGTTTTGAAGTTAAGAGAGTTTTTTATGTTACAAAAAAATCGAAAATATTTAAGATATTTTACTCCAGATTATTACGGTAAAAAAAATGATGGGGAATCTGATGTGAGAACATTTTTGCAATCAAAATTATGATGTCGATTGCCTGAAAATTTTCAGTGATTTCAAAAATTATTTGAAGAAAAAGGTGTTTGTGATTGATGAGATTTAGTATCTCATTTATTAGAAGATGGAAATATAGAACATTATAATCAATATCTTAAAGTATATAACTTGTTTAAAAATGTAGAATATAATAATGATGTTAATTATGTAAGAATTTTACAGAATAAACCTAATAAATTGTGATATGTAATAGAAATTGCTCAAAAAAAGTTATGAATCAATTTGTTTGAGTGATTTTGAGATGAATTGCTCGCAGATATAGAAAACATTAAACCATACGTTACATTGGAAGATTTGTGTGAATTTTTTAGTGAACCAAAAAATTGGAAATATTATATATATTTTCATTATACTAAAGGAAAAGAGTCTTATAAAAAAAATCAGGCTATACATAATATGGAATCTTTGCTTGGATGTGTTGTGTGTGATTGAGATTTAAAAAAGTTATTGAAGAACCCAATAGCGACAATACGTGATTTTTTTCCGATTATATGTGAAAAAAGTGAAAATGGTCATTTTTTCGAATTATATTTTCGAATATGTAGAGCTTTTACTTATGAACTGAAGTATCAAATTCAAGGAAAAAGTATTGGAGAAAGAAAGAAAAGTATAAAAAAAATAATTAATGGAAATATAGAAAAAATAGTTCATAGAAGTGTAGAAGAAATAATTAATGAAAAGTATTGTAGTGCTGATTGGTGGAAATATGCGAATAAAGAGACCAAGGATTTTATAGTTAGTGATGTATTACAATTCGTGGATTATTTTAAGTTATATACTGATATTAAATCATTTATGGGGAAAAAATGAATTTTACCTCAATGAAGAACTTATGAGCAAAAGAAAAAAAGTATAAGAAAAATAATTGATGAAAATTATTGTGATGATAAAGAGGTGAGTGGTGATCGATGGAAATGGATGAATACAGAAAATCAGAATATTATAGTAGAGCTTTTGTTAAAGTCATTTTGAGAGAAGTTGTGGTGAAATAGTTATGACTAAATAAATAGTAATTACTATATAAATCAATTGAATGCTTTGAAAGAAAATAATATTATTACTAATATTGATCCAAATATTACTGAATGATTATGTGTATTATTGATGATTTATAGATCAGCGAATGATTCAGAGAAATTGAATTCTCTATAATTTTTTGTCAGTGGGTAACAGTTCTTTCATTGCTTTTAAATGGTTTAATTTGAAAAGTACTAGTAATAGATTCTTTCTCAGTTGTGGCTGATACAGCCTTTTCTACCTGTTCTGTCATAAGTTTATATTTGTCCGTAAGTAAAAACTTTACATTAGTTTTAGTATAGACATTTTGATAAAAAAAATAAATGTATCTGTGGTATTATTTATAAAATTATGTTTTATATAAAAATAAGTTATTTACTATTGACAAATCATCTTATATTCTTATAATAGTGTGAACTATATATGGATATATATTTTATATATTTATGTGATACAATTTATGGACAAAAATGGGTCTGGAATAGATAATAAAACGGAGTATTGAATAAGTGAGACTCTTGCGAACAGAATTAATGAGGTTTATTTGAAATTAAGAAGGTGACGTGCTGATTTGACATTGAATGTATTATATAAGTCAGTAAGAGAATTGGAGAATGCTTTTATTGATGCTATAAAATATATATTATCTACGGAGGATGTTTATTTATTTAAAAAAAAGGTGGAGTTGGGAAAAAAAACAACTTTTGAACCTGTGGAAACTCGTAGAATAAGAGATGATTTGATGGATATTTTGAGACAAAATTTTGGAGACTCTTTTGTACTAGATTCTGAATCTGTTGATGGAATATTTAAATCTCCCGTTTATTTATTACAAATAATTTGAGTAAAAAATATGTTGGTTAAGGCTTTATGTCCATATAGCTTACAAAATTTTAGTGAAATGGTGAGAAAGCCTCAGTATAGAAAATATTTGGAAGATGTTATTTCGAAAGAGGAATTGTCACTTGAGAATTTGAGGAATTTTTTGAAAGAAATGAAAAATTGGAAATTAATAAAGAAATTGGAGTTGCGTAGGTATTCTAAAGTTAAAGTTGAATGAAAAGCATTGATATCATTTTTCCAAGGTAAATTTTTACTTTTTCCTCTCCAGTTTGATACCTTATTGAAAAGAATTTGAATTAATAATGATAATGGGAAATGGTATGTAGAATTAAATGATGAGAGTGGATGGGTTAAAAAATATGAATGGTATAGATTACTGTATGAATATATTGAAAGTTGAATCATAGAAGGTATAATTGATAGTAAAAATATAAAAAGTAGTATTAGGGATTTTGTTTTCTGTGAAGAAAATAAAAATTATGAAGATGCTGTAAGAATGGATATTAATGTGATTAATCAGGCAATTATAGATGTTAAATATGATTTGAGTGCGTATGAGTTGTTGTGAAAATTGATATTTTCGGAATGAAGTTTAGTGACTAAATCATTCTATTAAATTTATATTAGTTTATCCGATTTGTAAATGTTTTGTAAAGTATGTTGATGAAATAGTTGTTGTGTGTATTGTTGTTTTGTAGTATTAGTTTTGTATTAATTTTTGGATAAAATCAAAAAATAGTTAGTTTGTTATTTTTTTGTATATTTAGTATTTGTGATAAATTGGTAATTTTTTTTACCAACTTCATCATCAGCCTCACCCTCATCATCATCAGCTAGATCAACTTGAACTTCATCAAGAATCAAATCATGAACTGGATCCCCAATCAGATCATCAATTTCATCCTCCACTTGCAGATTGTGATGCTTCAATATCAGATATTACTCAATTTAACATTCTACTATCACCAAATTCTCGAGTAGAATTAGAAAATTCTGAAGGAAGAGCTTCTATGCTAAATTTATCGGAGAATCATTTACATTTTTTTATCCATTTATTTCATATTCATAGTGCTATGGCATATGGAAGCATTTTTTCACAATATTTTGGATCTTCTTTTAATAACTTATTTATTTTTTCATCTTCAACAAAAAGTAAAAATTTTCTAAATCAATGGATTTGTTGTAGAATTTCTTTTCACTTTTCATTTAAATATATTTCATCATCGTTTTTCTTGTATTCTCTCCATGCCTTGTAATATTGAAGTAAATATAAAATCAAAAATCAAAAAATTAACCGTAGTGTATAAAATGAAAAAATAAGGAATGTAGTATTTACAGATGGATGATTAAAATATTTTAAAAATAAAATGAAAGATAAGAAAAATCAGAGTCAAAAAAATGTTCATGGTAGCTTTGTTTGTTTCGTATTTTCGTATTTTTTATATGATTCTGAAATGAATTCATGTCTAAGAGATATAAACATTCTATTCGAAATATCTTTTATATTTTCAAGATTATCTGTGATTATATAATTGTTGTAATTGATTTTTTTAATAGAATTCCATAGTTCTTTTTCCAAATCATTTTTAAAGCTATCTCTTTTATCTTTTCAAAATTCTTCTTTTTCCTTTATCACTTCAAATAGTGGTGCTCATGTGGCTCAAAAACTTCTTTTTTTAGAATATATTTTCATATATCATTCGGAAACTCGAGTATAAAGAGCTGTGGTTATTATCTGGGTGCTAGGATATCGATTATAAAGAAGATTAATTTCGATAGGAGAATATCATTTTGGTGGTGTATAATAGATGATATCTTTTAAATTTTTCCGTCTCATTCTAAGATGTTTTGGTTCAAGTACTATTGAAAAATGAGATATAATAAGAAAAAATATGATTAGAAATATTAAAATTATTGAAAAAATGACTTTAAAAATCCCCTTTATTATTAAGATGAAAAATTTTATTGTTTTTCAGAATGTTGTCTTCTGTATTTTTTCATAATTTAAAGCAATAAAATCTGAAATTTTATCTAATATAGATTTTTTTAAAGTGTTTGGTGGAAACTTTATTCCAATTGTTACTGCTTGATTTGCTCAAATATTTATTGGATGATCAATGATAATTGAATTATTTTCTATATGAGCATCTAATTTTTCTTGGCTTCATTTAGGTCAGTATACTACGTGAAAATCTTCATTAGATATTTTTATGTCTTTAGGAAGTTGTAACTTAAAATAGTAATTATTGACTGGAGTATTCCATTCTAATCACAAAAGATTCCGATATAATTCTTGCCATCAAGAGATAGATCTTATAGTTTTTTTGATATCGTATTCTATTGTATATTTGTGTTTTCATATAATGTTTTTCTCTTTATCTCAAATTCTTATTTGAAAATTGTTTCAAATTTTTGATGTAGAGAATTTTTCTCATGGGACCTTAACGTTTTTAATTGGTGTTGATAAATTATTGTTATATTTGTATGGAATGTCTCTGTATATACCGTGTCTATATTCATAAAATGAAACATCTATAATTTCTTTTACTTTTAGTGTTCAATTTTTTTGTAGGTCGTATTCGGCTGTATATGATTGTATAGTATATCATGCTAAATCGGCGACGCAAAATCATCATAGAAACAAGAATGAGAATAGTATTAATCAGAATCTTTTCATTTTGTTTTGTATATCTAAATGCTTAGATATATTATTATAATCAGATGATTAATAAAATCAAAAAAATAGTCAGATTTTTATTAGTTTTTTTGTTTTGATTTTTATGTATTTATTATTAGAATAATTTTTGTATTTAACTGATATTTTATGAATAAAAATGTTACTTATATATACTATGTCATTAGTATCGTGGTATACATTACAGTGGAATAGTTCTAATGTAGTGGATACTCCTATTGAAGTAGTAGAAAATGTGCAAGCAGATTATCCACAGAAAAAATCAAAACCTAAAATAGAAAATAAATCTGAAATAATTGAAAATTTAGATGAAAAAAATGATGCTGGAGAACTGGTTGAACCAGATTCCTCTGCTGAAAATGAAGATATCGATGAAAATATTGATAGTGGTGAACTAGAAAATGAAGAATTTATATTAATTGAAAATGATGATGGGGAAAGTGCTGATTCTTATGATGAAATTATTGATAATGATGAATATGAGGAAATAATATTTCAAGATGACTTTGATAAAGAGTATTGGAGTGGAATAGATGATAATTATTTAGAAAATTAATTATTTTTCGTCATCATCTTCTTCTTCCCCTTCTTTTTCGAATAGTTCTTCAAAATATCTAGCTCTTCTGTTGATTGGATTGTCTGGAGCTGAACCGTGTTGATTATCTGAATCTGAGTCTGTACTATATAAGTACCAATATGCAAAACTTTCTGCGTAGTCTTCTTCTTGTGATTTCATGGCATAATTACTTATGAATTCTTGGGGAAGACAATTAATTTTTCCGTTATCCCAACAAATTTCTGAGAAATCTGAAGGATTTTTATCTTTGAAGAAATAGATATAATGTCATAATTCGTGTGCTAAAATTTGTTGAACATGTCTTTTTTGTCTTTGTGGGGTATTGTTTTTTTCGCAATATGCGATTATTAAAGAAATTCCTTTGAATGTATATTCTCATGTTTGTTTGTTCCTAATTGCGCGGAATGTTCATTCTGTAGTGACACAACTTTGTTGGTATGTGACTTCGATTTTATTATTTAGGATTTTTAAATCATTTTGGTCTAGAATATGAATATTTACTAAATCTGACAAGATTTCTTGTAGATATTTTTCTGTAGTTTCGGAAAAGGATCTTTTGGCATCGTTTGGTAGTCAATCTGTATTGTGGATAAAAGTAAAATTGTAGTTTTGTATTGGAGCACTTCAGTGTAATTCCGAATTTGTTTTATTGTCTGCAGTATTTGTTGTTGTGGTTTTTCTCTCAGTATTTTGTGTAACTTTTTTGGAATCTTTTTTGTCTATGTATAAATCTTGTGTGGTTTGTAGGATGGAGAAAAGTAGATAACTATCTTTGCAATATTTATATTCGTTTTCCTTTTTTTGATTCTGAATTAGTCATTTTACTTTGTCGAATCTTTCTGCAAGGGATCTTTTTATGTTTGGATTTTCTAGGTAAGATACTCGGGCTTCTTTTATTGGTATTAATTCTTTAGAGGCTTGATTTACGGCTGATTGTGGACAACGTTTTTTGATAACATTTTGTACTAAGTCATAAGGTACAGCTGACTCTATTGTGATGGTATCAAATTTTATGGATTCTTTGATAAATTCTACGGAGTCATATATATTATTGATATTATTTATATCTATGGAAAAAGTGGATAGCGGTGCTAAGCTCAGCGTAATTAATAACAGTGGAAATAGTTGTCAGATTTTTTTCATATTTATTTTTGTATTTATAAATATACATCAATTTTACATAAAAAACTAAAAAATGTCAAATTTTACCGCACTTTTTTTTAATATTGAATTTATGGCGATTTTTTCGGAAAAATCTCTTGAATTTTGAAAATAATTTAATATACAAAAGTTAGTGTCATTTTTCTCAAAAGTCAATGAATTTATGATTTTATATTGTCTATTTGTTGACGATTGTAGAAAGATGTTGACTATAATTTATCCTTTCGTTTTTTTAATTCTTATACTTTAAAAACATGAAAAGATTTTTATCGTTATTGGCAACGGTTGTCTTGGTGTTACAGAGTGTGGCGACATCTCTTGTATATGC
>JAEEGL010943135.1_pt1 | contig 12183 bp, 8 predicted proteins | sample 9134231 | NCBI WGS metagenome assembly JAEEGL01 (sample SAMN16246548, study PRJNA631951) | gut metagenome | biome: gut microbiome; feature: rumen; material: fiber-attached | host: Bos | place: Iran: Karaj | collected 2018-10
CTGCATATATACCGTGTTCTCGTTATATGCGATAAATTCCTGTACCTGTTCGTTCTGGATCGTAACTGCCCCGTGTCCCGTGAAGTAACGAAGGGCGGTATTTCTGCTTATATAATCAAGTGCAACGCTGTCGGGCGGGAAGTACGGATCAAGTTCAGATATATCCGCATCCGTCGAGATTACATTAGCAAATGTTGTCGTAAACTGAATGCCGAACTGCTCTAGTGATTCTCTCTCTGCATGATTGGTTGAATAACCTGCGTTATAACGGTCAAATTCCGCGCTGTATTCAACCGGACACTCCATTCCGGAATAATCCTTAACTACAACCTGCGGCTCGTAATAAAGGCCTGATACGGCGTATGTGGTAAATCCCGGTATTGATCCTCCGTAGGGCTCTACATACTGAAGCTCATCCTCGTCGGGCGGTGTCTGTTCTGTTATGTAGTTATCGTCCAGCTGAATGCCGTTTATATAGACCGTTGAATTTGAAGGAAGGGTTATCATTGCTCCTTCAAGAGGAAGAACAGGGAAAGATATACCTGCTAATCCCCATACAGGGTTGCCATACTCGTTCTGTGAGACTTTTGTAAGTGAGATGGTACTTACAACATATCCGTCCGCTTCTACCGCGTAACAGGGTCTGTCAGCCGTGTATTCACCCGATTCCACGTAAGTCAGACTCTTGCCTTCGAGTAATGACATCATATATGTTTTTACCGAATCCTCATTCTCAAATGAAGAAACCGTGGGGTGTTCGGTCATGTTCTGCCATATGTATTCGATGTCTCTTGATTCAAAATGAGTGAAAACCTCATCCATAACTATCCTCGGGTCGGATGATTGATAGGAGTTCTCATAATCGATGAGGAAGGCATTAAACTTCCTGTATCCGTACAAGATGGTACAAGTAACCGCGATAAGCCATACAAAGAGTACTGCTACATATACATGGAACTGCTTTTTTCTGTTTCTCCTTTTCCGGGCAGGTCGTCCGTTAGATGACTGCGGCTGCTCATTTCTTACAACAGTAGATTCCATACGCGCAGATTCTCTTGAATATGAGTAACCGTTTTGATCATGCTTCTTCATTGGGCACCTCCGGAGAAGCGGCATTGTTTTGAGGGAGTACTACCCATGCGGTAGGTATCGCTCTGTCCTGCCTGATATTCGCATTATCAACGATCTCCTCGCCGTTATAGTACATGGAAGAAGACATTCCTCCGTCGAGGTTAAATGCATTAACAGCTCCGTATTCGACCATTATGTCTATAAGATCGGCCATCGTTGCTCCCATAGAAGAGGATCGCCTTCCTTCGATTGCGAGTAAAATAACAGCTCCGTCAGCTCTCTGACCTATAGCTGATCTCGGATTAAGACCTCCGCCTACGCCGCTGTAGTTCGCGGCTTCACCGTTGACGATAAGTGAAGGGCCGAAGGAGACTGCATCTCTTAAGCCAATACTCTGTGCATAACTTCCGCTGAATGTTCCGACCACCAGGATATTGTCCTGCGTAAAACCGACCGTAGGAAGTGATGTTACTGTCGAATAAATCGGGTCTCCGTTCTCATCTGTTCCGTCTTCGTGATATTCATCCGGGTTGTCGGCGCGAAGAACACCCTGGGACATTACAACGCCTACCGGCCAGCCGCCTATACCAAGACCGCTCTCGTCCTCATACTGACCACCGTTAATACCGGCTACGGCACCATACTTGTTTATGAGCTCCTCAAGTGTCATACCTGCACCTGAGTGTGTGTAATTATCTATAGTTGCACAGATTACTCTGGAAGGATCGTAAACTATCATCAGGTATCCGTGATACATCGGGCCCGAGATCTCATGAAGCTCGATGCCGTCGCCGTCGGGATCGAGGTTGGTCTGCGCTTCGATTCCTGCCTGGGCAGCGGCTTCGGCAGCAGCTTCCGCTTCCTGTCTCATTACCGATACAAGCTCGGGATCCGTAATCTGGTCGAATTCGATTGTTTTATTGCTGTCTAGAATCTCGTTTATCTGTGCATCGGAAAGCACGAGTCTTGCTGCGATGGGGCCTGCTGAGGACTCCATCAAAGAGGAGACGAATATCTCTCTGAAGTGCTCTGACGGCCCGTCAACGGCAAGCTTCAAACCGCCGTAAATGCCTGCGACAACAACCGCAAGTGTCGCGAAAAGATAAAGAAAAAATCCTCCAAGGATCTTCAAGAAAACTCTCATATAGTAACTCCAAAATGTATTCAGATATCATTTTACAATTTTATTGAAAAATTCAATATATATTTTATAATATGCTTTGTTATGAAGATTAATGAAATGTGGGGTAGTTATTTTGGAAAAGTCGTTTTCTATCAGTAATGAAGAAGTAATCAGCTCTTTAAAGACCGATGAGAGTAAGGGTCTGACCGCTGCTGAAGCAGCTTTAAGACTTGAGAAGAACGGACCAAATTCACTCGGCGAGGAGAAGAAAGTCCCTCTTTGGAAGAAATTTCTTGCTCAGTTCGCAGATGCGATGGTAATAATCCTTATTGCCGCTGCAGTTTTGTCCGCGTTCATGGCTATTAAGAGCAACGAAGGTTTTGAAGGCTGGATAGACGTAATTGTTATCCTTGCTATTGTCATTCTTAATGCTATCCTCGGTGTTTATCAGGAAGGTAAGGCTGATCAGGCTCTTGCCGCTTTGAAGAAGATGAGTTCTCCCCAGACTAAGGTCATCAGAGACGGTGAAGTCATCATGATCGATTCTGAAGGCATTGTTGAGGGTGATATCATTTCGATAGATGCCGGAGATGCTATTTCAGCTGATATAAGACTTCTGTCATCAAGCTCTTTGAAGGCAGAGGAGGCTTCTTTAACAGGTGAGTCTGTAGCGGTTGATAAGGATGCTGAATTGATCCTTCCCGAGGATTGTTCTCTCGGTGACAGAAAGAATATGCTCTTTATGGGCACTTCCGTAACATACGGAAGAGCTAAGGGTGTTGTAGTAGGAACAGGTAAGAATACCGAGTTAGGAAAGATAGCCAATAAGCTTTCGAGCATTGAAGATGAAGTCACTCCATTGCAGAAGAATCTCAATCATTTGGGTAAGATACTTGCTGTAGTTTGTATTTTCGTGTGCATTATTGTCTTCCTGGTTGATGTTCTGGTTCAGCATGATACTGTTACGGATGCTCTCATGACAGCCGTTTCTTTGGCTGTTGCAGCTATCCCTGAAGGTCTTGCCGCAGTTGTTACTATCGTTCTTGCTATCGGCATGACCAAGATGGCTGAGAACAAGGCCATCGTAAAGAGACTTCTTGCCGTCGAGACACTGGGATGCGTTGATGTTATCTGCTCGGATAAGACGGGTACACTTACACAGAATCAGATGACTGTTAAGGTCCTCTATGATGGCGAGAGTGTGGTTGATGTTGAAGGCAACGGTTACGCTCCCGAAGGTAGGCTTCTCGATAAAGAGGGAAAGCAGGTCGGTATTAACGGCAAGCTCGAGACTTTGATCAGAGCATCTGTTCTTTGTAACGATGCGAGTATCGTAAAGAACGAGTCAGGTGAGTATTCATGCATCGGAGACCCTACTGAGGGTTCCCTTACTACACTCGGAATGAAGTCGGGGATGCCCAGAAGCGAGACAATGGATAAGTATCCCAGAGTAACAGAGCTTCCTTTTGACTCTGACAGAAAGATGATGACCACTTATCATTCCGGTATCAAGGATGGTGAGATAATCTCTTACACGAAGGGTGCTCCCGATATTATTCTCGACAGATGTACTTCATATGAAAGTGCTGATGGTCCTGTTCCCATGTCAGATGAGATCAGAAAGAGAATCTTTGATCAGAACCACGAATTTGCCTGCAAGGCTATCAGAGTTCTTGCTTTTGCTTACAGAGTTCACTACGAAGGTGTTGTAGCGGATTTTGAGCATGAGGAGCAGCTTATCTTCCTGGGCCTTGTCGGTATGATCGATCCTGCCCGTAAGGAAGCTAAAGATGCTATCGCAGTATGTAAGCAGGCCGGAATCAGAACAGTAATGATCACAGGTGACTTCAAGGATTCCGCTGTTGCCATTGCGCAGAATCTTGAGATGATGGACGGAGATGCCAAGGCTTTATCCGGATCGGAGCTTGATAAGATCTCTGATGAGGAACTCCGCGTAGCTTGTGAGAATACCAATGTATACGCGAGAGTATCTCCGGAGCACAAGGTCCGTATCGTAAGTGCATTGAAGGCTAATAATCACATCGCTTCAATGACAGGTGACGGTGTCAACGATGCGATGGCGTTAAAGTCGGCCGATATCGGTGTTGCAATGGGTATCACGGGAACAGATGTTGCCAAGAACTCGGCAGATATGATCCTTATGGATGATAACTTTGCGACTATTGTTAAGGCGGTGGAAGAGGGAAGAGTCATATATGCGAATATAAGAAAGTTCGTAAGCTTCCTTCTTTCATGTAATATCGGTGAGATCCTGGTAATTTTCCTTATCTCACTTATACCTAACAGCCTGGTTCCCGGTGTTGCGGCACCTTTGACTGCTATCCAACTTCTCTGGCTGAACCTTGTAACTGACTCGTTCCCGGCACTTGCCCTCGGACGTGAGAAGGGTGAGCCCGGTATCATGAAGCTTCCCCCGAGACCTAAGGGAGAGCCTATCATCAATAAGTCTATGCTCGGACACATCTTCATTCAGTCTATTGCCATCTTTATCTGTGTTGCTGCGTCTTTCCTTATTCCTTTGACACACAACAACGGATTCTTCTTTGCGAATGATGTTGATGCACTTGCCGGTGCAAGGACCGTAGCTTTTGCTACCTTGATCACGGCTGAACTTTTAAGAGCATATGCATCGAGATCTGAGAGAATGTCCGTATTTAAGCTTGGAATCTTCTCTAACAAGATGATGAATGCTTCTGTCGGAATCTCGCTCCTTCTCCTGTTTGCAGTAATTTACATTCCGGGTGTTAACAGCATATTTAAGAATGTAATGCTTAATCCTGCCGCCTGGCTCGTTATCATTCCTCTGGCTATCATACCGTTTGCAACAAATGAGATATTCAAGGCTATAAGAGGAAATAAAAAGTAAGGTTTGCACAATAAATTTCCTTGTGATATTATCTTACGGCTGAAAACAATAGGAGGCTTAGAATGAGCGCACTTGATATTTTATTATCTGTTCTTGATATCATTCTCGGAATAACGATGGTTGTTCTTTTCCTTGCGCAGGAAGGTAACGATCAGGGTATGGGAGCTATCACCGGTGCTTCTGCTGATTCATATTACAGCAAGGCTAAGGGTCAGACGCTCGAGGAGAGACTTAAGCAGGCTACTAAGGTAGTTGCAGTTCTTTTTGCTCTTGTTTCAGTAGTTCTTTACTTCGCAGTTACCAAGGGCTTTTGATATTAGAATTTAAAGATCAAAGATGAGGCCGTGCCGTGAGGTGCGGCCTTTTATTATGCTATACTTGATGTATGGATATCAGACAGGAAAAAAGACGTGCGGCTGCTGAAAGCTTTAGCTACGATGAGCCGAGGAATTATGCCGATCTGGCTCCCCGCGGACCTTTGGAAGTTAAGAACAGGGTCGTGGGAGTTCTCCTTCCTAACGGGGAAGGCGGTATCGTAGTTCCCGATAAAGCCTTTAAGGAAACCAACTTTGGTCCGGTTCAGATAGACAGAAATAATCTTAACGGTGCTCCGTTTAAGATGACTGTTGTTTGTGAGATATTAAATCCCGAGAACCAGTTTAAGGACTTCAGAGGCAAGATCGTTGAGGTTCTCGGCGATATGGGTAACGGCGATGTAAGAATGATGTCCGTGCTCCGCGCATTCGGTCTGTCTCCGACTTTCCCCGATGCTGTTATCGATGAAGTAAAAGATCTTCCGGTCAATCCGGAACCTTCAAAGATCGATTCAGAAATCAAAAGGGGAAGGAAAGATCTGCGTGATCTTCTTACCATTACGATAGACGGTGAAGATGCTAAGGATCTTGACGATGCCATATCCATAGAGACGCTCGATAACGGCTGTTTCAGGCTGTTTGTTCATATAGCGGATGTTTCAGATTATGTTAAAGAGAATACGGCATTAGATGATGAAGCAAGATTAAGAGGAACATCTGTATATCTTGTTGACCGTGTTATCCCGATGCTTCCGCCTAAGCTGTCTAATGGTCTTTGCAGTCTTAATCCTAATGTGGACAGACTGACTATGACGGCTGAGATGTATGTCGATCCGTCAGGCAAGACCTATGATGGTGATATCTATGAAAGTGTCATCAGGTCTGACAGGAGAATGAGTTACAACGAGTGCTATAAGATCCTTACAGAAGAGAGTCAAAAGGATCACGAAGAATATGGCGCGATAGTTCCGATGCTTATTAGCATGAAGCGCCTTGCCGAGATATTAAGGCGTATGAGGGCGGGAAGAGGAGCTATTAATTTTGATTTCCCGGAGACAGACGTAATACTTGATGAGAATGGCAAGCCTGTAGACGTTATGCCTCATCCGATCACGTTTACCAACGGCATCATCGAGCAGTTTATGATCTGTGCGAATGAGTATGTAGCCGAGAAGTTTGCTAAGATGAAGTCTCCTTTTGTTTACAGAATCCATGAGGATCCGGATCCCATCAAGCTTGCAAGGTTCTCGCGTGTTGCAAGATCTTTTGGTGCTGTCGGAAGACTGTCTGGAAAAGTAAGTCCGATGGATGTTGTAATGTTCATGGATACAATTAATGACGATTCGGCTAAGCCCATGCTCGATCAGGTTCTTTTAAGATCTATGGCCAAGGCTTGCTATAGTTCACAGAATCTGGGACACTTCGGTCTTGCATCGCAGTTTTATTGTCACTTCACAAGTCCGATAAGAAGATATCCCGATCTTTATATTCACCGCATAATCAAGAGTTATCTTCATGGTGAGAATAAGGTCCGGCACTACGCCGGCCTTGTCCAAAGCGTATCCGAGCACAGTTCCGAGATGGAACGCAACAGCATTGATGCCGAGCGTGTTTCAGATGCAATCAAGATCTGCGAATACATGAAAGATCACATAGGTGAACACTATGAAGGTCAGATAACTTCTATCATTCCGGCCGGCGTGTTTGTTATGCTCCCGAGCACCATCGAAGGTTTTGTCCCGTTCAGAACTATGAGCGATCACTATATCTTTGATGAGAGGATGTACCGTGCTGTCGGTGCACGCGGGGGCCTTAAACTGACTATCGGTATGAAAGTGCGTGTTGTTGTTGCAAGCGTGGATGACGAAGCCAACAAGATTGATTTTGTATTTGAGGAAGGGTTCGAGCGTTCCTTCGGTAAGATAAAAGATTCCGACAAGAAGCGTCAGCCCGGAAGAAGAAAGATAAAAAGAAACCGTAAAGGAAGGCGCTGATCATCAGCGCCTTTTATTATTCAACGATGAAAGCCTCGATTGACTTAAGGAAATCAGCGCAGTCATCTGAGAATATCTGACACTCTAGCTTCTCCGAAGGAACGATGCTGAAAATACCCATAAGGCTCTTTGCATCCACATTGTATCTTCCTGAGATAAGGTCGATATCGTAACTGCAGAAGTTAGCGGCTGTTACAAAATCCTTAACGTCATTTATAGTCATAAGTCTCACATTAATCTTTGTCATTTGAAACCTCCATAAAGAAATCAGTATATTTTCTTGTAATTACATCCCATGTGAATCTGTTAAGTACATATTCGCGGCCTGTCTTTCCCATCTGTGCGGCAGTCTCGGGGTTCTGAAGATAGAACTTTACCGCGCCTTCGAAGTCAAAGTAGTCGTTAAAGTAAAGACCGGAATTGGATTCCTTCGCGAAAGCTGTCGTAACATCACATCCTTCGTGTACCAGTACCGGCCTTTGGGCAAGCCAGCTTTCCATGATAACGATTGAGAAACTCTCGTGGGTAGAAGGCTGACACAGGCAAAGGGAAGCTGCGCATGCATCATATTTGTCAGCTCTGTCAACAAATCCTAAGTCAATCACTTCGGATGCGATGTCAGCGGGTATATCGATAGTACCGCCGCCGATAAGAATAAGCTTCAATTTGTCATACGACGGGTTGCGTCTTCGAAACTCCCTGAAGTACTTAATTAGAATATCCACATTCTTTCCGGTATCCTTACGTCCCGCATAGAGGATGAAAGGGTTGTCAATCTTGAACTTGTCCCTGAATCGCTGAGCATCAGCATCAAAATCAGAATCAACTCCGGCACCCAGAACTTCCTGTCTGACATCTTTAAGATCATAAAGCTCGTTAGCAAGCTTCATCTCCGGACTTGAAAGGTAGATCATTCCCGCAAGTTTACTGAAAACCTCATTCCAAAGGCTTATGTGTGCATAAGCTTCTTCGTGAAGGCAGGGGATGAGGACGGATTTTTCAGGACAAGCCTTTATACCGTAATAAGCCGTACCGAACATATAAGGGATATGAACGAATAAAGAGTAATCATCCTTATGTTCCTTGATGTAATCGTAAAGCGCAGGTGAATTGACCATCTCGGTCATGAATGTCTGCTCTTCTTCAGGTGTAACGGGAATGCCCTTAATAAACTTGATGTTTACACTGTCAAATAAAGCAGTATCTCTTTTCCTTGCTGGGAAGCGGATTACTTTAATACCGCCTTCATCGGATTGTCCTGCTTTATGGTAATTTACCGACCAGTCTGAGGAGAATTCCTTTACACACGTTGTTAATATCTCAAGCTGTACTCCGGATGCCTGTAAATGTTTGGCTATTCCGCGAAGTTCGGCTTCTGCGCCGCCCGGAATCTTATCTCCGTACCAGGGTATAACGAAACCTATCTTTTTCATGGCGCTATTATAATAAAATAAAGCGTTGTTTGACAACCCGTGAGGATTGTAATAACATTTTCGGGTATTTTTATTTAAATGGGGTTATTTGCTATGGCAAACATCTACAGGGACAAGTATATTAACGAACTTTCCGAGAGCGATGTCGGTTCTACCGTCAGAACCTGCGGCTGGATTGAGAATATAAGAGACCACGGAGGAGTTTCCTTTATTGATCTTCGCGATCAGTATGGTGTGCTTCAGGTGGTAATGAGAGATACAAGCCTTCTTGACGGACTTGTAAAAGAGGAATGTATCTCGGTTGAAGGTCTTATCGACCACCGTGATGAAGAGACATATAACCCTAAGATCGAGACAGGTACCATCGAGCTTGATTGCAAGAAGGTAGATGTCTTAGGTAAGGTTTATTCCCAGCTCCCCTTTGAAGTTCAGACTTCTAAGGAGATAAGGGAGGATGTAAGACTTAAGTACAGATACCTGGATCTTCGTAATAAGAAGGTTAAGGATAATATCCTTTTCCGTTCCAAGGTTATCTCTTATTTGAGATCAAAGATGGAGGAGATGGGATTTGTCGAGTTCCAGACTCCTATCCTTACAGCTTCTTCACCTGAGGGTGCAAGAGACTATATCGTTCCTTCAAGAAAGTATAAGGGTAAGTTCTATGCCCTGCCTCAGGCTCCCCAGCAGTTTAAGCAGCTTTTGATGGTGTCCGGTTTTGACAAGTACTATCAGATCGCACCCTGCTTCAGAGATGAGGATGCAAGAGCAGACAGATCTCCCGGAGAATTCTATCAGCTCGACTTCGAGATGAGTTTTGCTACACAGGAAGATGTATTTAAGGTTGGTGAGGAAGTCCTTACGGCCACATTTAAGAAGTTCGCTCCTGAAGGTGCTGTTGTTACAGAAGGACCTTATCCTATCATCTCTTATAAGCAGGCTATGCTCGAATTCGGTTCAGATAAGCCCGATCTTCGTAACCCTCTGAGGATCATTGATGTTACAGAGTTTTTCTCGCGCTGCACATTCAAGCCTTTTATCGGCAAGACTGTACGTGCCATCAATGTACACGCCAAGCTTTCCAAGGGTCAGCATGAGAAGATGCTTAAGTTTGCTCAGGATGAACTCGGAATGGGCGGCTTAGGTTACCTTGAGGTTCTTGAGGATATGTCGTACAAGGGACCTATCGATAAGTTCATCCCTGATGATATGAAGACCGAGATCAGAGATCTTGCAGGTCTTACACAGGGCGATACGATCTTCTTTATCGCTGATACTGAAGCTAAGGCTAATGAATATGCAGGTAAGATCAGAAATGAACTCGGTTCAAGACTTGATCTTCTTGAGAAGAACGCTTACCGTTTCTGCTATGTAAATGACTTCCCTATGTATGAGTATGATAAGGAGACAAAGAAATATATCTTTACACATAATCCTTTCTCCATGCCTCAGGGCGGTCTTGAAGCTCTTAATACCAAGAAGCCCGAGGAGATACTTGCTTACCAGTATGATATCGTTTGCAACGGTATCGAGTTGTCTTCCGGTGCTGTCCGTAACCACGATATCGAGATCATGAAGAAGGCTTTTGATATCGCAGGCTATACTGAAGAGGAGCTTGAGGTTAAGTTCGGAGCTCTCTATAATGCATTCCATTACGGAGCACCTCCGCATGCCGGTATGGCTCCCGGTGTTGACCGTATGATCATGCTGTTGAGGAACGAGGAATCCATCCGTGAGGTTATCGCATTCCCTATGAACGGTAATGCACAGGATCTTCTTTGCGGAGCTCCAGGAGACGTTACTGAGCAGCAGCTTCGTGAGGTTCACATCAAGGTCAGACAGTAATGCCTTCAAAGGGTAAAGTTTGGTTTTCTACGCTCGGGTGCCGTGTCAATCAGTATGAGACTGATGCGGCGCGCGAGCTTTTTATATCTTCCGGTTATGAGATCGTTGTTGATCCGTCACAAGCCGACATTTGTATAGTTAATACATGTACGGTGACAGGGGAAGCAGACCGTAAGTCAAGGCAGCGCCTTAGGGGAGCCGCGAGGCTTAATCCTGAGGCTTTGATCGTTGCCATGGGCTGCGCATCCGAGATGGCATCAGGGGAACTTGATGCTGATATAGTACTCGGCACCCGTGATAAAAATGATATCGTTACACGCGTAGAGAAGTTTCTTGCTGATAAGAAGGCGTTGACACACAAGTCTTTACATGCGCGCCCCGCTCTTTCGAAAAGCGATGTTTTCCATGACTTCGGAACAATAATCTCACCTGAGGGAAGCCGCGCGTTCATGAAGATCGAAGACGGCTGCAATAATTTTTGCACATACTGCATTATTCCTTTCGCGAGAGGACGTGTTGCCTCAAGGTCACGGGAAAGCATAACAGAGGAAGCGCGTAATCTTGCGTCTTCGGGTTTCAAGGAGATTATTGTCTCGGGTATCGAGGTGTGTTCTTACGGATCTGACAGGGGCGAGGGGATAGAGTCGTTCCTGGGTGTTCTTCAGGATATAGCAGCCGTGAGCGGCATAGAGCGCATAAGATTGGGTTCCTTGGAACCGTCAAGCTTAACGGAAGAGTTTATTGAAGGCATGTCCGGAATAAAGCAGATGTGTCCTCATTTTCACCTGTCTTTGCAAAGCGGATCGGATACAGTGCTTAAGAGGATGAACCGTAAATATGATACAGATTTATATCTTGATAAAGTCGGTCTTCTAAGAAAGGCTTTCCCTGGAATGAAGCTTACTACCGATATCATCTGCGGATTCCCGGGTGAGACAGATGAAGAATTTGAACAGACTTATGAGTTTGTCAATAAATGCGGTATTGATAAAGTACATGTATTCCCGTACTCGGTAAGAGAAGGTACAAAGGCGGCATCAATGAAGCAGGTTTCCGGTACTGTTAAGAAGGTCAGGACAGAACGCCTCCGCAAATTATCTGATGAACGTGAAGTTAAATATGCGGGAACACTTACCGGAAAAAGACTCGAAGTCCTCGTGGAGAACTTCAATGAGTATAATGACGGAATCTATGGTGTAGGGTATTCCCGCGAATATGTTTATTGCTTGTTCAAGGTGGAGGAAGTAAACAGACCTCAAGTGGGCTCAATAGTTGAAGTAGAGGCTTGTGAACCTTATTCCGCGGGCCTTTTGTGCCATCTTTTGTGATGATTAAATTATCCTTACTTTTTTCTATGTGTTATGGTAGAATGTATCTTAAGTAAAAATAGTGGGGGCAATACAGTTGAATTCTGAGACTACCAAATTCAATTTTTCAGCCGATAAGTCTGCTAATGTAAGAGAACTTATGACTTATGTTCTCAATGCGCTTAAGGAGAAGGGATATAATCCGATTAACC
>JAEEGL011682005.1_pt1 | contig 12183 bp, 9 predicted proteins | sample 9134231 | NCBI WGS metagenome assembly JAEEGL01 (sample SAMN16246548, study PRJNA631951) | gut metagenome | biome: gut microbiome; feature: rumen; material: fiber-attached | host: Bos | place: Iran: Karaj | collected 2018-10
ACGCCGATGGTCTCGTTGGCCTGCTCGTCGGTGGCGGTGAGGCCGGTGCCGATGGCCCACACGGGCTCGTAGGCGATCACGATGCCCTCGACCTCTTCGTTGGTGAGGCCGGTAAGCGCCATCAGGGTCTGGTAGGCGACCAGCGTGTCGGTGTAGCCGGCTTCGCGCTGCGCCTGATTCTCGCCCACGCACACGATGGGCTTGAGGCCCGCCTTCACGGCAGCCACGGTGCGCTTGTTCACGGTCTCGTCCGTCTCGCCGAAGTACTGACGGCGCTCGGAGTGGCCGATGATGACGTACTCGACGCCGCTGGCCTTCAGCATGTCGGCGGAGAGCTCGCCGGTGTAGGCGCCTTTTTCAGCGAAGTGCACGTTCTGCGCGCCAAGCTTGATCTTGGTGCCGCGCTTGAGCAGGGGGCGAAGCGCCGCAAAGCACACGGCGGGTACGCACACGACGACGTCGCACTTGGCGTCCTTTACCAGGGGCTTGAGCTCGTTTACCAGCGCCACGGCTTCGTCGGGCGTCTTGTTCATTTTCCAGTTGCCTGCGATGATGGGTTTACGCATGGGATTGTCCTCCTGATACTTATGAAATCCGGCGGACGAACGAACATCCGCCGGAGCTCGTCTGGTTTATATTATTTGTCGTTCAGGCACGCAACGCCGGGAAGCACCTTGCCCTCGAGGAACTCGAGAGAAGCGCCGCCGCCGGTGGAGATGTGGCTCATCTTGTCGCCCAGACCCATCTGGTTGACCGCCGCCGCGCTGTCGCCGCCGCCGATGATGGTGATGGCGTCGCTCTCGGCCATGGCGGTAGCGACCGCCAGAGTGCCCTTGGCAAAGTCGGGATTCTCAAACACGCCCATGGGGCCGTTCCATACGATGGTCTTAGCTTCCTTGATGGCGTTGGAGAACAGCTTTACGGTTTCGGGACCGATGTCCAGGCCCTGCCAGCCGTCCGGAACCTCGCCGGCCTTGCAGGTCTTGATGGCGGTGTAGCCCTCAAAGGCGTCCGCGATCAGGGTGTCGACGGGCAGAAGCAGCTTAACGCCCTTCTCCTCAGCCTTCTTCATGAAGCCCAGCACCTGCTCCAGGCGCTCGTCGTCCACCAGGCTGTCGCCGATCTTGCCGCCCTGCGCCTTCATGAAGGTGTAGGCCATGCCACCGCCGATGATGAGGGTGTCAACCTTCTCAAGCAGATTGCCGATAACGCCCAGCTTGTCCTTTACCTTGGCGCCGCCCAGGATCGCCACGAAGGGGCGCTGGGGATTTTCGACCGCGTTGCCCAGAAAGTCCAGCTCCTTGCCGATCAGGAAGCCGGCCACGGCGGGCAGATAGGCGGCCACGCCTGCGGTGGAGGCGTGCGCGCGGTGCACGGTGCCGAACGCGTCGCTTACATAGATTTCAGCCAGATCCGCCAGCTCCTTGGCAAAGGCGGGATCGTTGGCTTCCTCTTCGGGATGGAAGCGCAGGTTCTCAAGCAGGATGGCCTTGCCGCAGGGAAGCTCGGCAGCCATTTTCTTAACCTCTTCGCCCACGCAGTCGGGAGCGAGCTTTACTTCGAAGCCCAGCTTCTCGCTGAGGCTCGCGGCCACGGGAGCCAGGGAGTACTTCGCGTTAACAACGCCCTTGGGCTTGCCCAGGTGGGAGCACAGGATGACGGCAGCGCCCTGATCCAGCAGGTACTGAATGGTGGGCAGCGCGGCGTTGATGCGGGTTTCATCGGTGATGTGCTTGTCAGCGTCCAGCGGCACGTTGAAGTCGCAGCGGACAAGTATTTTCTTGCCCTTGACGTCGATGTCCTTTACGGTCTTCTTGTTCATGACATTACTCTCCTTTTGCGCTTGATTTGTTTATATGATAGCACTTTGGGGGTCGAATTGATAGGAAATTTGCGTTAATTGCGCGGATGCGGTGTAACGGTTGAGAAAGGATTCGTCCCTGCTTGCGCTGTTTGCGCCTGCAGCGCCAGGGCTCCTTGTTTTCCTCTACCGTTCCTGCCTGATCAGCGCCAGAATCCGGTTGGCCGCGCCTTCGTCGGTCACGAGGCAGCTGTTTTTGTGGTGGCGGGACACCGCCAAAATCGCCTCCGCCTTGCGGCTGCCCGCGGCCACCGCCATCACCGTGGGGATGCGCGAGAAGCTCTCCTCCGGCAGGCCCAGCCCTGAGGCGGAGCCAAGCAGCTGGCCGTTGATGTCGAAGCAGTGCCCCAGCGCCTCCGCCACCGCGCCGCGGCCGATCAGGCCGTTGATGGCGTCGGAATCCATCAGGCGGTTGCGCGCCATTTCGTCCACCCGGGCGATGCCGTAGAGCAGCACGTCCGCCCGCTTGATCTCCTCCAGGGGCTCGCGGATCTCATTCAGCTTGATCAGTTCCTTCAGGGCGGACTGGGACAGGTTGTCCGGCAGATACAGGGGCTTGTGGCGACCGCCAAGGCGCAGGGCGATCTGCTCTGCCAGGGTGCTGGCCTGGGTCTCCGCCGAGCGCCCGAGGCCGCCGCGGGCAGGCAGCACAGTCACGTCCATGTCCGCACCCCGGGGAATGTGGCGCGCCACCGCCTGCACGGTGCTGCCGCCGTTTACGGCCAGGATCATGCCTGGCTGCAAAAGCTTTCTAAGCCTTGCGCCGGCCACGCGTCCAAGCTCGTCCAGCACGTCCGGGTCGCTGTCCGCGTCCCCCGGCACGATGCGCACCTTCTCTATGCCCAGCAGCTTTTGCAGCTGCGTCTCCAGCGAGGCCAGGCCCGTCCGGCTTCGCACCAGCTCCCGCACGGAATCCAGAATCTCGTAGGCGCGCTGCGACAGCGCCATGCCCGCCGGGGATACCTCGATCAGCCCGTCCTGGCGCAAAAGATCCGTCAGCATGCGCGCCTCGCGCTCCGGAATGCCCATGCGCTGGGCCAGCGCGCGCCGCCCCACGGGCTGCAGAATGCTGATGCGTTCCAGTATCAGCGCCCGTGCGACCAGCGCCTCCATAAGATCCGGCGCCAGCTCAACGATCAGTCCCAGCGTGCTCCCGTCCAAAATGGCCCTTTCCGCCCGCTTGGGACTTTATCCGTCCCGCAAGGCAAATTTTATCCTGCACCAGTATAGCGCCGGGCGCGCTCTTTGTCGAGTGAATTGCGTTAAGTTTGAAACGGAGCCTTTACGGCACCTGTACGGGATTGCCCAGTCCCCTGAGCGCACGGCGCATCACGCAGCGATACCGCCTTGCGCGGGGCATGCGGCGCAGGATGTCCTCGTAGCTTTCGCGGGCGAGGTCGCGCCAGGCGGCGTCGACCCGCTTCTGGCCGTAGCGCTGGCGGGCGAGCATATCGGAATAGCGCACGAAGGCGCTGCCCGCAAGCCCCAGCTCCACGGCCTTTTTCGCGCAGCTGACGGGGGTGTAGCCGTCGGTGTAGTCCAGGCCGCCGGCTTCCAGCGCCATCAGGCAGGCCCGGTACCAGATCAGCATGCGGTCGAGGGTCTTGGCGTAGCGCTTTTCGGCTTGCCGGGGATGGGTGCATTTGATGCGCCACCAAAGCGCCGCGCAAAGCGCGAGCAAAAGCGCAAAGGGCAGAAGAAGCCACAGCCACAGCGAAGAGCTTGCCCCGCCCCGTTCGTCCTTTTCTTCGTTTCCTGGCGGATCCTCGTCCTCTTCGGAAAGCCCGCCGTCCGGCGACTCGTTTGGCTGATCCCAGGTATCCGGCGCATCCGGCCAGGTGCCGTCCTCCGGCGGCGGGGTCTGATCGCTCTGGGGCGGTTCGCTCCAATTGGAGGGGTTGGGCGTGGGCTCGGGCGTGGGGGTGGGTTCGGGCGTGGGGGTGGGTTCGGGCGTGGGCGTGGCGTCCGGCGTCCAGACGTCCGGAGGAATGTTTCCGTTATTTTGGACATCGTCCTCCATAATGGACGAGGTGGCCTCAAACGGCAGCCAGCCAAAGCCCTCAAAATAGACCTCCGCCCAGGCGTGCGCGTTTTCACCCGTCAGAATGCAGCGGCCGTCCGGGTCGGGCTGGGCGTAATAGCCCTCCACGTAGCGGGCGGGAAGGCCCGCGATGCGCGCCATCAGCGCCATGGACGCGGCGTAGTACATGCAGTAGCCCCGCATGTCCTCCAGCACGAAGTAAGACACGAAATCCCTTCCCGCAGGCACAAAATCGGGCTGCAGGGTGTAGGTGCCGTTCGTTTTCAGATAATCGCGCAGCGCGCAGGCGACGTCGAAGGGCTGCTCCAGCCCGGCGGTGATGTCGTAAACCAGCGAATACAGGCGGGGATCCACGCCGTCGGGTACGTCGCGGTTCAACAGCAGCGCCTGCGCAAGCGCGCTGTCCGGCTGCCCGGCGCAGTCGATCACGGCCTCGCGCAGCAGCTCTTCGCTGCCGATAAACGCCCAGCTCAGCAGGTGATAGACGTCCCCGCTTTCCAGCTTTCGGGAGGCGAAGACCTCGCCGAGGTTATTGTAAAACACGCGAAAATCGCTTTCCGCCGTCACGTCGATCGTGCGCTCCGGGACGTAGAGCGACCAGTAGGGGTGCTCGTAGTCCAGTACCTTTACGTCGATGTCCGTCATAACGAAGCTTTTCAGGGCAGCGGGCTTGTCCAGATCCATCGCGCGCTCGTACTCGTTTTTGTACAGTAAGCCCTCGATGCCGTTCATCATGTAGCGGTGGATCTTTCCCACCTTTTCACTGTTGGATTCGTCCACCCAGGCGCGGCCCGTATAGCTATAGCGGATGGAGCCGCGCAGATACACGGGATATTCCGTGTCGACCTGCAGCAGCACGCCGGAATACGGATTGGCGGGCCCGCCAAAATCGCTGCTGCTCTGCCGCCAGCCGTACGTGCCAAGATTGAAGGGGCGGCGCTGCTCCGCCTGACTGCGGTCGAGGTTGAAGCTGTCCACCAAAAAGCGCATGGTCTTTTGCCCGGCCTTTTGAAGCGGCTCCCAGGCCACGCTTTTGTCCGGCACCAAGGCGCAGGACAGAAGCGCCGCGATCAGCGAGTACGTGATCAGGACCTTCAGCCGGATAAAGCTGCCGTCCTCCTCCTCCAGCGCGTACATGGCGCTGAGACCCAGCATCATCGGCAGGGAGTGCTTCAGATCTACCCGCTGCCCGCTTCCAAACCATACGATCCCAAAGAGGATGACGGTGACCGCGCTCAGCGTTTCCACGCCGGCGCGGCTGCTGTGCATGCACAGGCTTACGGCCATAAACCAGATCAGCGAGACCGCCGCGATGGTGTTTACGTGCGGCTCGCGGTTGCCCTCCGTCCAGTCGTAAATAAGAGTTCTGAAAAGAGAGATGGGCTTCCAGCCCCGAAACAGCAGCACGATCACGGCCAGTACCCCCGCCCCAAGCACTGCATAGGACAGGGACTTTGAGCAGCACAGGCTGAAGACCACAAGCGCCGCGATGATCGCCACCTGATACAGCGAAAAGACGTCCGGCTGTCCGCCGAAGAGGTTTTCCGACACCGAGGCGATCATCAAAACTGCGCTGCAGGAATACAGCACGATGCAGATCAGCGAGCCAAGAAGGCCCATATACCGCTTCATGGCTCCGCCTCCCCGTCCGCGTCTTCATCAGAATGCGCTTTGTCGTCCTCTTCCTGCGCGCCGGACGCCTGTTTTTTCAGCGACGCGGCGTTAAGCCGGATCCCCGCGCTTTCAAGGCTTGCCGCAAGCTGCGCGGCGGGGGGATTTTCGCCCACCAGCACCACCTCGATGCCAAGCCCCGAATAGGCCCTCAGGCCTGTAAACGCGCGCACGCCGCGCTGGGTAAGCTCGCTCAATACAAACACCACCGAGCCCGTCGCGCCGATCCGCCGCGCCGCCTCCATGGCCAGCTCCTCGCAGCTGTGGTATCCGCTGAAGTCGGCCCGCGCCAGCGCCCGGGCAAAGTCCTCCCGGCCGAAATGCTGCGCGCTGGCCAGCTCCGTTTCGCGCGCGCCCCGCAGTACCAGGCGCACGGGCAGGTCCTTCTCAAGCGCCGCTGCGCACACCGAAAGCGCGCCGTCGCAGATCTCGTCGATCAGCTCCAGCGCGTCCGCCTGCGGCGCGTCGGGACGGCTCAGCTGAGGAAGCACGAGCACGTCCGGCCGCATGGCCTCTTCATAGGTGCGCACCTGGGGATGGATGTCCCGGGTCACGGGATCGTAGGTCTTCAGCGTCAGCACCCAGTGCAGGCGCTTTAAGGGATCGCCCTCCGCCCAGTCGCGGGTGGAGGAGGGCTCCGACGCGTCGTCCTGCAGGCGCACCTTGCCGCTGCCGCTGCTAAGGCGCGCGTCCGGCTGCGGAGCCTCGCGCCCGTACACGCGGGGCAGCACCAGGTATTCCCGGCCGCTGGAGGGCACGCGCTTTTTAAAGGTAAACAGCCCGAAGGCGTCGCTGAGATACAGCGTGCCGCCGTCCGGCGTATACGCGCCCACGTGCTCGCAAAGCCGGGCAAGGCGCGTAAATCCTTTTACGTAAAAGCTGCCCTCGATGCCGTACTGATGCCCGTCGTCGGTTTCAAAGGTCAGGTCCCTCATGGGCAGAATGGAAAAGCAGAATACAGAAAGCACCAGCTCGGCCGTCTCGCCCCGCGTCAGGGCGGCGGCCGAGGAGACGTCCACCTGCGCGCGGGCGCTTATGTATGCGCAAAGGACGCTGATCAAGGCCAGCGCAAGGATAAAACCCATGCACACCGCAAACCGAAGCAGCAGCGGGCTGTCGATCGTAAGCGCGATCGCCGCCGTCGTCAGGGCGCTGAATGCAAAGCCAAGCGTTCGTTCGTTCACTTTACGCGCACCGGAACCTGAATGGAGCCAAGCAGGCGCGTCAGCGCCTTTTCGGCGGTCGCGCCGCGGGAGTCAACCCGCGCCTCGGGGCTCAGCACGACTCTGTGGGACAAAACCGGCAGCGCCATGCGGCGCACGTCCTCCGGCATCACGTAGTCGCGCCCGTCCAGCAGGGCGGCCCCCTGGGCGGCGCGCATCAGGGCGATGGCGCCTCTTGTGGAGATACCGCGCTCGAAAAAGCGGCTCTGGCGGCTGGTCTGAGCGATGCTGGTGATGTACACGCGCATCTCCCTGGAGACGCGCACCTGGCCGACCTGCGCCTGCAGCTTCAGAATGTCCTCCTGGGTGCACACGGGCTCCAGCTCCTCCACCAGGCGGTTTTTCTGCATGTACATGTCCAGCACCTTTACCTCCTCCTCGGCGCTGGGATAGCCGATGGATACGCGCATGAAAAAGCGGTCCAGCTGCGCCTCCGGCAGGGGATAGGTGCCCACGAAGTCCACGGGGTTCTGGGTGGCCAGCACCATAAAGGGGCCGGGCAGGGGATGGGTCTGCCCGTCGATGGTCACCTGCTGCTCCTGCATGACCTCGAGCAGACTGCTCTGGGTCTTGGGGGAGGTGCGGTTGAGTTCGTCCGCCAGCACGATCTGCGCAAACACCGCGCCTTCGTGAAAGCTGCTTTCGCCGGTTTTAAAATCGATGCGAGTATAGCCGGTGACGTCGCTCGGGGTGACGTCCGGGGTAAACTGGATGCGCTTAAAGGAAAGCTGCAGGCTGCGGGCAAAGGCGCTAGCCAGGGTGGTTTTGCCTACCCCCGGCACGTCCTCCAAAAGCACGTGTCCGCCGCACAGCAGGGCGTTTAAAATCAGTTCCACCGCGGCGCTTTTGCCCACGACGACCTGGGAAATATTCTGTTCCAACAATTGCTTTAGCTTTTGAGCTGGCTGCATGGAGGCCTCCATCCTGATTTATGAATTGGGTTTTTCCGGCGCGAAGGTCCAGAAGCGGTTGATTGCGAAGTTCAGCGGCACGGTGACGCAGAGGTTGATGAACTTGGCAAGGTATTCGTTGACGCCCAGCTTATCCACCCATACCCACAGCATCAGCGCAGCCAGCAGACAGGTGGCGCCGTAGCCGGTAAAGCAGCGAAACAGCCTCCGGGCGCGGCTTTTCTTATCGCCGGAACCGAAGACGAACCTGCCGTTCATAAAGTACGCGTTCAGGGTGCCCGCGGTAAAGCCCAGCAGCTGTCCAAGAAGGTAGGCGTCCTTCCCCATCAAATGCAAAATCAGGCTGTACACGCCGTAATCCACCAGCGTGTTTACCGCGCCCACAAGGCCAAACCGTATAAACTGCGCGCCGTAAGCGCGCCAAAGTCGCTTCATAGCCTTCTCCTCAGCGGCCGTAATCCCCGCGTCCTAATAGGACGCGCGAGACTGCCACAAGGTTCATTATAGTACAAGAAGGGTTAAGTGTCAAACATTTGTAATTGAAATGCAAAAAAGAAACGGACGCTCCTGTAGCAAATAAGCAACGACTGCCCTTCGTTCCCGGGACAAAACGGGCTGCGGCCGGTTCGGGCTTTGCGCCCGTCCGGCCCAGGTGCTTCAGAATTTATCGTACAGATCATCGAGATCTTGGTCAAAATCGTCGTCAACCATATACTCGGGGTCCACATACTCGTCGTCCCCGTCCCCGGAGCCTTCCTTCCTGTGGCCCCCGTCCCCAGAGCCTCCCTCTTCGTGATCCGCATCCTCAAGATCCAAATCGGGGAAGTCTAAATCGGATAGGTCAAAGGGATCGTCTCTCTCTTTTTTTCTCCGTAAGACACACTCCCTGAAGGCGAGTCTTTTGGCCGCACGCCTTTTCCGCATCGCCTCCTCGTCCGGCGCCTGCGTATCGGGCTGTTTCGGTCGGGCGGCCTCCTTCTCCGTTTCCTCAATGGCCCTGGCGTAGAGCGGATGGGCGCGAAGACGCGCAAGCACCGCGGATAAGTCCTCAAACCGCGTAAAGTAGGGCCTGCAGCGCTCGCGGATCACGATGCCCTCCTCGTACTTGAGCAGCGCCAGTTGCGAAGGGGTGATCAGCGCTTCCCCAAGCGCGTTCTTCCCGCACAGAGCGGAGAGCTTAAGGCGGAAACTTTCGTCCTTTGCGATGTTCAGGGAAATCCATGTGGAGCAGTTGGCCGCGATGGTCTCCGCTGCGCTGTCGTAGACGCCCTGGAGCTGGGCGTAACTCTGGATGGCCAGCACGTAGCGCATGCCGCGGGAGCGCGCGATGGTCAGGGACGAGGCAAGCCCGGGGATCGCCGGCTGAATGTTGCACAGCTCGTCGATGTAGAGCTCCGTGCGCACGGGCAGGCGGCCTCCGCAGGCCGCGGCGCACTCGTTCAGCTCCTGCGTAAGCTGCTTGAGCAGGATGGCTGTCAGACTGCCAAGCGCGGTGCTGTCGTCCGGAAGGCTGACGTAGAGCAGCGACGGACGAAGGCCGATGCCGGCAAAGTCCACGCTCTTTTCGCCTGAGAGCATCTGAACGATGTCCTCCCGGGAGCTGAAGGGACTGAGGTAGGAATTATAGCTGGCGATAACGTTGCCCATCGTCTGATCTGAACCGGCCATAAAGCCCGCGAGATTTCTGCGCGCCTGGCTGTCTGCGTTCAGACAGAAGTAATCCTTTGTAAGCGGGTTGTAGGCGGAAGTGCCGTCTAAACAGAAATTCTGCGTGTACTCAAGGATTTGGTTCAGGCTCAGATCCTGCCCCTTTTCCCAGATCAGGTAGCAGATGCCCCGAAACAGCTGCGCGCTGCTGTTCCTCCAGAAGGGATCGCGCGACTTGTCGCAAAAGACGCTGTCGATGATGTCCTCCAACAGCTTCATGGCGCGGGCTTCCTCGCCCGCCCAGTACAGGCGGTTGATCTTTGCAAAGGGGTTCCAGCTGTCGCCGTTTTGGGGATGCCTCAGATCGATGCGCAGCATCTCGTAGCCCTGGTTTAAGGCCAGATGCCGGGTGGCGGCTTCCAGTTCACCTTTTACGTCAAACACCACGAAGCTGCGTTTGTTTCGGGAGGCCAGGGACTACAGCAGCGAAGGAATGATGAGCAGCCGGGATTTGCCCGTGCCCGTGGCCCCGATGATCAAAACGTGGCGGCATTCGCTGCCGCCGTCCAGGACGAGCCTGCCGTTTTGACTGTACAGTACGACGCCCGCTTCCTCCGGCCTGTCCCACGTAGCCGGAAGCGCCCCGGCGGAGGAGGCGATTTCCTCGTCCGAAGCCCAGCCGGAACAGGCGGAAAAGCCGCTCAGATATCGCTCGTAATACATTTACATCCCTCCCATCGTATGGCTTTGAAAGCCGATCGTGCGCGCGCTGCCGGGCGTTTGCGCCGGACGCAGCGCGTTTTGGCGTTTTACGCGATTGACATAGGAAAGCGGATCGTTCAGCGCGCCCTGCAGGGCCGGAAGGCGGATGAGCCCGCCCTGCGGACAAAGGCTGTTGAGAAAGCTCTCGGGCCGAAATCCCTGAAGGCCGTCCAGCTGGATCAGGGTCTGGCGCATAAGGCTCGCCGCCTCCCTGCCATCGCAGCGCGCCTGGGCCTGCGCAAGCAGCGCATCCAGCGCCCCGGTATCCTTTGCCGGTTCGTAGAGCGAAACGCACAGCCGCCCGTTGAAATCGAGGTACTCTGCCGCCTCCAGCAGCGCCCCCTCGTCGCCGTCCATATACAGTACACTCCTCGAGCGAGAAGCGATCCCGTCCGGCATCAGCAGCATCTCTCCCAGAGCGCCCAGCCGCTCGCGCTTCTCCGGACCCTGGCACAGTTCGCCGATGTCCAGCAGCGTCAGACCCTCGAAATGGCTTCGGTATCCTGCGCTGAGATGGAGGTTCGCATACAGCGCGCTGAGAGCGTCAAAGTTCTCCCACACGCTGCCGCAGCGCAGCTGCATTGACACCGCCGCGCAGCTGTTCAGGCTGCGCGAGCTTTGAAAGCGCTGCTTCGCCTTGTCCAAAAGCGCGTTGACAAGGGCGTTTTGCTCATGCTCCGCGCAAAGCAGCAGGACGACGCTCCCCTGGGGCCGATCGAAAAGTTCGTTTATGGTCATGAAATACTCCTTTCCGCAGTGGATAGTTACAGTGTGCAATGACAGTGTTCAAGGTGCTTCGCGTCCGTCGGCAACCCCCGGGCCGCCGCATCCCGGTTTAAAAGAGACATATTAAGTTTTCAAGGTACAAAAAATCCGCTGAGTACGATGGATAGACCTGTAGCGGGGCTATCAATCATCGTACTCAGCGGATCGCTGCGGCTTTCTAAAGCCGGTATGGATCCCTTTTATGGGTTGTTTTTACATGTTCGGTTTCTACGGTTCAGCGTGAACCGTCTCCTGTAATGCGGCATGATATACCAGGCGCGCCGGTTTGTCAAGTGTTTTGTCCAAAATAATCATTTTAATTTTGTATTATACGATTTTAGAACGTCACTTCTGCAAAAAGGCCTCAATCAGTGCGCTCGCCTCGCTTATGGGATCGCCCGCCATGTCCAGCCAGTGAATGGACTTGTCCCGCTTGAACCAGGTCATCTGCCGCTTGGCAAAGCGCTTGATGGCAAGGGACAGCTCATGCAGCATTTCGTCCTCCGTAGGCCACCGGCCGGTCAGATACTCCGTGATGTAGCGGTACTCGAGCCCCAGCTTCAGCAAAAATTCGTCGCTTGCGCCCCGGGCGCGAAGAGTACGCACCTCGTCGATCATGCCCTGGGTGGTCCTTCTGTCCAGGCGCTCGTCGATGCGCTTTTTCAGGGTCTCCCTGTCCCAGGAAACGCCGATTTTCAGCGTCTCGTAGCGCGGGCGGGCCGAGGGCTGCGCGCAGTCGCCGTCGTGCAGCTTTTCCAGGCGGCGCATGACCCGGTTGCGGTTTGCGGGATCGACGTCCGCGTCCGGAACGAGATCAAGCAGCATCCGGTACAGCTCTTCCGTGCTCCGCTTTTCAAGCTCGTCCCGGTAGGCGAGGTCCGGCGCGGTGTCGCTCAGCTCATACCCCTGGGTCACGCTGTCCACGTACAGCCCCGTGCCGCCGACCAGCATGGGCACCCGCCCGCGAGCGAGGATATCGTCGATCGCCGCGTAGGCCAGGCGCTGAAAGTCGGCCATGGAAAAGAAGTCTCCAGGCTCGCACACGTCTAAAAGATGGTGGGGCACGCCCCGCATGCCTGCCGGGGTGATTTTGCCGCTTCCAAGATCCATCCCCCGGTACACCTGACGGCTGTCTGCGGAGACGATCTCCGCGTTGAAGTGCAGTGCCAGTTCCACCCCGAGCGAGCTTTTGCCGGAGGCGTTGGTGCCCACGATTGCGATCAGCTTATCCATGGATGCCCTCCCCGTTGAGCGGCGGTCTTCTGAAATAGTACGGCGCAAAAGTGACGAGGCACAGAATGC
>JAEEGL015334928.1_pt1 | contig 12183 bp, 27 predicted proteins | sample 9134231 | NCBI WGS metagenome assembly JAEEGL01 (sample SAMN16246548, study PRJNA631951) | gut metagenome | biome: gut microbiome; feature: rumen; material: fiber-attached | host: Bos | place: Iran: Karaj | collected 2018-10
ACAGCTCTTAGAGATAGTATTTTAATGTAGTATCCAGATCATTGCATTGAAGCTGATGAAACTTGGGAGAGTGGTCCAGGTTGGTGGGGTATAGAAGACCGCAATAAAATAGGTATAATGTGTTATCAGCGTCTTGGCACACATGCTCTGAAGGATGATTTGGATTTCTTAAAAGAAGTAGACGTGATATGTTGGGATGAATGTGATAGCATTTTTGATTTTGCAACTGAAGCTTTTGTTAAAGCTAAGAGGAATGATTTCGCGCGGCCAGGTGTAAGCAATGCGGAAGTATTAGCTACGATACAATCATATTCTTCTCGTAGAGATTATATGCCGCTTGTGCTCCTTGGTACTTGGGAGAAGATAGTAGAAGAAGGCCGTATTATGTGTATTGGTCTTTCAGCTTCCCCAGAACGTGCATACACGTACTATAAGAGTTTAGTCAGTGCCAGCTACCAAGGTAAATTAGAAATGGGCTACCGTATGGCTCATGATATTTATTTTTGTAATGTTATTGAGCATGTTAATCAGCTTGTGCCTGAGTTGAATCGTGGTTATTGGTGCTTTTCTCCTTTTATTGAAACGAATTAGAAATTAGTAGAAGCGGCAGAATCACGGGGTTTTCATGCAATTGAATTGCACTCTCCTAATAATGCGGAGAAACCTATGAATGAGGAATAGCGTCGCGTGTATAACATTGTAGCAACCACGGGTATGATTCCAGCTGAATATGATTTTGTTGTGGTTAATAAAGCGCTGGCGCGTGGAATTAATATTATAGATAAAAGATTTAGTCATGTAATTATTGATTCTGTAAATCAGGTTGATCGTATCCAAGCTGCGCGGCAGACCTTCCAATATTAGAGACATTTGAAAGTCCTAGCTCCTTAGATACCTGATGAATATTTACATAAATGGTTAACAGTTTCTTAGTGCAGAGAGTTGGCTGAGTATATGAATGTACCTGAAGCTGATAAATATAACCGTGGACGTATCATGACTTGGAATAGATTAAAAGAATATTTACCTATACTTGGGTATGAGGTATAGCAGAAGAAGAAAAGGATAGATGGGAAATAGTAGCAATGTTATTACATCAGCGGTGAGTGGCATGATGTAGAGATTGTAGATAATGAATTTATGCAGCTGGTGCAAGCAAAGGAGGCAGAGTAATCTGCCTCCCTTTTCTTTTTGCGTATGCGGCCCAGCTCCCAACGTATTATTTTATAATAATAATACTCTCCCATTATATTGTATACGATTTTTTAATTTTTGTCCAGCGTTTGACTTTTGTCAAATATTTAAATAAATTTTTTATTTATTTAATTTTTAAATAAAAAAATAATTAAAATAAAAAATATAATAATACTTCCCCATTATATTATAAACAAATTTTTAATTATTGTCAAATTTTTTATTTTTTTAAAAATTTTCTGTCAAATATTTGACAGCGGCGGCCCAGCTCTCATACGCTGTAAAATTTTTACAGGCTGGCCCAGCTGCTCAGCTGCGATATGTGTTAGTCCCAGCTCCTGTACCTACAAATATATGGTAGTACTACAGTAGGTACTCCACACTACGGTACTGTGGAACCTGCAGGGCTTCCAGCTCCACGTTATATATGTTGCAGCTCCCAGCTCCCAGCTCCCAACGCAGCTCCTGGAGCCAGTTAAATATTTGACAGGGGTCGGATATGCGACTAAGTTGGTGAGATGAGTGTGTCAAATAGTTGACAGAAAGTCAAATTAGATGTTGAACATCTAAAATCTCCTCCTTGACTTTTCTCGAATCTTCTGATATAATCTTCTTGAAGATAAGGGAAGGCCACCCTACAAACCAAAGGAGATTGAGCATGGACAACGAAGAACGGTACTTTCTGGAAAATGTTGAACTCGCCTATGATATTCTCGCGGACTATGTGGAAGATGGTGAAACTTTCAATCCTCTCGAGTATGACGAATACGGGCTTGATTGGGATGTGTTTGTCTATCTGATTCCACTTGCTCCTACTGAGCGTCATTACTTCACTCCCGATGAACTTGTGCGGGCATTGGAAGGTGCGCAGATTCAGGAAGATATGTTCCCTTCGTTAATGACCTTTGGGGCAACTGCTGATGGGCGTGTGTATAGTGAACTCCCCGCGCCTACTGGTTATAAGGTTATGGGTTGGACTGAGCGTATGCAAAAGTGGATTGATGAGAACGCTGACTAAGGGGTGCTTCGGCACCCCTTTATTATATTAGATGTTGAACATCTAAAACTGGGTATTGACTTTTAAATTCAAAGTGGTATAATTAGCTTGCAACAAAGGGAAGGACACCCTACAAACCAGAAAGGAAATCAAGATGAACGAGAACAAGACGACTGTGAACAAGAATGGTGTGGGCTTCGGTGGACTGCTGACGATTGCATTCATCGTCCTCAAGCTGTGCGGCGTGATTGACTGGGCTTGGGTGTGGGTGCTTGCTCCGCTGTGGATTACCTTCGGCCTGTCTCTGGTGATTATCATTGTGTGCTTCATCGTTGCGCTGATTGCGAATCTGCGGTATTGAGAAAGGAAGGTAAACGATTATGAAGGGTTATGTGTTTACTTACGGTGTAGACGGCTTTGGTGCTGACACTGCCCCCGCCTATGAACAGGGTTGTTATCTTGACTATAATAAGGCTTTCCGTAGACTGTGCGAATTGAATGCTGCGATTCTGGAAGATTCTGATAGAGTGTTCTATGAAGAGGGGTATGGTGGAGATTATTACCCTGATGACAACATTATTCTGCGGCAGGCCGAAGAAAAAAGAGATTGGGCGGCTTATGATGCGGAAATGAAGAAGCACGAGTTGACGAGTATTGCGGCAATCTGTAAGCAAATCATGGAGTATGAGGATCCGCCGCTGGGTATGTATAGTCTGGTTGAAATTCAGATTAAAGAATAAGGGTGCGAAGCACCCTTTTCTTTTGTAGATATATTTAGATGTTGAACATCTAATAATGTAAAGGGTAGTTTCCTACCCTTAATAGATGCGCGTCAGTGAGATAGTCTCGCCCACCTCAGTGAGATAGAGACCAATCTCAGACTTATCACACTTAAATACCTGCGCGATATCCCCGAAATTATGCTTCTCGCGGCACTCATTGAACAGCGTGTTGTAGTCCTTCTCTCCGCAATAGATGTCATCATTAGTCCATTTGAAACACAGAGTCAGCAGTTCACGGTTTAATTTGTCTTCATCTTCAATGAAATGAGGCTTTCCTTCAGTGTCAAACAGAATGTACATATTGGTTTCCTTTCTGGTTTTATGGACTGTCCTTGTCCTTTTGACAGTCATAGAATATCATAAAAGTATTTTATTGTCAAGAGAGGTTATTAGATGTTAAACATCTAATACCCCGAAAAATAAAAACGGGGGATTACTCCCCCAAGGTGGTGAAACTGTAGGTGTCGTTGCGGGTATACTTTTTCTGGTAGGTGCCGGAGTACACAATCTGTCCGTCAATCTTGATGGTGAACGGCTTAGCAACCGGACGGGGCAGAACCTTGCGCACCTTGTAGTCCGTACCAAGCACCGCACCCCGGCGAACACAGGCAAGCAGAATCTGCGTTTCAATCTGCACATCATACAGGCCCATGTGGGCTTCCTCAAAGGCGGCATCCTGTGTCAGGAACTGGAAGACAGATTCCGCACTGCCCTTGTAGTTGCCCGTATCCGTGAACAGGCTGTGCGTTTCGCAGAACTGGCGATAGTCGGCGCTGCCTGTGATGAACTCGGACGCATAGCCCCAAATGTCATGGATGGCAATGGTTTCCAGAGGATTGTTGCACTTGTACCAATCACAATTGAAAGTGAACACCTTGTCATCAAACTGGCTATTGTAGGCGTAGGCGTCAGTCACGCCGTACTGGCGAAGGTCACGCGCAAGCTGGCGCATCACATAGCCCCATTTGTCCATGATGGCTTTATGCTGTCTCATCAGCTGAACATAGCCGGGCCGTTTCTCCTTGTAGTATGCGCTCTCGAACAGCGGCAAGTTGTGCCAAGTCTGCTCAATCACATAGTGCCGTTCCTGCACAGCTACCTGCTGTTTGGTGTCAACGATAGCCCAACCAACATCGTAGCAGAAAGGCTTATCCAGACTAGTGGTTTCGGTGTCGAAGACGAGAATGTGCATGCGGTGTTTCCCTTTCTGGTTTGGGCGGTTTTCCTTCCGCTTTACAAGTATGATTATATCACGTTATAGGGAAAAGTCAAGGGGTTTCTGTGAGGAGATTTAGATGTTGAACATCTAAGATGGAAAGGGCTTGCGCCCTTACTGATGTTTCTGGTAGATCTCATCTGCGCGTTTCCACCGACCGTCTTTAGGACTGTAGGGGCAAGGCTTGTAGAAAATCTCCGGGCAACCCTGCCGAGGTTCAATGCTAAACTCCTTCAATCCGCCATCCCACATACAATAGAACGCCTGTAGAAGATGAATCGGAATAAACAGCAGAATATAGATGGGGAGTTTGATGCGGGGAGTGATACGATAGGTGATGTCCGAAGTTTTCTGCAGTTCGTAGTTGCAGATACGCTTCTGCGGGCGATTCATGATGTAGACGCACTCTTTACGGGAAATCTTCATGGTTGTTGTCCTTTCTGGTTTGTGGTGTTTCCTTCACCTTTCATGAGGATTATAGTATAGTAATGCGTGGCTGTCAATAAGGGTTATTAGATGTTTAACATCTAAAAAGTGTAAAAAATAAAAGCCCCGAAGGGCTTACAGGGTAGCGATGTATTTACGCAACTTCTTCTCGGCGGCTTCGGGGGTGCGATGGCGGTTGCTGACGACCGTCCAACCATAGAAGGCATTGGCTTCTTCACCGTACTCAATCACATCATCAATGGTATAGGCAGCACCTTCACCTTCATTGCAATTGAGCCACCAGTCCCGGAACTCCTCTTCATCAAAGATAGCATACGCGCCCTCCCAACCACAATCGGGGGTATCCGCAACGTCAATCAGAACAATCTGGTTCTTGGGAGTGATGACAACTTCGTGAATGAAATGGTCGCAGAATCCGAACATGGGCGTTCCCTTTCTGGTTTTCTGGTGTTTTCCTTCACCTTTCGTACTGATTATATCATATGCGTTTCTGCTTGTCAAGAGGAAATGTTAGATGTTTAACATCTAATGAGATTGCCCCTTGCGGGGCTTAGTCGGTCGGGTCAGGCACGAACCACTCATTGTCGAACTCGGCTTCTTCGATGATGGCAGTCTCCACTTCGCCACTCTCATTGTAAGCCCACACAAACTTGTCATAGGTGTAGTTGTGGCTGCACTCCTCCAGAGTATACTGTCCTTCAAAGCGCGTCATCATGGCAAGATACGCCATGCGCCACGAGGAATTAACGGAGATGACGGCATTGTTGATGGTCAGGACATAGACTTCGGGGAACGGCGGGCGGTCATACTGCTTCATGTGAATTGCTCCTTTCAATATTACGTCCGAAGGGCATTCCCCGCAAGGTTCTCCCAGGAGGGTCAACGGCTCTGGTGCGATCCGTGCCCTTCGGACAATGGTAGTATAGCATATGAGAGGAGATATGTCAAGAAGAATATTAGATGTTTAACATCTAAGGACGGTGGGAGGGTTACCCCTCCTCGTCAAGCATGCGCCCCAGTATCTCTATGGCCTCCTGTACCTGCTTGTAATAGGAGTCATTTTTTGCTTCTTCCACACCAAACTCGTTTTCTATGTCGTACAGTTCATCGCTCAGCAGATTACAGGCGATAATGAGTGCGGTTTTCTTACTCATCCTCTTCTTCCTCCTCTTCGTCAAGTTCTGTCGCGTATTGCTGAATCATTCTCTTGAATTTATCAATCAGAATTTTAGCAAACTTTTTTGCGGAAATGTTCCAGTCTTGGCATTGGTAGGCATCCATGAAGTCAGAGCAGAAATCTTCCACCATGCTTTCAATCTGCTGTTTCAGTTCGTTAGTCATCTTCATTATCCTCCATAGCAATTTCCCAAGGCATCAGCAAATGGGCAGAGAAGGGTCTGTCAAACTCAATCATATTCAGAAAGCGGGCAAAGCGATACTGAAAATATTTCCTCCATGAGATTTGGCTAATGTAGACTTCACCGTCATCATTGACTTCAACCACCGCACCATGAGCATAGAATTTAAGTTTCTTCATCATTCCTCATTACCCTCCATTTTCTGTACATAGCTATAATACGGGTCAATGTTGTAAGTGCGGCCGATTTCAAACAGGCAACCGCAATTGGGGCATTTACACTTCCACCGCATAGAAATGCTACTGATTTCAACGTCCTCTTGGTAGTCCAGAACTTCATAGTCCTCGGAATTACAATCGGGGCACCATTCATTCATCGCTATTCTCCTCCATAGTGTCCTCATAGCCGTACACATCGCCCGCCCAACGGATTTCGTCCTCTGCGAAATCTTCGGGCGCATCAGGGTCAACGGTGTCGGCGTTCTGCCAGTCAAGCCAACTATCCCAGAACGCGCCCCAGTCATCGCAATCTTCCATCGGGTCATCAATGTGGCAGACGCCGCACTGGTCGCAGTAGGGGCAATCGCCGTAGGCGTTCACTGGGCAGAAGGTGGTATCGCCGTTGTAGGTACCTTTCTGAGCATCACGCATTTTTGTTACTTCCTTTCTGTTCCTCTTGGAACAATGCCATTATAGCATATAGGGGGTATGGTGTCAAGAGTTTCTTTCAATGGGTATTAGATGTTTAACATCTAATAATCACCGGAGAAAGAAAGAGGGCTTAGCCCTCTTCTTCCGGGGTGGGAGCAGGAGCGGCGTCCTTCTCCTTGGCTTTGCGCTTGCGCTCCTTTTCCGCTTCACGCTCGGCCTTGGCCTTGGCCTTGGTAGCCTTCTCTTCCTTCCAGACTTCGGCAACCTCGAAAGGATCAAAGGCGGGGGACACCTTGGTAGCGGTGTAGGACTTCGACTGCACCGTGATAGAAGTCCAGATTTCCTGCCCGTCCACTTCCTGCAACACAGCGAACTCGGCATCACCGAACTGCACAGCGTCCAGAGACTCAAGGGCGGCGGTCAGGGCTTCCAGAGTGCGGCGGCGGGCTTCCAGTTTCTTCTCCATCATGGTCATAGGGCGGTGACTTCCTTTCCGGTTTAATGGGTTTTCCTTCCCTCATCTTGCAAGAAGATTATACTCGAATTTTTGATTTTTGTCAAGTAGAAGAAAATTTTGGTTTTAGATGTTAAACATCTAAGAAGTTCTGCAAAAGGAAAAGCCAGTGCGGAGCACTGGCTTCCTCGGCTTACCCCCGCAGGGAGTAGAGACTGCCGTCCTTGACAATCTCCGCAGTCCACAGGCGGGTCATGCCGTAGACCATCTTGCCCTTGGTGAAGTCCACGGGCAGAGCGTCCTCAATCTCCTCGAAGAGCTCGGCGGCAGACACGGGGTTGCCAATCTCCCGGAGGGCGTTGATGACGATGACCTTGGCATCGCCGTAGGCGGTAGCCTTGGCCTGCGCCTGCTCAGCCTTGCGGTCGGCGGCCTTGGTGGCCTTGGCAATCTCGGCATCAATCTCGGACAGGATGGCGGGGTCGGTCGTGAGAGTACGGAGAGTGTTCAGAGAAACGAGAGACAGCATGGGCATTTTTCCTTTCTGGTTTGGCTTGGGTTTTCCTTCCCGTTCTTGTTGTTCCCCTTGGAACGATTTTATTGTACCACACTTTGTGGGTTTTGTCAAGAGGTTTCCCAAACTTTTTTTATTTTTTATTTTGGGCTTGCGCGTCCGCAAGTGGGACAGAGGCGGGGCCCTCGCGTTCCGTTCGCTTTGCCCTCCTGACAGTATTTATTATAGACGATTATGTGAGAAAAGTCAATAGGTTGATAAAACTTGTTTTAGATGTTTAACATCTAATATTCGGAGGGAGGTCATTCCTCCCAGATGATATGGTCATTAACCGTTAATGTCGCCCACTGGCCTAATTCATCTTCGCCACCTGCCAGTTCGACTTCTTCATTGTCATCATACTGTTCAAGTTGGTTAATCAATTCCCGGACTTTCATATTATTAGTCCTCCTCCTTCAGAATTGCTCTCCAGTCCTCCCCACGGGCATAGGCGTTGATGAGTCTGGCCATCTCCACAGGATTGTGGCAACTCACATCGCCATAGTCCCACGGGAAACCATAACTCTCCAGTTCGGCGCTATAGCGGCCATAGGAGCCGTCATGGATGATGACATCGCCGATAGGAAAATCTTCCACAAAACGAATCTGAAATCCGTTCTGGTAGAAGAAGCACTTGGGATGCACAGGAGCATCCATGATGGCAAGGCTATAAAGGAACGCAGAGACGGTGGCCATGTAGGTGTCATTCACGGGGACGGCATCGAAGTTGGTGTAGTTCTGCATTTTGCTTGCTCCTTTCATTCTCCGTACCTCTCATCTGGTACACCGTAATTATAATCGAAGATGAGAGAAAAGTCAAGAGGATATATTAGATGTTAAACATCTAACTTTTGTTTAAAAAGAAAACCGCCCCGGAGGGCGGCTTGGCTGGGATTACGCCTTGAGGGCGTAGAGGTTGACCTTGCCCTCGGTCTTCACGACCTCATCGCCCCACAGGGCACGGAGGGCATAGGTGACCTTGCCCTTGGTGAAGCCGTCAGGCAGGTCATCCTTGCAAGCGTCGAAAATCTCGGCCGCAGTGGCGGGAGTGGTGGACATGGCGGCCATCACCACATCGTGGGCGGCGGCGTACTCGGACGCCTTGGCGGCCTTGGCCTCATCGTTGCGATGGGTCTCAGCGACCAGCTCGGCACGGATTTCGGCGATGTTGTCCACAGGGTTGCCGTCGATGAAGGAAACGAGAGCGTTGATGGTGGAAGTCTTCATGTGGTAGTCCTTTCTGGTTTTTAAGTGTTTTCCTTCACTTGATGTCTTATTGTACCATGATTTTTGAGTTTTGTCAAGGGGTTTCCGGAAATTTTCTCTCATTATTTTCCGGTCAAGAGTCTGGGAGTTTCTGCTGTCCAAGGTGTTGTTTCCGTTTTCTCCACTCCCCACCTGACATTAAGTATTATACTCGAAGAGATGATAAAAGTCAATAGGTTGACGAGAGTTATATTAGATGTTTAACATCTAAGAACCGTTGGGGATTACCGAAGCAGTCCCCGCAGGATTTCAATGATTTTGTCCGGAGTGTATGCACCCGTGCCCCAATTTTCCCGGTTGCCCTCTTCGTCATCAAAGAGAATGCCGCCGCCCGTGGCGTTGCGCTTGTCCGTGCCATATGCCACAATCTGGATATAGTCCCAATTGACGGACGGGAGATGGTTATGAAGCCATACCATTTTAGCCATAGCCACTTCGCCGTTGTAAAGGTCAGAGCCGCCCCGGCTTGTCCATGAAATGATACCGATTTTATAACCTTTGCGCTGTACCTGATTCAACAGCCGGGCAAGGTGTGAAAAGTTCATCATAGGTCGGGCAATATCATACGGGCGAGTGCGGCAATTCTGCAAATCATCAAGCCAATTTTCCACCCCATAAAGGTCTGCGATGGTTCCATCCATATCGAACCAAATCTTCATGTGCTGTACTTCCTTTCTATCCTTCGGACAATTATATTATACTCATAGGGGAAGAAAAGTCAAGTAGGATTATTAGATGTTAAACATCTAAGGTAGGAAGGGGAGGATTACTCCTCCTCCTTTTCCTCCTCGGCCTTTTTGGCGCGGGCTTCGGCCTTGCGTGCCTTTTCGGCGGCACGGTCAGCCTTGGCCTTTTCCTTCATGGCCGTTTCTTCCTTCCAAACCTCGGCGGCCTCGAAGGGGTCGAACGCAGGGGAAACCTTCGTGGCCGTGTAAGACTTGGACTTTACGGAAATCTCCGTCCAAATCTCCTGGCCGTCAATCTCCTGCAGGACGGCGAAGGACGCATCGCCAAACTGCACGGCGTCAAGCTGGGTCAGAATCTCCTGCAGAGCGGCAAGGGTAGCGGCACGGGCGGCAATCTTCTTTTCCATCATCGTCATGGGGTGTGTTTCCTTTCTGGTTTGGAGAGTTTTCCTTCTCTTGATTACGTACCTATTATAGTCGAAATTGTGATTTTTGTCAACTATGAAATGCGGGAGAAGTTAGATGTTTAACATCTAATGTGTTTGGGGGTTACTCATCGTAACCCTTGCTCTTGTACTTCGGCGGCTTCCTGCGCTTGTCGGGGATGATACGGGTAACCGGGGAGATGGCGCCCCAATCGCCACGCTGTGCCTTGATGATCTCCACATTGGTCTTGATCTTCTTCTTGATCTTCATGCGACAATCACCGCCTTCTTGTAGCACTTGACGAGCGCGCCGTGGGTATCAATGACAATCTTGAGATCAGAGAACTCCAAGGGGTGGGAGATGGTGATGGTGGAACCGTCCGCGAAAATGTACCGATACAGAGTGATCATGTTTGTATCCTCCTTCACAGAATGAACAGATGGTCTTGGTAGCAGTAGGGGCATTTGATGACGGCGGCGTCTTCATCATCCGGAGTGATGACAAAGCACTTGACTTGCTGAAGACTCCAGAACCAAGTACCGCCGCACTCTGCACAAGTGGTTTCCTCAAACTCGATTTCCGTGTGGGTCTTCTCGAAGTATCTGCTCATGGGCGTTGCTCCTTTCGTTTGGTACACCCGTATTATAACCGATGGAAAAAGGAAAGTCAAGAGGGGTGATTAGATGTTTAACATCTAAGTGTGGTAGGCGGTTATAGTTGCCGCCATTTATTTTCAAATTCTGATACGAAAGCGGGGTGTGCCATAATCCATGTAATTCCCCATTCAGTCGCCGCCCGTTCTGCTTCAAGAAAAGGATATTCCTCCGGTGTTGCTTCATCTGCGGCAAGTTTATATTTCTTCAATTCCTTATTCTGGTTATACTTTTTGCGAGTTGCCCAATGCCCAAGTTCATGGGCAATTGTTAAAGTAATGTCAAGCACTCTGTCAGTTTCGGGGTTGATGATATGGCACGCCTTGCGGAAATACGGGTCATTTTCGGCGTTAATATCATCGGGGTCATATCCAATAGTACAATGCTTGTTGAAAGTGAAACAGCACCATCCATCGGGGTTTTCCCAAATTTCAACTTTTTCGCCCATCATAATAGTTGCAAATTCCTGTATCAGTTTCAAATGCTCGTGCATTAATATCGCCCCTTTCGAGTATATTATACTCATAATGAAATGAAAGTCAAATGGATTATTAGATGTTTAACATCTAAGTATTGTTGAGAAGAAAAGCCGCCGTGGTTAGCGGCGGCTTCCTACCGTCACGCCTTGCGATAGGTGTTGGGGTTGCCGTCAATCTTGACGACGCCATCCCACAGGCCGTGGCTCAGGGCGTAGGACAGCTTGCCCTTGCTGAAGCCCTCCGGCAGGGTGTCGGCGGCGGCATCGAAGATTTCGCCAACCGTGGCCGGGGCGGTGTCCAGAACCGCCATGACAGCTTCACGGGCGGCATCGTACAGCTCCCGATTGCTGGCGGCCTTGGCGGCGTTGCGGTTGAGTTCAGCCTGAATCTCTTCCGCAATCTCATCGAGATTGGTCACGGTGGCGCCATTCAGGTAGGACAGGAGGGACTGGAGGGAAGACTTCTTCATGCGGGGGATTCCTTTCTGGTTTTTGTTGGGGTTTTCCTTCCCCGTTTTTTTTGTGTTCCTCTCTCTTGGAACAATTGTATTATAGTCGATTATCCGACAAAAGTCAAGAAGAAAATGCGGTCATTTTTAGATGTTTAACATCTAATGTCCGTAAAGGGGGTTAGTTCCCCCTTACATTGTGGTGGTGAAGCTGTACACATCGCCACGGGTGTACTTTTTGTAATACTGACCAGAATAGACAACCTTGCCGTCAATCTTCACGGTGAAGGACTTCGCCTGCGGACGGGGGAGAACCTTCTTGACTTTGTAGTCCGTGCCCCACTTAGCACCCCGCAGGATACAAGCAAACAGGATTGCGCTTTCAATCTCGCTGTCATACAGTCCCATATGCATTTCGATGAAATCGGGGTTGCTTGTCAAATACTGGTAGACCACTTCGGCGGAACCTTTGTAATTGCCGGTATCGGTGAAACGCTCGTGAGTTTCGCAAAAGTTCTGATATTCGGCGGTATTGGTGATGAATTCAGAAGCATATCCCCAAATATCATGCACG
>JAEEGL016716433.1_pt1 | contig 12183 bp, 12 predicted proteins | sample 9134231 | NCBI WGS metagenome assembly JAEEGL01 (sample SAMN16246548, study PRJNA631951) | gut metagenome | biome: gut microbiome; feature: rumen; material: fiber-attached | host: Bos | place: Iran: Karaj | collected 2018-10
CACTGTTTTTTCATTTTTTTCAGTTCCGACGCAGCTAACGGAATAGAAATCGTTATAGCCAGAACATCGGCCAGCGACTGGGTGATCTCAACGCCGAGCAGGCCGAAAAGCCTCGGAAGGATCAGGATCAGCGGAATAAAGAACAGACCGCTGCGGGCAGAGGCGGTAATGGATGCCTTAATCCCTTTTCCCATAGACTGAAGCATCATATTGGTCATGACCACGCAGCCCTGAAGCGGCAGGGCGGCCGCCTGACAGCGAAGGGCTACCGCCCCTACCGCCACCACCTGCGGATCATCGCGGAAAAATCCGATAATGCTCGGAGCAAAGCCGAGGCAAAGCAGCCCCATCCCCAGCAGGAAAAGAGTTCCGTACTTCACGCAGAAGAAATATCCTTCCCGCACCCGCTCTGTCTTTCCGGCTCCGTAATTGAAGGAGCAGACCGGCTGATAGCCCTGGCCAAAACCGATCAGTGCACTGTACACAAACATGATGACGCGGGTCGTCACACTCATTCCGGCAATCGCCGCATCCCCGTAAACACCGGCCGCCCGGTTTAACAGAATCGTAGCCACCGACGCCAGCCCCTGCCTGAACAAGGCCGGGCTGCCACCGTTTAAAATCTGCAGCAGATAATGGCCGTTCATTCGGACATTACGGACACGCAGGCGGATATTGCCGCCCCGCATGCTTCCGGCCAGCAGGACAAAAAAGCTGATGATCTGCCCACAGATCGTAGCCAGCGCCGCGCCGCCGACACCCAGGCCAAAGACAAAGATAAACAGCGGATCCAGCCCGATATTCAGGATCGCTCCGGTCAGCAGGCCTACCATCGCATAGGAGGCGCTGCCCTGATAGCGGAGCTGATTGTTGAGCACGAACTGGCCCATCGTAAACGGAGCGCCCAGGGCGATGATCCGCAGATAGCGGATCGTATCCGGTGCCGTACCTTCCGTGGCTCCCAGAAAATCCGTCACGGGTACGATAAAGCAGATGATGGCCGCCGATACCAGAACACCGAGGATCAGCGACAGCGCCAGTCCGGTAGCTGCCATTTCTTCGGCATTTTTTTGTTTTCCGGCACCGAGCATCCGGGACAGATAGTTTCCGGAGCCCTGCCCGCAGAAGAAACCCATCGCCTGAATAATGGCCATGACCGAGAAGGACAGGCCTACCGCTGCGGTCGCTTCGGTAGATATCCGGCCGACAAAGAAGGTGTCCGCCGCATTGTAAATGGCGGTCACCAGCATACTGATAATTGTCGGGACCGAAAGCTTCAGGATCAGCTGGGGGATCGGGGTTTCCGTCAGCCGGTAGAAGCGCTCTTTCGCGGCGGAACTCCCTGCCTCGCGCAGATCCTTTTTCAGCATGATGATCTCTTCGGTTCTGTATTCTTCCTTAAAACCGGCCTGAAGGAACATCGCAGCAGCCGGATTATCGACAGCGATGTCATCGCGCAGAATATCCACGCCGTTTTCCGCGGCCGCCTTACACAGCAGGCTGAGCCCTTCCGCACCGAATCCTTTTCCTCTGAATTCCGCCGCGACGATCACATCCGCCAGCCAGATATTCCGTTCTTCCTCGTAATGATAGGCGATCTCGCCTACAAAAGTCTGTGTCTCTTCCTCTTTCAGATAGCGGTAGAAACGTTTTCCTTCCGTCTGAACCAGCCAGTAATCATACCAGTCGGCCCATTTGCTTTTGGGAAACGGAATCGTTCCGCCCCAGGCATGGTTATAGGACATGGTTGCCGGATCGCTCATGAACTTCTCGCGGAACCACAAATCATCCGGTTCAGGTTTATACAACACGATCATACTGCGTTACAATCTCCTGTTAATATCATATCATAAACTCCGGACTTATGCTACGGCCGAAAAACACGTCATTTGTCAGGCTTTTCAATCTTTTTCTATCAACCAATGAAGGTTCTCCGGACGTTGTTTTTTTTGGCGAACTGATATATTATTGTTTTCAGAAATCACGGTTGTGAAAGACCTGGCTGTTTGGCGAATCCGTCCATTTTCGTGAATGATTAGGAGGTAACAGGGATGAAGAAAAAGCTTTCTGCAATCATCGGTGCCGCCGCACTGGTCTGCGTGCTTGCTTTTGTTCTGATATACACCCATTCGCAAACCATCGAGCAGCGTTATCCTGTCCTCGATTTATCAAAATGTATCGGGATCAGGGGAGAGTACAGTTTCGACGGAGTAGAGCCGAGTCAGTCTTTTTTTGTCTCCCCCGATGACGCGCAATTCGGCGAAATGATCGAACTGTTCCGCCAGGCCTCTTTCAGAACTAAGATCACCAATATACTGCCGGAATCAATAAAAATCCATTCCGGAGAGGGATTCCGGTGGGAGGTCATTTTCAAATTTGACAGTGTCCGTATGGAGGACGGCAGTACTGTAAGCGGTGATTTGCTCCGCGTAAGCAATTTCTTTGGAAATCTTGAATTGTTCTTTGACGGAAAAACCGTACAGTGTTCGGTAACAGATTCCGCTGACTGGCTGGAGGCCGTGCTGCGCACGGCAGAGAAATAGGAGGGCCGCCCATGGAAATCCAAATCTATCATCTGATCGAAGGCGCACGGCAGGCAGACGGCCTGACCGTCATCATTGACGTATTCCGGGCTTTTTCCCTGGAATGCTATCTCTTTGCTGCCGGTGCGGCCAGGATCCGCCCCGTGGGGAGCATCGACGAAACATTTGCCTGGCGGAAAAAAGATCCCGGATGCCTTTTAATCGGGGAGCGGCACGGAAAAAAGCTCGAAGGATGCGATATGGGCAATTCTCCCTCTTCGATCGATCCGGACAAAATCCGCGGCAGGCAGATCATTCATACAACAAGCGCCGGGACACAGGGCGTCGCCAATGCGGTCCGTGCCGATGAGATCCTCACCGGCAGTTTTGTCAATGCACGCGCCGTTTCCGACTATATTCGGAAAGCCGCACCGCAGAAAGTCTCTCTTGTCTGCATGGGAAAAGAAGGTCTTGCCCCCGCGGAAGAGGATGAACTGTGTGCAGCGTATCTGCATGCTCTTCTTTCCAATAAAAAAATGCCGGAAATCGACGCAAAACTTCAGGCGCTGAAGACCGGCGGCGGCCGTCACTTTTTCGATCCCGCCACGCAGGAGATTTTCCCGGAAAAGGATTTCTGGCTCTGCATTAAGCGGGATATTTTCAACTTTGTGATCAGGATCGAAAAAGATCAGGACGGTTTTCTTTCGAAACAGATCATTCCTGTTTGATATGGACATCCATCTGCTGGTAAGGAATCTGGATATTTGCCGCATCCAGCGCCCGCTTACCGTATTCAAGCAGATAATAATACACGTTTCCCCAATCTTCTGCTTTTGCCCAGGCCCGGACAAGGACGACGATACCCGTTTCCGTGCATTTGGTGATCAGCACCCAGGGCGACGGATCTTCCAGAACCTTCTCGCCCTTTCTTGCCATGTCCAGAAGCACTTCGCGCACCTTGTCAACGTTGCTGTTATAACTGACCGTGAAGGAAGCTTCAATTCGGGAGATGCCTTCGCGTGAATAGTTGACAATAGCCGTATTTGTCAGGTTGCTGTTCGGAAGGCTGATGAGGGAATTATCCAGCGTTCTGATCTCGGTATAGAAGGCGCCGATGTTCTTGACGATGCCCCTGTACTCTCCGACTTTGACGTATTCTCCTACTTTGATAGGCTTCAGGATAAGCAGGGTCAGGCCGCCGACCAGATTTCCCAGAGCGCCCTGCATACCCAAGCTGATCGCTACGCCGGCGGAAGCAAAGATAGTGATGACCGAGGTGAGCGGGACCCCGATGACGCTGGCCGCCGAAAGGACTACGATCACGATAAGGAGCAGTTTTATCGTATTAATGAAAAAGGACTGCAGGGAAGGATCCAGTTTAGCCAGGACCTTGCTGCTCCTCAAAAATTTGACGAGCCAGTGAATCAGGAAAAGCCCTACCACGAGGATAATGATCCCCATAAGAAGGTTGACTCCGGCATTGGTTACCAGTGTTTTCAGATCATCTACATCCATTCTGTTTTCCTCCGCAGAGAAATTTATTGTATTTATATTATCCTGTAAACGAAAGAAACTGTCAAGCGTTCCTTTGATCCTCTAAATAATACCGGCGCGATGCCGCCAAGCACAGGATTACCCAGATCGCAATGACCACCGTCATCATCAGGACATTCCAAATGCCCGGTATGAACAAAGCCAGTATGATCATGACAAACCCGGCAATCACGGCAGCAATGCCGCTGAATCGCTGACTTTTCCGCCAGACACTGTCATTTGCCATACTCCATTTTGTTCTGATGCCGATCAAAGAATTTCGGCGAATCTTCGGCATGATGTTCCCGAGGACAACCAATAATACGCCGATTCCGATACTCACAAATCTGTTTACGTCGTCATACGACACCTTCGGCGCCGCATCCGGATCGTATTTCAGAGCCTTTAGCATAAAGCAGAAGCCAAGCAGCGTAAAGAAAACAAGTGTGCAGACTCCGGCAATCATCAGGACTTTCTCGTTTGTCTTTTCCCCCTTTTTTCCCGGGACTCTTGCCATCAGCAGGAAGAACAGACCCAGCCCGACGGCAAAGCCGGGCCAAAGCAGGTTTTCATACTTGCTTCCGATCCGATCCACCTCTCCGGCAAAATTATAGTGTACGGGAATCCGGTCCGGAGAAAGAATCAGGAAAACGACGGTTCCGACAACACAGATCAGCAGCACCGCATACAGGATCGAATACCACTTTTTCATTCCTATTCACCTCGCAAATCTTTAAGCCACAGCAGTGTTTCATCGAGAACGGAAGCATTCAGCTCATAGAAAATGTATTTGCCTTCCCTTTGATCTCTTATAAGATCCGCCTCCTTCAAAACGGCCAGATGTTTTGAAACGGCCGGGAGGCTCATATCAAAATGCTCTGCGATTTCTCCGGCAGATAAACGGCTTTTTTTCAAAAGGTTTAAGATGGTCCGCCTGGTGGGATCAGCCAAAGCCTTCATTGTATTTTGAATTCCCACCGTGTCACCGCCTTTCATTTAACCTTTTGGTTAATTATATTGCCATTATTTCCTGATGTCAACATATAAAATGCGGCGGAGAATCGTCTCCGCCGCTGTAACGCTGACGTATTCCTGCACTGTCCTCAGGATTGCGCCTGCTTAGGATTGCGCTTGCTTAAGATATTCTTCGCAGTGTTTGGTGAGGGCTCTGGCTGCGGACTCATAAAGACTTTTGTATTCACTGCCGGTATACCAGGGGTCTTCCGTGGGGTGCTTGAAGCCGAATTTGCCTTTATTGAGGCTGTAGGCGGGAAGCGCCTTTTTGACGAAGCAAAACGGCGCGTCGTCGATGCGATTCTTGTAGTTATTGTAGATACTGATGTGCAGATCCGCGTAGTTGTAAAGAGCGTTCTTAAGATCCAACAGGCTGTTTATCAGATCGATGAACAAGCGTGACCCTATTATTTCCATGGCTTCGCCGATCTCGCCGGTGGCTTTAATGCAGCCCTTCATGACCTCTTGCAGAGGGTCTTCTATGTTGCCGAGGATGGATAACCGCATGGTATACTTGTCTATTATGTACAGATCGGTCTCGAAGCCCTGTTCAGTTGAATAATGACCATTGCCGTCGTCAGTAAAGCGGTCGGCACACCTGAGCGTCATGACTTCTCTTTTGTGATCCCACAGCTTGCTCTTACGGTCCGGACCGCTGGTACGGCCATTGAACAACGACCATTTTTTTTCAAAGAACTCGCAGATCTCCTTGACGTCGTTGTTCATCGTTTCGAAAAGCTTTTCGTCGTAGCCCCCGTCATAGAAGCCCAAGGTAGTGAGCTGATACCTGTAGGTCTTTTCCAGGGGTATGAGTCCCATGATCTTCTGCAGAGAAAGCATGGGCTTTACCAGCGAGGCGGCCTCGGCATAAATGCTTTTTGCCATATCGTAGGACTTTTTTACCTCCGGCAGGAGGTCCTTATACCAGGACGGCGTGCCGGCGGCAGCCTTTTCTCCGAAGAACGCCTTGTTGTTTTCGGTAAACAGATAGACAAAACCGCTTGTGCCCAGATCTTCCGTCATGAGGGCATTATAGGCATGTTCCGTGCTGTCGAAGTTGGCTCTGTAGGCCATTCCTTCCAGGAGTTCGGCGGTGTTCTTGATGCGGGACGTAAGGCCTTGTATCTCTGCAGTTATGTTTTTTTCATCGAGGTGTGCCCAGTAATGCAGGTCAAACGCTGCTTCGTTTTCGAAATCTAATCCGTCTGTCATTTCTTTGCCTCCTGCTTAGAATCTGATCTCGTAGTCACGGATATACCATCTGCCGCCGTTGGTCCTTATGAGATTCCTTCTGACGGGGCTGCCCAGCTGCTTGCCGTTCTTGTCGAAGGCTATGGTCTGGACCGATGCGTACTCAACCTTGTCGCCGTACCGGGCGGCGATCTTCTGCTGGTCCTCTTTGGTCAGGAAGTAGGAATCCAGGCCGTTGGAATCGTCGTAGCCCTTGATGACGGTGATCTTCGTGGCATCCGGCACGACGTCTGCATGGACGTACTCGCCGTGGAAGCGTTCCTGGTGGAGATCCCAGTGGTACAGCAGCAGCGACTCCTGAGTGGGGTTCTGCCTGCGCTCCGGCTGGATGCAGTCTTCGTAAAGCGCATAGTTCTTTTCCTTGATGGCCTGGCGGAATATCTCCACGAGCCTTTCCGGGGTAACGTCCTCCGGTACGGACTTTTCTGTATACCAGCTCTCCTTGATGGCTGCGACTTCGTCTTCGCCTACGAAACAGCCGCTGGCTTCTTTATCTGCGTCGTAGATGCCCAGAACATGGCCGGGAACGTAGAGTGCGACCGGCGACACGATAGGTGCATAGACGGCGCCTCCGACCTTCTTTTCTCCGGCTTCCGGCACTTCCATGGTGATGTCCGTAATCTCTCCGAGAACTGTCCAGGTATCGACTTCGGCCATGGTGCTGTCCACCAGTCTTCTGTAGCGTTTAACCGCCTCGTACGGTCCAAGCCATCTTCTGTCGTCTATCTCCACAAAATACATGCCCGTGGAGCGCTTGCCGGTCCAGATGAACTCGCCGGTGACGCCCATGAACTGGTTCATCGGATACCGAATGTCGTCCAGAACCACGAATCTGCCCTGCAGATCTTCCAGCTTCGTGTGTTTTACATCCGGCGCCGGGAAAGGTTTTTCTATGAGTTTATCTTTGTACCGGGCAAGGATCTCGTCCCAGCCTGCCCGGCTCTTTTCGGCATAGATCTTTCTGAGGTTCTCCTCGTTCTTAAGGTAGACAAGCTTGTCGTCGCCGATCTCGGTGAAATTGCCGGTGGATCCCATGACGCAGGCCCGGGCTCTTTCAAACAGGGCTTTGACTCTGGAGTCGTTCGGTGCGAATTCGTTGAGTATCATGACGCGGGAAAGCGCGTCTTCCTTTGAGCGGAAAACACCGGTGGCGCCGTTGGCTCTTTTGACCTCAGCCTCAAATTCCCGAAGATACATCTCCGCCTGGCCAATACGCAAAGCGAGATTGGAGTCGTTGACAGTGAAAGTAGTTTTATCGACCATCGTACGTGATTCCTTTCTGAGAAGCGATAATTTATTATAGCATAATCCGCAGCAGCCTCGCAAACGGGAATTGTCAGAACACTTTCAGATACAGAAAAACCTCATGGTTTTTCCGGTTCCGATAAACGCAGCCGTCGCTCTCAAAGCCAAGCTTTTCATGCAGCCTGATGCTGGCCTGATTGTCTTCGCTCACCTGATCCAGAATGACACGGTACCCTTTTTCGGCAGCATATTCCAGCAGAGCAGCCATGGCATCGGAGCCAAATCCTTTTTCCCGTTCTGCGGAATAGATCTCTATGCCTGCCGATGCGATATTCCGGCTTTTTTCATATATTGACACATATCCGACGATCCTGCTGCCGGCTATAACGGCAAACATTTCAAAATATCGCCCCTGATAAACGCAGGAATTCCATTCCGTAATCAAATCCGTGATCTCGGTTTCCGAAAGGTCCGGATACAGGCTGTTACGAATGGATCCAACGTCTTTTTGTTCAAAATGACGCAGCACGATCATAGTATCAGCTCCCAACGTTTTCATCAATTCGGAAGGGTAAACCCAAACTCTACGCCGCGGTCTGTATTTCGTACCGAACATTTCCCGCCGTGCAGTTCTATGATATTTTTGGCAATGGCAAGCCCGAGACCGCTGCCGCCTCCGGATCGCGCCTGATCCGTCCGATAGAAAGTCTCCCACACCTTACTCAGGGCTTCACCGGATAACGGTTCACTGTCGTTTTCGATAGAGAACTTTGTGTTTTCGCGATCGGTCTGAATCTTGACCGAAACATGCCCTGCATCAGGCGTATATTTAATTGCATTTGTTGCAAAATTCTCAACCACCTGCGCGATGCGGCTCTCGTCTGCCGTAACCGTAAAATCATCCGGAAACAGGAACTCGATCTGAAGGTTTTTTTCCTGCGCCGGTATTTCCAGCTTTTCAAAAACACTTCGTGTAAGGCCGATCAGAGAAAACTCATCCCGTGACAGCTTTACCTTCCCTGCTTCAAGACGCGACAGATCGAGCAATTCCAAGACCATACCGTCCGTACGTTCGGCCTCGGAAAGGATCGTATCGAGATACTTTTCGTGTTTATCCTCCGCTATATGCTCTTTCAGTCCTTCCGCATAGCTGTGAATAACTGCCAACGGCGTTTTAAGCTCATGTGCAATATTGGAGGTCATCTGACGGCGGTTTTTTTCCGCGGTTTTAGCGTATTGCAAGGCAGTATTCAGACGGGCGATCTCATTTTTGTTCATCCGCAGTTTGTCCTGCGTTTCTTGATAATGCTCTTCAAGCTCATGAGATTCGGCCCATTTTGCAGGATGCTCCGCCGCCGCGGGGATATGAGACCAGGCGTTTGCGATCCCGTTATTGACGGCTCGGAGCGGTTCGATCAGATTCTTTTTGATGCTGCCGCGGATCAGAAAAAACGCGAGCAGAGCGATCAGGAACGTGATGAGATATACGTTGCGGAGAAAACTCATGGCAATTTTCAGCGGGCTTGCACGCAGCGCCGTCATCAAAGTGATCTCCGCATCCGGGTATTTCAAATCGACAGCCGGATCATATTCGCTGAGGTCCCACCACTTCCATGAACTGAAGACTATCAGATTGCTCATGCTGAACTGCGAAGCCCCGCCATAAAAGGCGTTTCGCCCAGATTGATCATAACCTCTCATCGTTTTTAGAAGCTCCAGAAGATTATCATATTCTTCTGTTTCACGGTACCGGACAGGGCCTTCGGGCTCATATACGCAGATTTTCGGGGACATGGCATAGATTGTCACAAGCTCTTTTTCACCGGTGTACTCCGACGTGTTGTCAAAACGCTCTTCCCAAGTGAGAGGTTCCAGTGTATCATAGCTGCGCATCTGAAAAGCCAGTGCATACGGTTCAAAACGTGAACCTTCCCAATATCCGGTCATACGAATTACATCCAGGTCATACAGCGACTTCGTGCCGCCCCACATAGTATGAAATATGGCATAACGTACGTCGCTCCCATCGCCGATGTCAATCCAGCCGAAGCCGTCGATATCTTCGCGTTCCCTGCTTTTCCATTTTTCTTCGGAAACATAATAAAAATATACAAAGTTTCCTGAGGAGCGGATGATTTCTCCTTCTTTGTCCAGGAATATGACGGCCGTTTCCATATTGACAGTCCTGTTACGGAATATTCCGGGAATCTCCTTATCGGCACCAGACGGATACATATTGGGTGCCTGTTCCGACATTGTACGGGATGCTCTTATCGCAAAATTCATCCAGTTTTCGATCGTTCCCGGAAGCTGGAACGCACGAAAGCTGTCGTCAAATCGGTCAGATGCAGAATCATAAAATCTGTCCAGTTCACTGAACATTCCAACCGTCTCGCCAAGTTCAAGCCCCGTACTGCAAATCTTTGCAAACTCGTACTGCGCCGTTCCCCATGTAAGCAGGGCCATGGCCCCCAGCCAGAAAGTAAAAACAAGCGCTCCCAGGCGCAGCGTGATCGCCGTCATGGATTTCGGGTGTCGTTTCGTTTTCGAGGAGAGTTTCTTTCCGGCCATTTTATCCCTCCAGTCTGTACCCGGCTTTGATGACGGTCTTAATGCAGTCGGAATATTCTCCGAGCTTTTCACGCAGCCGTTTGATGTGGGTGTCCACCGCACGGGCTTCACCATCATAGTCATATCCCCAGCATTTGATCAGAAGCTGTTCCCGGCTCATCACCATGTTTTTGTTCTGCATCAGGCAGTGCAGCAGGGTATATTCCTTCGGCGGCAGCACAATTTCCTTTCCGCCTGCAAATACTTTTCTTGTGGAGTTTTCAAGTGTGATGCCCCCGCCCTCTATCCGATCTCCGGCAAGTACATTTCTCTGATTACGCTTGATGAGCGCCAACGTTTTGGCATACAGGACAGACAGACTGAAAGGTTTTGTCACATAGTCATCTGCCCCCAACTCAAAGCCAAGCAGTTTGTCCTCTTCATCAGAGAGCGCGGTAAGGAAAATAATGGGGACATCGTTTGTTTTGCGCACAGCACGGCAGACGGAAAGCCCGTCCAGCTCCGGCATCATAATATCGAGCAAAACAGCGTCAAATTCGTTCTCACTGAGCCTGTCAAGCGCTTGCACTCCGTTGCTTGCGGGGACGGGTATTTCTCCTTTACTGCCGAAATAATCGCATAACACTTCCCGCAGCTTTTCTTCGTCTTCAACGATCAGTATTTTGCTGTTCATAGAGCCCTCCTGTCTTCGCGCCTTTTGCTCTTTTTATATGGGCCCGATTTGTATTTTCTGTGTCAAAATGATCTGCTGAAAGAGAATATTGTATTTATTTCGCAAAAACAAATCAAATCAGATATTATTCCATTAGATTGCTGTTGTCAATTTGTTGTCATCGACTAAGCAAATATGCTTTCCCCGTATAAATACAGGGTTTCCGAGATCGATGTTATTACTCCCGCTCAGTAATATCATCTTTTGCCTATAGAAAAAGTGGCAGATGCTCTTTTCTGAAAGAGTAAATGCCACTTCTCTGAGCGCGGCTGTAGTCGTCCCTCCGTCGAAAATCAAGGCACCGTGCCTCATCAGGATGTAGTTGTCTTGTCAGGATGCTGCAGAATATAGGGAGCTCCGGTATATTTTTCATCAATCAGCCGACTGAGCTGCTTCAATGACACACTGCCGTTTACCCAAAGGATTACCTTGTTCCGGGTCTCGTCCACGCTGCAGTTGAGAATCACGTTTTCTCCGTTTTTGTTCGCGTATTTCCGGATTTCCGCTCCTATCGCCAAAAGCTCATTATATCCGTGTTCTTGCTGAACAAAACGAATATGGGAAGCATATCCGCTGATCAGGCTGAGATATTCTTCCTTCACTGCTTCACTTTGATCCGTTACGGCAATAACCAATTTGCAATCATCTCCTATCCACATTCCTGCGAAGGTGTCCGGATAGCAGAATCTCTGCCTGGCAGAATCGAATCCCCATGCCTGATGCAGCATTTCCTGGGCATTGCATGCCGCGGCCTGTTCCTGATCCCGTTTTTTCCAGCTTTCCCGATCAAATATCGGTTCACCAGCCTGAGTCTTCAAAAGTACGCCGACCGCCGTGACAAGAACGATCAGGAAAAGCAAAGTAACCAGACCGTGTTTCTTTTTCATTGCCATCAACTCCTTTTTCAGTCTTAAATCGCATAAACACTAAAGGTTTTTGTTTTTCATCTCCAGACATAGGATAGCACAATACTGTGATTGAATTAATATCCACATCTTTTCTGTTTTCTAAACAACTGTTATAATATGGTAGTACCTTCTCATAAAGCAAATCGCACACTTGGGTAGTGTCAAGAAGTTTGTGTAAACCTCTGTGACCATCATTGCCCGAACATCTCCATCAGTTCTGCCTGAGCGGTCTGGAATCCTTTATGGATTCGCATTGAAAAGCGTTGGTTGTAGTCCATCCAGTAACTGCAGACGTACCGCTCCAGAGCATCTTCGTTGGGGAATTGTTCTTTTGCCTTTGTTCCTCTCTTGAGATTCTTGTTGAAGTTCTCAATGAGATTCGTTGTGTAAATGCTTCTCTGAATGGCTTTCTTAAAAGCATAGTACG
>JAEEGL010215285.1_pt1 | contig 12182 bp, 13 predicted proteins | sample 9134231 | NCBI WGS metagenome assembly JAEEGL01 (sample SAMN16246548, study PRJNA631951) | gut metagenome | biome: gut microbiome; feature: rumen; material: fiber-attached | host: Bos | place: Iran: Karaj | collected 2018-10
CGCGACGGACGCATTGCCAACAGAGGAGACAACCGCGGAGGACAGGACAGGGTGTATTCAGTACCGGACAGGGAGAACGACCTGTGGATAGCCGCTTTCGACGGCCTGTGGCACGCCGCTGACGGGGAGCACTTCTCGCAGATGAGCCAGGTGCGCGAGATGCACGCCTTCGGGCTCGGAGCACCGGCTCCGGGATCGGACTACCCCGCCCTGTACATGGTGGGTACGGTCAACGGAGTGCGCGGCTTCTTCCGTTCTGACGACAAGGCCCGCAGCTGGGTCCGCATCAACGACGATGCCCACCAGTACGGACTGGTGCTGCATATCACGGGAGATCCCAAGAAATACGGAAGGGTCTATGTAGGCACCCACGGAAGGGGCGCACTCTACGCGGATCCGAAATGAGCGCAGACCCGGCGGTAACTGTCGATGTCACCGATGTCGTAGCGCCGCCCGGGCATTTCCATTGCGTGGACGGGCACGCGGGCGCTGAGCCAGGCGGCGAAACTGCCGGGCGCATCCACTCCGCAGCCGGCCGCTATTCCTTCGGCCACGCGGCGGGCATCCTCGCGCCTGTAGAAATAGAAAGGAGGACAACACCAGTGGGACTTAGGTTCCGCTGGTTTTTCTTCCATACCGATCACGAGGCCGTCGTCATCCACCTCCACCACTCCGCTTTTACGAAGTCTCTTCCCGTCGGATTCGAAATACCTCATTATGCATGAAGTGCGCTTGGCCTGGGCGTATTCGATAAACTCTACAAGGCTGAAATCCAGGATGTTGTCTCCGGCGATGACGAGCATGTCGTCGTCGAGGCCAAGGCTGTCGACGGCGAACTGGATGTCACGGACGGCTCCCAAACGGGTCTCGTTGGTCGATGTGCCGTCGTCGACGACAGTGACGCTTGCGGATGAAGCCGGACGGCCTGCCGCCCATTCCCGGAAGTGATCCGCGAACTTGTGGTTGGAAATCACGACGAACCCGTCCACGAGTCCGGCTCCCGAAATGTCATCGACGAGCCAGTCGAGTATGGACTTGTCCCCAACCTTGAGCAGAGGTTTGGGGAAATTCTCGGTAAGGGGATAAAGACGCGTGGCGTATCCCGCCGCAAGGATCAAACATTTCATAGGCAGGAGGGAGAATCAGAGAATGACGCCGTCGGCGGAATGACAGATATAGGCGCTGTAGCGGCCTTCGAGTGAGGGGAACTGTGCAAGGTACTCCCGCTCGACGGCAGCCAGGATGGACTCCCTGTAAGAAGGGTCTATCAGGGCCATGCAGCAGCCCTTGAAGCCGGCTCCGCTGAAGCGGCCGCCATATATGCCGTCGGTATGGCACATTATCTCGTAAATGGCCTTCAGTTCGGGAGAACCAGTCTCCCAGTTGTAGATGGACGAACGGCCGGACTCGAAACTGAGGCGGCCGTAGGCGGAGAGGTCTCCCCTCCTCCAGGCCTCCGCACCTTCAACGACCCTGTCGTATTCGGTGTACCAATGCTCGGCCCTTCTGCGCCAGGTTTCCGGCAGGCGATCCTTGTAAGTATCATATACCTCCCTGGGTACATCACGGAGATAAGTCTCTCCGAACTTGCCGTACTCCATCCCGGCGAAAGCCTTGAGGGCATATGCCGCACTGCGGCATTCATCCACGCGCATGTTGAACTTCGAGCCGGCGAGCGTCCTCTCTACACCGCTGAAGAAAATGGCGATCTCATAGGGAGGCATGTGGGATGACGTGGGGATGAGTTCGTAAGTGTCATCGAGCGTGTCCAGATAAAGGAGATTGTCCTTGCGCGAGAATATTTCGCAGCTCTGGTCGAGTTTGCCGCAGCTCACGCCCACGTAGTTGTTCTCGGCGGCCATCGCGATGGTAATCATCTCCAAAGGCTCAAGGGTGATGCCGTTGACCCGGCACAGGGCCGAAAGGAAGGCTATGGTGACCGCAGCGGACGATGACAGGCCTCCAATGGGGAGGGTGCCCTCAATGACGCCGCAAAGGCCCGTAGAAAGGGTGTATCGCTGCGAGAGTTCTATCGTCGCCCCGCGCAGATAATCCGCCCAGTCCAGCTGTCTGCGCTCAGGGACGCCGCGGATATGGAACTGCGCGCGCTTGTCGAACTGCAGCGAAGCCAGCTCGACGACACCGTTCCGTTTGGGATGATAGGCAATGCTGATGCCCTTGTCTATGGCAAGGCCGGTTATCCTTCCGTGCTGATGGTCGCTATGTGCTCCAATAGGGCAAATCCTATACGGGCAGAATGCCACTGCATCCGGACTCTTCCGGTAGATCTCCTCGAATTTCTCTACACAGTTCATCTCAAAGGATTCTTTTCCGACTTGTACCACTCCATGAAACTTGCAATGCCTTCGTGCAGCTGCACGTGCGGTTTATAGCCCACTTCCTTCTCCAAAAGCGTGGTGTCGGCGTTGGTCTGGTACACGTCGCCGGCCTGCATGGGCAGGAAGACCTTTTCAGCCGGGCGGCCGGCGGCCTGCTCTATCTCGGAGATGAAGTCCATGAGTTTCACCGGATTGGAACAACCGATATTGTAAACCTTGTATGGGACGCCGTTAGGGCAGTCCTCTGCGGCGGGCACATGGTCCAAAGTCCTGACCGTACCCTCCACGATGTCGTCTATATAGGTGAAGTCGCGTATCATGTCACCGCCGTTGAAGACCTTTATCGGCTCTCCCTTCATTATGGCCGACGCGAAGAGCATCGGCGCCATGTCGGGACGCCCCCAGGGCCCGTAAACGGTAAAGAAGCGCAGACCGGTGCACGGTATTCCGTAAAGCTTGGAATATGCGTGTGCCATCAGCTCATTGGACTTCTTGCTGGCGGCATAAAGGCTCACGGGGTTGTCCACCCGGTCGGCCTCGGAGTAAGGCACCTTGGCGTTGAGACCATAGACCGAACTGGATGAAGCGAATACCAGATGCTTCACAGGAAAGTGCCTGCAGGCCTCGAGGATATTCAGGAAGCCGGTGAGATTGCTCTGCAGATAAGCATAAGGATTGGTGATGGAATAACGCACGCCGGCCTGGGCCGCGAGGTTCACCACCGCATCGAACCCCTCCTCCGCGAAGAGAGCGTCCAGCGCCTCCTTGTCGGAAATGTCCATTTTCAGGAAACGCCTGCGCTCGCCGGTGCAGAACTCGGCGATGCGTCCCTGCTTCAGTCTGACATCATAGTAGTCGTTGAGATTGTCTATTCCGACCACATCGTCCCCGCGCCGCGCGAGTACGTACATGAGTTTGGAGCCGATGAATCCTGCGGCTCCGGTCACTAAAACCTTCATTTCGAAAAATCCTTAATGCGCTGCTCCTCGGAGAGTTTACATACCAGAAGCGAGCCGTCCTTCTCGGCGACGATGTAGTCCGACAGGCCCTGGAGGACGACTTTCTTCAGAGAGGAAGTCCTCACGACGCAACCCTCGCATTCGAAAAGGTGGATGTCGGTGCCGACAGTGGCGTTTCCGCAGGGATCGGTCGCTGAATTGAGACGGAGCGAACCCCAGCTGCCGAGGTCGCTCCACCCGAACGACGCCGGGATGGTGAAAATGCCGGAAGCTTTCTCCATGACTGCATAGTCGATGCTGATCTTCTCGCAGGTCGGGAAAAGCCTGTCCACGGTCCCCTTCTCGTCCGGGGTACCGAAAGAAGGCGCCATTTCATCCATCACTGCAGCAATCCCGGGGGCATAAGTCCGGATGGCGTCAGTAATGGTGGAGACGTTCCACACGAAGATGCCGGCGTTCCAGAGATAATGGCCGTCGGCAAGGTAGGATCTGGCCGTGTCAAGGTCAGGCTTCTCCTTGAACTCGCGCACTTTCAAGACCTCGGGAGCGGCCTCATCCCCCGCAAGGATGTATCCGTAACCGGTTTCGGGGCGAGACGGCTTGATTCCCACCGTTACTATCGTTCCGTCAGTCACCGTGAAGTCCAGGGCCTTGGAGATGACCCTGCGGTATTCATCGACGTCCAGCACGAGTGCATCGGACGGTGTCACGACGATATTGGCGTGAGGATGCATCTCCATGATCTTCCAGCAGGCGTATGCGATGCAGGGTGCAGTATTGCGCGCCGCCGGTTCGGCGAGGATGTTCCCTTCCGGTATGGCGGGAAGCTGCTCCCTTACGATGCCGGCATAACCGGCGGAAGTGACGATCCAGACATTGCTCGCAGGACATATGGGCAGGAGCCTGTCAACGGTCATCTGTATTAGGGTACGGCCGCATCCTAGTACGTCCAGGAACTGCTTCGGGTAATCGGGCGTGCTCATCGGCCAGAAACGGCTGCCGATTCCGCCCGCCATGATGACTACGTGTGTGTCCATGGCTAGATGGTGTATTTGATGGGATTCGTGTCGGTTTCCGTCATCTCCAGCCGCAGGCCGGGGAACCGCCCAGCGAGGAAGTCACGGAGCAGGTCCGGGGTGAAGCGCTCGCTCTGGAAGTGCCCCATTGCCACCAGGAGCATCCCTTCGGCATCGAAGAAGCGATGGTAGGACATCTCGCCGGTAATGAAACAGTCGGCGCCCTTGGCGCGTGCGGCTTCCATAAGGAAGGAGCCCGCACCGCCGCAAAGCGCCACTCGGCGGACGGTGACGCCGGCAGGGTCTGTATGCATGAGGCATTCCACGTCGAAACTGTCCTTCAAGCTGCGGAGGAACGCAGCAGCATCCATCGGTGCCGGCAAGTCGCCGATCACGCCGGAGCCGCACGCGCGGCCGGCCGTGACGGGCTTTTCCTCGAGCCACTCGAGGTCCTTGAGACCGACGAGAGAGGCAATGCGGTAATTTACCCCATCTTCGGCGTTGTCGAGGTTGGTATGGGCAGAATAGAGGGTGACGCCACCAAGGATGGCCTTCATCACGCAACGCTGCTGGTAAGTCTCACCGCTTATCCGTTTCAAAGGCTTGAAGATGAGAGGATGGTGCGAGACGACGAGGTTGCAGCCCTTGCGGACAGCCTCGTCCACTATACCCTCGGTGATATCAAGACAGAGCAGGACGCCCGTCACCTCGTCGTCGATGAGTCCGACCTGGAGTCCTGCATTGTCATAATCTTCCTGGAGAGGAAGCGGCGCCAGAGTTTCAAGCGCCTCAACTATCCTTCTTATCGTCATTACCGTAATAAGAGGAATAACCGTATTTGTATCCGTAATGGCCGTAGTGGCCGTAATGGCCGTAATTATACCCGTACCTGTTACCGAAATAACCGGACTTGGAAATTTCCGTTCCGTTGAGTATCAGAGCGAGGTTATTGAACTTGTTCTCCTCGTAGAGGGAATTCAGTTCAGCGAGCATGCTGCGCTCGCAGAGGCCGGCACGGATAACGAAGAGGGTTCTGTCGGCACTCTGGCCGATGATCTGGGTATCGGCCACGATCTCGATAGGAGGACAGTCGAGGAATACATAGTCGTACTCTCCCTTAAGTCTCTCTATCAACTTGGCGAAACGCTCGTCGGCCACAAGTTCAGTGGGGTTGGGAGGTATCACTCCGACCGGGAAGACAAAGAGGGAATCATAGTCCGGTACGGGGCAGATCAGCGAAGCCACATCGTCGGTCTGTCCGCTGAGATAGTTGGATATACCCTTATGGGGAGAGTCGACGAATGTGGAGAGGGATGCATGGCGGAGGTCGCAGTCTACGACCAGCACCTTGCGTCCCTTGATGGCCATTGCCACGGCAAGGTTCATGGAAATGAACGACTTACCGGAACCGGGGTTGAAGGATGTGAATGCAATGACATTGGCATCCTTGTTCTTGGTCATGAATTCGACATTGGTACGAAGCACACGGAATGCCTCGTTGATAGTGTCACGGTTGCCGCTCTTGACGAGGATCTCGCGCTTCTGGGAGGTCTGCTTCTGCATCTTGAGGGCGCGAAGATACTTCCTGTTGCCCTTCAGGCCGTCCTCGGTAAGAGGAATCTCGCCTGCGAACGGAAGTATGACATCCTTGACATCCTTCTTGCCGCGTACCCTGGTGTTGAGTATCTCCATAAGATAGAGGGCGGCAAGCGGAATGAACATACCGAGCAGCAATGCAAGCAGATAGATCATGCTCTTGCGCGGTGCCGTGGGCCTCATGCTTCCGGTAGGAGGGTCGATGATACGCGTATTGTATGCGGTGAAGGCCTGTGAGAGTTCATTCTCCTCGCGCTTCTGGAGCAAGTACAGATACAGGGCCTCCTTGACGCTCTGCTGGCGCTCTACGGAAAGCAGGTACTTGGCCTGGGTCGGATTGGCGGCGATACGCGCGGTAGCCTGGCGTTCGGTACGCGAAAGGGAATTCACTCGGTTGCTGAGAGCGAGTTCCTGGTTGTCCAGGGAAGATATGATGGCCTGCCTCAGGCTGTTCAAGGAATTGTCAAGCTCAACGACCAAGGGGTTCGATTCGGAACTGGCGGCCACGATGTCGTTCCTGCGGAGGAGCTTGTCATTGTAGTCGCTTATCTGGCTCTCGATGTTGGCGCTGGAAATACCGGAGTTCGACGGCAGTACTTTATTGCGGTTGCTGTCGTCGGAGAGGGACTCACGGATGTAGCGGGTCATGTAGAGTTCGTTGTTCAGGCCCTGGATCTGCTCATTGATGGCGTTGCTCTGGGACATGTACATGCTCGACGCGGCCTTGACGTCCGGGATGAGGTTCTGGCTCTTGTAGTTCGAAATGTCGCTGTCGACGTTGGTCAGTTCCTCCTCGATGACGCCGAGACGCTCGTTGATGAACATGGAGGTACTGACGGCGATCTGGTTCTTGTCGGCGACCCAGTTCTCATTATAGACTGCTACCACCATGTCGAGGATCTCTTCGGCACGCTGGATCGAAATGTCGTTGACGGTGAGCTGTACGACCTGGGACATCTTGTCGCTGAGGTTGACCGAGAGTTCGGAGGAATACCGGGAAGTGGCACCGCGATAGGACGAGCGTTCGACATGCACCGTGGGATAATCCTTCTGAGTGAAATACACCGTAGGATTGACTACGACGTTTCCGACAGGGGTGGCAAGGGTGTCGGCGAACGCTCCGCTTATCTTCGATCCCTTTTCTGCGGGTTCACCGGCCAGCATGAAGCTTGACAGGACGAACGAACCGTCCTCACTGACATCCAGATCGAACGATGCGGATCTTTGTTCAGGAATATCGACGATCTCCGCCGTGAACGGCAGACTGGTGCCGTAAAGGACGTTCTCATGGAAACGTCCGTCGGTCGTATAGTTCATGTCGAGATTGAGACGCTTGACCACCTCGAGCATGCTGGACTTGGCGGAAAGGGCCTTGATCTCGTTATAGACGTTGGTATTGGTATTGAACAGGCCAAGGTCGGAGAATGCGCCGTCCTCGCTGGAGATGGAGCGTCCGCGGGAATTGGTCTTGATGAGGATCTGGGCCGAACGTGTATAGACAGGCGGGGTCTTAAGGACATAGAAAACAGCGACGGCGAGACACAAGGCGACCGAAATGGCAAACCAATGCCAGTTGGACAAACACTTGTAGAGGAGATCCTTCAGCTGTACGACTTCCTCCTGCTGGTTCTTGGGCGTGTTGTTCGAATTGTTATCCATGAGCGGTTACTAAACTAAATCAAAAATCTGAGGACGAATGTAGCTACGCTGGTTGCCAAGGATGCGACCGAGATCCAGAACGACGTGCTGCGGATATTGTTGCCGTTGACTGTGGACTGGCGGGCCCGGACTTCGTTGGGCTCTACATAAACCAGGTCGTCCTGCTGGATATAATAGGCGGGTGAAGACATCACGTTCTGGACTGAACAAAGGTCGATCTTGTATGAGACTTCCCTGCCTTCCTCCTGGCGGAACACCTTGACATTACCGCGGTTGCCGTAAATGGTCAGGTCACCGGCCATGCTGAGGACGTCGAGTATGGTGAGTTTGTCCTTGTCGATGGAGTAGCGGCCGGGCTTGCTTACCTCACCCATGACCGCGACGGTCAGATTCATGAACTCGACCGTCACGACGGGATCCTTCGCCTGCTCCTTCTCTATCAACTGCCCCTTGATGTATGCGGCAGTCTCGGCACGGGTCATTCCGGCGACGTGAAGCTTACCCAACACGGGGAAATCGATATCGCCGTTCCCGTCCACGGTATAGCCTGAGACCGTGGAAGAATATGAGGAACCGCTGATGCGCTGAGAGATATACGGAAGGTTGAAAAGGCTGGTCAGCGCGTCGTTGGAAGTGTTGACGACGATGGATATCTTGTCCTCCGGACGGAGGCGGATATGATTCTCCTTGACAGGGACCATTACGCCATATTGCTCGGCATCCTGAAAATAGGACACTTCCTTCGGAGCGCCGCAGGAGACCACGAGCCACATCGCCATAACGGCTAAAAGAAAAGACTTCAGATTCATAGCTAATACTTACAAAATATTTACAAAATTAGTCATAACTTCTCGTATTTCAAATTCTAAGAAGAAAAATTTGTTTATTGGGAGCGAATCGGTAACTTTGAGTGTTTTTTAACATCATTTCCGTCATGAAGAGATTCATTTTCTCAATCATCGCCATCCTGGCGATAGCGATCTCCGCCAATGCAGCGAACTACACCGTCGACGACGATGCCATCGATGCCCTCATCGAGGCGTCAGCGGAAGTATCCCCCATCGAACTAATGCCCGAGGCCGCCGTTCCGGCCGCCGCTTCCCTCACTTCCGGAAGCCCCGACCCGGTAGCGTCCTTCATCCTCTGCACCTTCCTCGGAGGTTTCGGAGTCCACCGTCATTATATGGGCACCCGTCCCTGGATGTGGGCGATCTACACCTTCACGGCCTTCGGCATCTTCGGTATCGTACCGTTCGTAGATTGGATAATGCTGCTTATCGGTCTGGTCGACGACAACATCAGCCAGTACTGCGGCAACACACGCTTCATTATGTGGGCGTGAGCTTGAAAGGCAGTAACATACTGATTTTCATCACTGCCGCGGCCTTGCTTGTCCCGGCCGGCGCATCCGCCCAGAGGCGGATCAGCGCCGACGTCGAGGTCAAGCAGGCCGCCGGCGGGAAAGTCGCGACCATAACGAAGCGCGTCCATTGCTCGAGCGACGGACGCGCCGTGATACAGTTCCTCAAACCGCAGGAGTACATCCTTGTCACGAACATGAAAGGAGAGACCAGGATGTACATTCCCGGTTCGAATGAAGTCATAGTGGACAATTCCGCCGCTATGACCTCGCAGGACGAGCTTATCTCCGTATTCATGAGCGGACGGGCCGAGGATCTCGGCCTCGGAATGTACGGCTACCGCCTTCAGTCCACCTCCCGGGAGGACGGGCTGGTCAAGAAGACCTACGTGACCGACAGGTCCGGAGACATCCCCAGAGTGGAGATAGTCTGCGACAACTTCCTTCCCATCTACTGCGCCTATCTCGACGCTTCCGGAAAGGCCGTAACCAAGACCTATTATTCCAATTACGTCCAGGCTGGAAGGATGAAACTTCCGACCAGGACCACCAGCATCACCTACACCTCTCCCAAGGACTCGTCGGTGATGCGCACCATCTATTCCGACATAGTGGTGGACGGCGACGACCCGCTGTTCGACTTCAAGATTCCGGCCAATGCCAAGGTCGTGAGTGCCAATAAATTACCCAAGAGATGAAACGGGCGATCCTGATGGCCGCCCTACTTTTCGTCTGCGCCGGGATGAAGGCGCAGACCTCCGACGCGACGCTGCTGCGGCGGGCGTCTTTCGACGCTCCCGTCACGGCCACCGACACTCTCGGCACGGCCGTCGGCCGTCAGCTCTTCCCTGCCTGCCCCTTCGTTCCGGACCACCGCACCTTCTTCCGTAACGCGGTCCGCGAGGCCGGTTTCATTCCCGCCGTATTCTTCACCCTCGACCGCGTGACGCGAGGAACCCGCGTGGGAACTTCGCAGCATCACCACTTCTCCGAGGACGGCTTCATCCACGAGGATGTGGAAGCCTATCTCCCTGAAAAAAGGAAAAAGCCATGAAACGCTTTTTCATTCTCCTCCTCCTGCTGCTTTCAGTCAGCGCCTACGCCCAGCGGGGATACGCCTCGAAGGACGCAGCCTTCGTGGACTATCTCATAGGCAACAACATGGAGGTCGATGCGGTCACCCTGCTCACCAGAGGGCGGTATCACGCCTCCGACACCCTGCAGTATCTCAGGGGTTGGGCCAACTATAGCGCGAAGCGGCTCGAGGAGGCCTCTGCCGCATTCGACAAAGTGCCCGCAGACTCCCCTTTTTATGACAAGTCCCTGTTCTTCAATGTCATTTCCAACGCCCATCTGCACAATTTCCGGCGGAGCGCCGAACTGCTTGGCAGTTACAAAGGCCCTTTCGAGGAACTGAGGACCCTTGAAGAAGCCGGAATAGCCCTTCTGGAAGGAAGGAGGAACGATTATATCGACGCCGCCAAAGGTTTCACCTTCTCCCAATATGCGCTCACGGAGAGCGAGAGGGCGCTGCAGGGCATCTTCGATGAAAGATACAACGGCCGCACCAAGAGCCCGGCTCTGGCCGCTGCTGCCTCAGCCGTGATCCCGGGGCTCGGAAAGATATACGCCGGCGAGGCGGCCGAGGGAGTCGCATCCCTGCTCGCAGTCGGCTCCCTCGCCGCCATCATGGCCGAGAATTGGGCGAAATACGGTGCTAAGGACTGGAAGACCATACTCTTCGGCACACTGTGCGCCGCCTTCCATATAGCCAACATCTACGGGAGCTACGTTTCCGTCAGCATACACAACGACGATTTGAAGAATGTACAGGACACTGCTATCCTTTATCACATCCATATTCCTCTTCGCAGCGTTTTCCAGTGAGGCTCAGGAACGTACGGACTGGGAGTTGAAGGCAGTGCAGTATGAACGCGCGGCCTGGGACGCCGACGACCCCTCCGAAGCCGCCCTGGCGCTGGTCTCGAAGGCCGCTTGCTACAAGCAGTGCGGCCGCTATGCCAACGCCGTGGAGACGCTCGGGCGCGTCAGCATGTACCTGCTGACTCCCGAGGACCGCACCGAAGTGCTTTACGAAAAGGAGCTGTGCAGTTATCTGGCGGGCGATTTCCCCGCCGCGGCCTCGTATATGGAAGAAGCCGGAGCCGCGGCGGTCCCGCGCCGGTTGCTGCTCGACGCACTGGTACTGGGCGAGTGCGCCAGATGGGACGAAGCCCGGTCCAAGGCCGGGGCGCTCCTTGGTCTCATATACTCCGGGTCGGAACTCGATGCCGCCCAAGAAGAACTTGACGCCTTGTTCTCGGATGTCCCGGAGATGAAGGAAGAGAAGCAGGCCGTCTTCCGCGCCCTCTTCCCTCCTCTCGGCCATCTGTATTCGGGCCACCTCTCCGAAGGTCTCGTATCGATGGGGCTCAACGCAGCCGCGGCCGGATGGACACTGTGGCAGTGCATCAGCGGCAATTGGATCACGGGGCTGCTTGGCGGAGGCATTGCCCTGAACGCCACCCTTATGGGCGGAATCGAGCGCAGCGCCGCCCTTGCAGAGGAGTATAACCGCGATGCCATGCGCGGTTTCAACGACGCCTTCCGTCTCCTTCTCCTCCGACATCAGTTTTCCGAATAATTTTTCAAAAATTCAGTTAACAAAGCCAAAGGTACTCCGTCTTTAATGTGTATGTTTTTTGAAAACCAGCATATGAAAAAACTGTTCATAGTCCTATTGACGATTTCGTTCTTTTCCCTTACTGCAGCATCTGCCGGTTCGAAGGTTTCCAACAGCCGCGTAGTTTCGCTCGTTTCGGAGTTCACTCAAACTGACGGAGTCAACATCGTCCAGGTCGGAAGGCTCGGCACCGGAGTCTTGAAAAGGCTCATCGCCGGCTCAGTCGACCGTAATGATCCTGAAGAACTTGCAATGCTCGAGATAATCCGCGGGATCAAGAAGTTCACCGTCATAGATTACGGCAGTTGCGAAGACAGCGTCAAGGAACGCTTCGACAGGAAACTGGCCAAGGCCCTGCCCAAGGACGATATCCTGATGGACGTCAAGGACAACGGAGAAACCATGCGCATCTACGGCATCGTTTCGGAGAACGGGGATTCGCTGAAGGACTTCGTGATGCACGCTCCCGGCAGTTCTACGCTCATATGCCTGTTCGGGACGATTTCCCTCGACGGGATTTCAAAGTTCATTGAAAACTGACGGCATGACCCACGACGAGTTCAAGGCACG
>JAEEGL015384633.1_pt1 | contig 12182 bp, 8 predicted proteins | sample 9134231 | NCBI WGS metagenome assembly JAEEGL01 (sample SAMN16246548, study PRJNA631951) | gut metagenome | biome: gut microbiome; feature: rumen; material: fiber-attached | host: Bos | place: Iran: Karaj | collected 2018-10
ACTGCAGTTGATGGTGCCGAAGGTGTTGCAAAATACAAGGAGCTTTGTCCACATGTAGACTTAGTAACAATGGATATTACTATGCCTAAGATGGACGGTATTACAGCCCTTGAGCAGATTATGGCTTTTGACAAGAATGCAAAGGTTGTAATGGTCAGCGCACTTGGTAAGGAAGAGCTTGTTAAAAAGTCTCTTATGCTTGGTGCAAAGAGCTATATTGTAAAGCCTTTGGATCGCAAAAAGGTTCTCGAAAGAATTTCAAAGGTTCTCGGCTAATCGGGAATTTTTGCATTCAAAAATTACATTGTCATTGCCGGGCGGTCCCTGAACTTGTCGAAGGGTAACCCGGCAATCTTTTTTTGTGGATTGCCACATCGCCTACGGCTCCCCGCACCATCGTCATTGCGAGCGAAGCGCGGCAATCCATGTACTACGAGGCACATTATGAAATTTGAACGAAAATCAGGCATACTTCTTCATCCAACATCTCTTGCCGGCACACCCGGCATTGGAACAATTGGCAAACCCGCCTACGACTTTATAGACTGGCTTAGTGATGCAGGACAAACTTTATGGCAGGTGCTTCCTCTTGGTCCTACAGGCTATGGTGACAGCCCGTACGCCTCCTTTTCTACCTTTGCAGGAAACCCCCTCCTTATAGATTTAGACGACCTGGTTGCCCGCGGCTGGCTTAGTAAAAAAGATGTACGCCCGCCTGAATATATAAAAAGCACAGGTAATGTAGATTTTGGTGCCGTAGTCTGGTGGAAAATGCCTCTTTTGCAAAAGGCTGCCAAAAACTTTTTACAAATGGCCGGCAGCAAGGACCAGAACCAGTTCCAGAACTATGAATCCTACAAGGCCTTTTGCAAAGCCAAAAAAAACTGGCTCGAAGATTTTGCTCTTTTTATGAGCATAAAAAGCTTTTATGATAAAAAGGCCCAGGAAGAAAAACCTGCTTCTTCCATCTGGTATGAGTGGTGGCCAAAAGACCTGGCTCTTCACCAGACAAGTGCCCTTGCAGAATGGAAAAAGAACCACAAGGAAGATGTAGAGCTTTATAAAATTATCCAGTTCTTTTTTGACCGGCAGTGGACCGCCCTTAAAAACTATGCCAAGGACAACGGCATAAGCATAATTGGAGACATTCCTATTTTTGTTGCTCCGGACAGCGCCGATGTTTGGTCTAACCAGAGCCTTTTCCAGCTGGATAAAAAAGGACATCCTCTTGCCGTTGCCGGTGTTCCGCCGGATTATTTTTGTGCCGACGGTCAGCTATGGGGAAATCCTCTTTACGACTGGCAGACTATGAAAAAGGACGGCTACAAATGGTGGCTGGCCCGAATAAAGCGCGTGTTTGAGCTTACCGATGTACTTCGCATAGACCATTTTCGCGGCTTTGAAGCCTACTGGTCTGTGCCTGTTACAGAAAAAACAGCTATTAACGGCAAATGGTGCCCGGGTCCCGGTTACGACCTTTTTAAAACAATTCGCAGTAAGCTTGGAGACCTGCCTGTAATTGCCGAAGACCTTGGCGTTATTACCGATGAAGTTCGTGCCCTGCGAGACCAGTGCGGGTTCCCAGGCATGAAGGTACTGCAGTTTGCCTTTAGTCCAGAAGAAGCCCGTGAGCATGGTATGGTAAATTACTTTTTGCCTCATATGTACGACACAAGCCACTGTGTAGTATATACCGGTACCCACGACAACGACACCTTAACCGGCTGGCTGCAAAATTGCAGTGAAGAACAGCTGCTTCTTGTTGCCCAATATATAGAAGGCCGGCCTCTTAGCCTGGAAAAAGCCCGTGCCCTTGTAAAATCAGCTGCCCTTAGAAAAGACATGATTCGTGCCGTAATGGCAAGCAGTGCAGATTACGCTGTAGTTCCAATGCAGGACATTACAGGAATAGACAACGCCGGCCGCATGAATATGCCTTCTACAACAGGCAGCAACTGGACCTGGCGCATGAACAAGGCAGACCTTAAACAAAAGTCTGCTCAGGAACTGGCTTTTTTGTCTGCCTTATACGGAAGAAATTAATGGCTGATAAACAAAGCATCTGATATAATTAAGTATTATTTAAGCAGGGGGATTTTATCAATGAAAAAAAGATCTTTATCACTTTTATTAACTACTATACTTTTGTGTGTGGGGGGGCTTGCGCTTTTAACTTTGACATCCTGTGAAAACTTTATGCAGGGGCAGATTTAAAAAGTGAACTGAATAAAGCCGTTTCCTTTGCAAATGCTAAAAAAAGCAGCCTTTTTATAAGCCAGGAAAGCAAAATGGGTAACTTCCTTTCTGCCGGAGAAAAGGAATGTAAGGTTGGCTATTCTGTCGAAGTTGTTTTTTATCTGAACAAAAATTATTATTCCTTTAAGAATCTTAAGGCTGTATGCATTACAGACGACCAGATTAGCCGCAATGATTATGTGGAGTTTACATTAAAGGAAGATGAAAGCGATATAGAAAAAGGTCTTTACAGAGTTAGTGTAAAGCTGCTTAAAGAAGCCAACGATATAAAAATTATACCTGATTGCATTGAGCTTCCAAAGGTTCTTTCTTATAGTCCGGCTTCTTCAGAAACAAACTATGCAAATACACCGGTTGTCATTACCTTTAATATGCCAATTAACCCGCAAACTTTAACAGACAATTTTAAAGTAAGCTTTAATGACATAGAAAGAACTCAGGATTTTTTTTATGAGCCGGTTTTAAGTAATGACAATAGAGTTGTTACAATTTTACCAAAGGGAAAAGATCTTAAGACCTATATAGAGGAGCTTAAGACTCAATCCATAAATCTAAAATTTTTCCTTTCTCCACAAATTACTGCAACAATTGGAGAGGTAACATATCCTCTGGTTCAGGATGCTAATTCAGATTTTACAATCTGCTATGAAAAAAAGATAGAAGAAACTCCTCCTCAAAAAGAACAGTTATTTGTAACAAGACATGAAATAAATCTTGAAGATGCAGAAGAGCTTGCAGAAAATAAAGAGGAGCTCTTTAATAATGAAGATATTGGAACCCCTCCTTCAAATGTAGATGAGTATGATTTTGTTAATAATGTTTCATATTTTGATATATATAGCAAAAAGGTCCTTCAAAACAGAACCGGCGGAAAGGTTTACATTTATGGAGAATATACAGACAATGATAGTGGTGTTAGAAGTGTAAGCATAGAAGAAGAAAGGACCAACAACTGGTATTCATTACTTGTAAAGGAAGAGCCAAAAAGCTTTACCTATATGAAGGATTCTAAAGAAGCCCGGTTTAATACCCTTGGAGATACAACATATTTTTGTATTCCTTATGAAATAAAATCAGATGATGGGGCTGTAAAATTAAGAATTAAAGTTACCGATGCAGCCGGAAACTCTACCAGTATTGATGAATTTACAGCTATAAAAAAGAGTAAAGTTCAGATTACCAATTGCCATGAGTTTGGAACTCCGGGATCCATAGAGCCGGATAATTATTCTCCAGACTATACAGTGCTTTTAGATAAATTAATAGCCGGTGAAATTTCTATTGAAGAATATAATGAAGCTATAAAAATTGTAAAGGATTATATTTATATAGAAGATTCGGTTGAAGAAAATGAAATATCTACTCTTTACTGGCTATATGATTATGATATGGGAATTAATATGCTACCTAAGGAAGTAAAATGCCAGTATATAGATAAGGATAATAAAACAGCTTATAAAGTTCTTACCCCGGATGATTATTGGACAGAAATTGCCGGCAAAATAATGTGGTGGTATGGCTTTGCCACTTTGGACGATGCTGCCAGTCTTGGAGGACAAACCCTTACTTTTTTTGTTTCTGATGATTTAGGAAATACCGTTTCAAAGGAGGTGAGGGTTCCTTCTGCCGACGATATATCCTGGGTTATTACAAAAAAAACAAATAATAAAGCATCGGTTGTCTTTAAGGGAAGGGGACTTGATGAAATTGAATGCCTTGTGCAGAAACGGCAGTACAGGGGAGAAAATAATGAATATTCTTATGTCTTTGGTTCAGAAATTGAAATAGATTCCAGTTATAAGTATCAGGCGGGTGTTTGCATAAATGGATTTTTAACAGAGTTTAAAGACGATTATTACAGTATAAGTACAGAGCCGGAGCCGGAAGATGGTGTCGGAGAAGTTAAAATAGAATCTTATACAATAGAAAAAGCTACAGTACAAAGAACTGATTATATAGGCCCATACCTTGATGTCCATATTACTTTGAGTGACGAATCTCTTACAAAATATGACTCTTTTTATATAAATTTTAAATACCAGGATACAGTTAACGGAAATACCCATAACAGAGACTTTAAAACTTATATCAACAAAGAAGCAGATAATAAGCTTATTTTTCAGCTGCCGACAGGCTTCTTTTATTTGTCAGCTACTGGTGTTGAGTTAATTGTTCATGGAATAGTTAATCAGTATGTAACTCCTGGAAGTGCAGAGTCCTGTAAAATTACAATTGCCCGGTTTACCCAAGGAACAGATAACTTTACAAATTATGATAATTGTCCTCCTGATTTAGCATTTGATATAAATTCTGATGATGAAAATTTTATTATTAAAGCTGAAGATATAGGAAGCGGGCTGAATTTTGTGCAATATGTATATGAGCAAAGTAAAACCTACTTATATTCGACTATTACAGATACAGATAATTTTCCTACTACTTATATACCTTTCAGTGATTTTGTAATTTACGGAAAAATTAATTATGGATTTGACTGTTATGCTTTTGATAAGGTTCTAAACTGTGAGCCTGTACATTATAATCTTAGATTCTGCGATTATCCATCAGGTTATTTTACTTCAATAAAAAAGAATGCTTCTAACTGGTCATTAAAAACAGAGCCTTGTTCACCGGCTGATTTTTCTGATATTGATGAAAATGAAATAACTGTCTACACTTTACAAACTGAAAATGGTCTTTTAAGCTGGAAAAAACCTGAGTCTTTTTCAACTGCTTCCTGGAATGTTAGCGGTGCAGAAGAAAACCATACAATTACTGCTACCGCAGATAATTTACCGGAAAATCAATATGTAAGAATTATTACTGCACTTAATGATAAACATTCTCCTTTTGCTTATTTGTATACAGGAGATACAGGCAGCGGACAAAACGATCTTTTCCTGCCCGGTGGTTTTGAAAACACCTATGCCATTGTAAGCGATGCCCCTGTTTTTGTTCACACTCTTATTACAGACAGACCTTACGAAGAATGTAAGGACTGGTCGGTAAAGGAATGGGAATTCTATAAAAAGCATATAGGCGAAAAGGTTCTATCTTTTGCTGCCGATGAAACCGGAGTTAAATCTTATAATGTTCCGGTAGATGATAAAAGATTAAAGAGCGGTAACTCTTATGTAGTAATTGCCCATTATGCAACAGGTCGTACTGCAAAGAGTCCTGTAATGGTAAAAGAATAATTCTGCAGGACTGGTCTTTAATGGCTGGTCCACTCAATTGCCATCTGTCTTAGCTCTGCAGAAGAAGCGCAGTGGAGCTTAAGCTTTATGTTTTCTTTGTGAGTATCTATGGTTTTTATGCTAAGGTTAAGCTTTGCTGCAATTTCTACAGTGCCAAGGCCCTTGCCGATCAGGGTAAAAATCTGCAGCTGCCGGTCGCTCAAAGAAGAAATTAAATCAAAAGGCTCAGACTTGTTCTGCTCCTGATTTTTGCTGATATCGTCCAGCCTGTTTTTTTCATTTTCACTAAGATAAATCTGTCCTTTCATTACAGTTTCAATTGCAGTAGACACGCTTGTTTCGGCTTCCTCTTTCATGATGTAGCCTTTTGCACCGGCCTTAAGGGCTCTTTCTGCATAAAAGCGTTCATCATGCATGGATAGAACAAGAATTTTACTTTCCGCTTGTATAGATAATAATTCTTTTATAAGCTCAAGGCCGTCTTCCTGGCCAAGGTTCAGGTCAACAATAGTAAGATCCGGATGAAGGGATTTAAACATTTTTAAAGCTTCATCACAATTTTTTGCCATGCCCACAACCTTGTAGCTTTTCTGGGTTTCTATCAGCTGAGAAAGTCCCCTGCTAAAAAGAGGATGGTCGTCTATAATTAAAACTGAATATTGCATGAATATATAATATCACAAATCTAAAAAAAATTGTATAATGATTTTATGCGAATTGGACTGGTCTTAAACAGCCTCGACGAAGAATATCAGATTTCTCTTTACCGCGGAATAAAGGAGAGGAGTGCCCGGCTCGGCATTCAGATTATCTGTATTCAGGAGGGCAACAGGGCTTTTCTTTCTGATGCTTTTATAGGCTGTTTTCCCCGCAAAGATTATTTTAAGCTGGACGGCATAATTCTTTTGACCTCTGTTCTTGCCGACAACTGTGACCTTAATACAAAAGAAGATATAAAAAAAATCTGGGGAGAAATTCCGGTTGTTTCCGTGGGACAAAAAATAGAAGGCCTTCCATCTCTGCTTATTCAGACAGATGAGTCTATAAAAGATCTGGTTACTCATCTTGTCGAAAAGCACAGCTACAGGAATTTCATTTATATCGGCGGGGCCCAGAATCATCAGGATGCAATTAACCGCCAGACACTTTTTACCCGGCTTCTTGAAAAATACCAGCAAAAGTATCCGGAGCTTAAGTATACAATCTGTCATGGCAGCTTTACGGAACAAAGTGCGGTTCTTGCAATGGAAGGTTATTTTGCCCAAAACCCGGACAGTCAGCCGGATGTTGTTGTCTGTGCAAATGACAATATGGCCATTGGAGTTTATAAATACCTGAATCTTTCTCATAAGGGAGAAGAGCTTAGAAAAATTGCAGTTACCGGCTTTGATGATATTCCTCAGGGTCAGTTTACAATTCCTCCTCTTACAACAGTCCATCAGCCGCTTGATAAGCTTGGTCAGGAAGCAGTAAATCTTATTTATAAACTTGTTCAGGGCCAGTCCGTCCCTCTGGAAAAATCTGTAGAGTCTCATGTTGTTTACAGGGAGTCCTGTGCCTGCAAAAAGACGGAAAACAATCTGGAGCTTTTGCGCCAGTCCTTTGCAAAAATGCAGTCTTCTTATGTTGTGTCCGAGCAGATGCTTAACATCACAAGTCACATTGGCCGCGACCTTAATAATGATAATGACGAAAAAGATCTTGTTTCCATAATTGATTATAACATTTCAATGTTAGGAATAGATAACTTTTGTATTTTAAAATTTCCTTCCCGACTGCAGCTGGAACTGCCTCTTTCGGATAATATCCTTAAGGTTCGTCCGGTATATGTAAAATTTAAAGGCCAACAGCTTAAGGCTTTTCCTGTGGATGAGGACGGTCTTCTTTCCCTGGGAGAATTTTACAACTATTTATGTCCGGAAGATGTCGAAGGCTCTCCTTTAGTTTTTAAATATCTTAATGTCGGAAATGATTATATAGGCTGCATTTTATACGATGCTCCAGAAACTTCTCTTCCATATATAATTCTTATTTCTATTGATATTGCCCTTACAATGAACCGAATAGAGGCAAATGAAGAAAGAAAGCGCTATGCCGTTTATCTGGAAAGCGAGGTAAATAAAAGAACCCGTGAACTTATGCAGGAACAAAGTCGCCGTATGGAAGTAGAAGCCGAAGTTCTTAAAATAAGCGAAATTGAGCGACAGCGCTTTTCTAATGATTTGCATGATGATATCTGTCAGCGGCTGGCCGGAATTTCCATGCTTTGCCGCTCTTATTCAAAAGCTGCAGCTCCTGTAGAAAAAGCAGAAATAGAAGAGCTTGCGGGGCTTGTAAGCGACACCCTGCAGAGAACCAGACAGTATGCCCATAATTCCTATCCTGTAGATCTGGAAAGCCTTGGTCTTGATGCCAGCCTAAGCAATTTGTGCAACTCTTTTGAGCAGCAGTCAGAAATTGCCTGTCTTTATGAATGGACTATTCCGGAAGAGCAGGTTTTTGATAAAACCCAGAAGCTTAATATTTTCAGAATCATTCAGGAAGCCCTGCATAATGTGATGAAACATTCCGGAGCAAGAAAAGTATCTGTTACTGCAAAAATGGAAAAAGACGGATTTGTCTTTAGAATCAGCGATGACGGAATTGGTATTACCAGTGAGCAGAAAAATACTTCGGGAATAGGCCTTAATTCCATGCAGTACAGGGCAAATCAGATTGGAGCAGATTTTTCAATCAGCGGAGACAAGTCTAATGGCAAAGCTGGTACAATTATAACAATAAAAATTAAGGGGAATAAAAATGAAAAGGCAGAATAAGTTCTTTGGACTTATAGATTTATTCTTTACCTTTGCAAGAGTAGGGCTCTTTACTTTTGGCGGTGGTCTGGCCATGATGCCTATGCTGCAAAAGGAGCTTATAGATAAAAAAGGCTGGCTTACCGAAGAAGATTTGATTGATTATTATGCGGTAGGGCAGTCTACTCCGGGAATTATTGCGGTAAATGTTGCAACCTTTGTCGGCCACAGGCAGTTTGGAGTTTTTGGCGGTGTCGTTGCAACTCTTGGCATGATTTTTCCTTCCCTGGTAATCATAATGCTTTTAGCCGGGGGAATTAATTCTATAGCCCAATATCCAAAGGTGCAGGCAGCCCTTAAAGGCATAAATGTTGCTGTTGCAGCCCTGCTTACCTCTGTTATAGTAAAATTTGCAAAAAAGACAATCAAAAATATCTGGAATGTCCTTTTTATGCTTCTTGCCTTTGTCTGCATTTTCTGGCTTAAGGTGCCTTCTTTTATAATAATCCTTATTGCAATTGTGCTTGGCTGCCTTAATACGGCAAGGCTTTTGAAAAAAGAAAAGGCAGCTGCGGCTGAACAGACGGTGGACGAGTTCCCTCAGGAGGAAGAAAAATGAGCCTTCTTTCCCTGTGTTTTACCTTTTTTTATATAGGACTTTTTACAATAGGCGGAGGTGTGGTTGCCATTACCCTTATGCAGCAGACAATTGTTGCCCGTGGTCTTATAAGTCCGGACCAGTTTTATAATATGGTTGCCATAAGCGAAAGTACCCCGGGACCAATCGGTATAAATATGGCCACCTACATAGGCTATAATCTTTATGGAATTCCGGGCGGCATCCTGACTTCTGTTTTTGAAGCCATGCCTTCGGTTATAATTATTCTGATTATTGCCCGTTTTCTGCAGAAATTCCACGAGAATCCCTTTGTTAAGGGTTCTCTTGCCTTTTTGCGCCCGGTTACAACAGGCCTTATCCTGGTTCCTGCAGTTCAGGTATTTATTTTTGCCCTGGTAAATCTGCCGTCGGAATGGAATGTCCTGCTCACACTGGACGGCTGGAAAAACCTTTTTGACTGGATTAGTCTTGCCTTTTATGCTGTCTGCACCTTCCTTCTCTTTAAGTTTAAAGCCCATCCAATAATTATTATTGTTCTGGGTGCAGTTTTTGGGGTTTTGTACTTTTAGTAACATCGCAGATTGCTACGACTTTTCAATTGCAGAAATTCCCCCCTTCTGCCGATAATATAAAGACAAGTATAATTTTCGGAGTTAAGAATGAAGAATTTTTCACCTCGCGCAAAAGAAATTGTTTCGGTTCTGGCACAGGACGAAGCACGCAAGCTTGGCAGCAAGCAGCTTTTGCCGGAGCATGTTATTCTTGCAATGATTAAAAATAAAGAAGGTCTTGCTTATCAGGTTTTTGACAAGCTTTTGCTTGAGCCGGAAAATCTCCTTAGTTTTATAGAAAAATTCTTTGCCGATGAACCCAAGACTCCAACTTTGGACAGTCTCCCGTTAAGCCGCCGCTATCAGCAGCTGGTAGATATAGCAGATATTGAGGCAAATGCCCTCCATAATGATTATATTGGAACAGAACACCTTCTTCTTGCCGCCATAAGGGAGCAGGGCAGTATTACTTCCCGTTTTTTCCTTGCTTCTGATTACACAATTATGGATGCCCGCTTTGTAGTAATGGAGCTTCAGACAGAAGAGAATTCTTCTATCCGTCAGGCAAGAGCCGAAAGCCTTGTTGATACAGTTTTCCGCAGTCTTTTGAGTGATGAAGTTACAGGCGGCCTTTTTGATGGTTTTGATGAAAAAAATCATAATGAAGCAAAGCCGGATAAAACAAACAAAAAATCTAAGGCCTCTTTCCTTAGTGAATACAGCCGTGACCTTACCAAGCTTGCCCGCGAAAATAAACAGGACCCTGTGGTAGGCCGCGATAAAGAGATACATCGTGTAATTCAGATTCTTGCACGAAGAACTAAGAATAATCCGGTTTTGACAGGAGAGCCCGGAGTAGGTAAGACTGCCATTGTAGAAGGCCTTGCCCAGAAAATTGCAGCCGGTAAGGTTCCTGTAGACCTGCTTAAAAAACGCATTCTGTCTCTGGACCTGGCCGCTGTTGTTGCAGGTACAAAATACCGCGGAGAATTTGAAGAGCGCATGAAAAAAATCCTCAAGGAGCTGCAGGAAGACAAAAACATCATCCTCTTTATTGATGAGCTTCATGCAATCATAGGGGCCGGCGGCAACGAAGGTACAATGGATGCCTCTAACATCATGAAGCCTGCTCTTTCACGCGGAGAAATTCAGATAATTGGTGCAACTACAACCAAAGAATATACAAAGCATATAGAACGCGACCTTGCTCTTGAACGAAGATTCCAGGTTGTAAAAGTAGAAGAGCCTGATACTGACGAAACTGAAAAAATCCTTGCCGGTATTAAAGAAAAATACGAAAAATATCACAATGTAATTTATTCCGATGATGTAATTCCAAGCATCGTAAAACTGTCTAAACGCTATCTGCCCGAAAAGGTTTTGCCGGATAAGGCTATAGACATTATGGACGAAGCCGGGGCTGCCAAGAAAATTCAGGAAGAAGAAAAGCCAAGCGAGCTTGCCCTGCTGGAAGAAAAGAAGAAGGAGCTGGAAGAAGAAAAAAGAAACCTGGTCCTTAATCAGGATTACGAAAGCGCAGCTCTGGTCCGCGACAAGGTAATTGACCTTAAGAAAAAGCTCAATCTTTATACAAATATCTGGGAAAAAAATGGTGGTCGTCCTGCAAGGCTTGTAACTGCTTCTGATATAGAAGGCATTATTAGCGAAATGACAGGCATTCCTGTAGAGCAGATGACTGCCAGCGAAACAGAGCGTATCATTCACATGGAAGATGAGCTGCACCGCACGGTAATTGGTCAAGACAGCGCCGTAAGCCTTATTTCCGGGGCAATCCGTCGCAGCCGTGCCGGCATTTCTTCTCCAAAGCACCCGGTTGGTTCTTTTATTTTCCTTGGACCTACAGGCGTAGGAAAAACCCAGCTTGCCAAGGCTCTTGCCAAATATCTTTTTGGTTCCGAAGATGCCCTTATCCGTATTGATATGTCGGACTACATGGAAAAGCATAATGCCAGCCGCTTAGTTGGTGCTCCTCCGGGATATGTAGGTTATCAGGAGGGTGGTGTGCTTACAGAAAAGGTTCGCCGCCATCCATATTCTGTAGTTCTTCTTGACGAAATTGAAAAGGCTCACCCTGATATTTTCAATCTTTTGCTGCAGATGCTCGAAGAAGGTGAATTAAGCGATAACCTTGGACACACTGTAAACTTCCGCAATACTGTAATTATTATGACAAGTAATGCCGGAGCCCGCCAGATTACCAACGAAGGCCGCGTAGGCTTTGGTACCGAAGAAGGAGTTATTCCTTACGAAGAAATTAAGGCCGGAGCCATGAACGAGCTTAAAAAGCTTTTGAATCCGGAGCTTATAAACCGAATTGATGATGTAATTGTTTTTGACGCCCTTAGCAAAAAGCAGGTCAGCCAGATTCTGGACATTCAGCTTGCAGAGCTGGAAGAGCGCCTTAAGGACAAAAAACTCAAAATAAGCGTAAAACCAAAGGCCAAGGAATATCTTATTGAACACGGATATAATCCTGCAATGGGTGCCCGCCCAATGAAACGCCTTATCCGCAAGGAAATAGAAGATCCTCTTTCCATTGAGATTCTTTCTAATCAGAATTCTGAGCTTGACTTAGTGACTATTGAATGCAATTGTGATAAACTCAAGGTTAAATTAGTCAAGTCAGAACCGGTAAAAGTTCCGGTGCTGGTTGAAAAGAAATAAGAGGTTATCATGAAAAAAATATTATTCTCTCTGGTTGCCGGATTGCTTTTGTCTGCAGGCCTTTTTGCTGCAGATGCTC
>JAEEGL015473715.1_pt1 | contig 12182 bp, 8 predicted proteins | sample 9134231 | NCBI WGS metagenome assembly JAEEGL01 (sample SAMN16246548, study PRJNA631951) | gut metagenome | biome: gut microbiome; feature: rumen; material: fiber-attached | host: Bos | place: Iran: Karaj | collected 2018-10
CCAGATCGTAGAGGAACTTGTGCCAGAAACGGGAATAGATGAGGTGGCCCGCAGCGTGCTCGGTGCCGCCTACATAAAGGTCTACGTTGCGCCAGTAGCCCACGGCTTCGGGACTCACGAGCGCGGCGTCGTTGTGCGGATCCATATAGCGCAGATAGTAGGCGCTCGATCCGGCAAATCCGGGCATAGTGCTGGTTTCCAGTGGCATACCCTTATAGTTCCAGTCCTTCGCCCGAGCCAGCGGCGCTTCCCCGGTGGGCTTGTAGGAGTCGATCTCGGGCAGGAGCAGCGGAAGTTCGCTTTCGGGCAGGGGCACAGGGATTCCGTTTTTATAGCAGACGGGGAAGGGTTCGCCCCAGTAGCGCTGGCGTGAGAAGATGGCGTCGCGCAGGCGGTAGTTGACCTTGCGCCGGCCCAGCCCGTGCGCCTCCACGTAGTCCTTGGCCGCCTCAATGGCCTCTTTCACCTCCATGCCGTCGAGGAATCCGGAATGGCACATACGGCCTTCCTTGGCGTCGAAACTCTGCTCCGACACGTCGCAGCCCTCGATGATGGGCACGATGGGCAGCTGGAACTTGCGGGCGAAGGCGTAGTCGCGGCTGTCGTGCGCAGGCACGGCCATGATGGCCCCCGTGCCGTAACCGGCCAGCACGTAATCGGAGATCCAGATAGGGATTTCCGCGCCCGTGAGCGGGTTGATGCCCACGGCGCCCGAGAACACGCCGCTCACGCTGTGGGTCTGCGCCAGGCGCTCCCGTTCCGTCTTTTTCTTCACCTCCTGCAGATAGGCCTCCACGGCCTCTTTCTGCGCGGAGGAAGTAAGGGACGGAACCAGCTCGCTTTCGGGGGCCAGCACCATGAAGGTGACGCCAAACACGGTATCGACCCGGGTGGTAAAGACCGTCACGTCCTGTTCACGCCCGTCACAGCGGGTGCGGAACACCAGTTCCGTGCCTTCCGAACGGCCGATCCAGTTGCGCTGCATCTCCTTGAGCGAATCGCTCCAATCGAGCGCGTCGAGCGAGCGGAGCAGGCGCTCGGCGTAGGCCGACACGCGCAGCTGCCACTGCGTCATCTTCTTCTGTTCCACCGGAAAACCGCCGCGGACCGACAGACCGTCCTTCACTTCGTCGTTGGCCAGCACGGTCCCCAGGCCCTCGCACCAGTTCACCGAGGTTTCTCCCTGATAGGCGATGCGCCAGCGCATAAGGATATCGGATTTCTCCTTTTCGGAAGCGACGTTCCACTGCTCCGCGCTCACGCCTTCGTAGCCGTCCTTTTCCAGGCGCGCAACAAGTTCCGAGATGGGCCGGGCCTTGTCGGCCGCCGGGTCGTACCAACTGTCGAACATCTTTAGGAAAGCCCATTGCGTCCACTTGTAGTAGTCGGGGTCGCAGGTGCGGAAGGAACGGTCCCAGTCGTAGGAGAAACCGATGCGGTCGAGCTGGCTGCGGTAACGGGCGAGGTTGCGGTCGGTCGTCACCTCGGGGTGCTGCCCGGTCTGGATGGCATACTGCTCGGCCGGGAGACCGAAGGCGTCATAGCCCATGGGGTGAAGCACGTTAAAGCCCTTGAGCCGCTTGTAGCGGGCATAGATGTCGCTGGCAATGTACCCCAGGGGATGTCCCACGTGCAGGCCCGCTCCGGACGGATACGGGAACATGTCCAACACGTAGAACTTGGGGCGGGAAGCATCTTCCTCCGCCTTGTAGATGCGGTTCTGGGCCCACCATTCCTGCCACTTCCGCTCAATTGTCCTGAAATCGTAATCCATTTATTTCTTTTTCTTTTCGAGTCTGAATTCCACCGGCAGCGACACCGCGCAGCGTACCTTTTTACCGCGCAGGCGGCCTGGCCGCCAGTCGGGCGAGGCCGAGATCACGCGCAGCGCCTCCTCATCAAGCAGGGGATGCACCCCATGGAGCACGCGCACGTCGCGCACCTTTCCGTCGGCCCCGATCTCAAAGCTCACCTCCACCTTACCCTGAATGCCCTGTGTAACCGCAGCAGGCGGATATTTAAGATACACGTAGACCCACTTCCTGAGGAAGACGGCCGGATCGCTGCTGCCCAGGAAGGCCGGTTTCACGTCGCATTCGTAGTACGGCACGGGCGCGTCTTTCCCGTCCCGCGGTTTTTCCGCCGGCAGGAACGAAGGAGCGGGTCCCTGGGCCAGGTCCACGCAGACATTGCGCAGGTATTCCAGTTCGCGCTCCATGCCTTCCCATTCCAGGATGGACGGCGTATCGCGGGGCGTGTTGTATTCGGGATAGCGGCCGGTCGTGAAGAAGACCGCGGGGATCTTGCGGTCGTAGAACGCCCGGTGATCGGAAGGACAGGGTTCGAGGGCCACCGTTTCGGGCCGAACCGGCTGCAGCGACAAGGCCAGGGCGCTAAGCCGCGCGTTCAGGTCGGCGTTGGAAGCCGTGTAGGCGTAGAATCCGGCGGAAGGCGTACCCACCATATCGAGGTTCACCATGGCGTCGATGTTCCCGCTGTCGGCAAAGGAGCGGTTGAGGAAATACCAGGCGCCGGCCTGGTCACGCAGGGACGCGCCGAAGGCCACGACCAGCACGGAACGGCGCAGCAGGACGCGTTCCGCCTGCAGCTTGCGCGCCAGGGCCAGCAGCAGGGCCAGACCCGAGGCGTTCCCGTTGGCGCCGGGATAGATCCGCTCCACGCTGCGGCCGTCGACCGTCAGCGTACGCGTGCCCAGATTGTCGAGCCGCGCTCCGATCACGATGTAGTGATTGCGCAGTTGCGGATCGTAACCCGGAATGAAGCCCACCACGTTGCGCGAGACGAGCGTGTCGCCCAGCTCCTGCCGGAGACCGAACGTGTCGCCTTCCGGAGCGGAGATCAGGTCTATGCCCGCTTCCTGCAGGCAGCGCCCCACAAAGGCCGCGGCGGCGCGCTCCCCTTCCGTTCCGGCACCCCGGCCGCCGAGCGAGGCCATACAGAGCGAGTCTACCCAGGCGCGCAGCTGCGTCACCGTCTCGCTTTCATCGGGACGGGGATAGGACGGGCTGCGGTACTGCGCCCGGCCGCACAGCGGAAGGGTGCAGAGCAGACTGCAAAGCAGCGCACGGACAAGACGACGGTGTTTCATGCTGCTATTCGTTGACCAGTACCCAGGCGTCGGGCGGACAGAAAGGTTCTTCCTTGATGCGGCGCAGCGCGTCGTAGGCGTCGGCCAGGTTCCGGCTGCCTTCCAGGCACACGGCGGTGAAGCCGTTGCGGAAGGGCACCAGGTTTACGCGGTAGCCTTTGTCGGCCGCCTTCTTTCCCTGTTTTTCTGCGTTCTCACGCAGGGAAAACGCGCCCACCACAATGTAGTAACGGCTCTCCAGCGCGGAAGCGGAAACCCCGCCCATGCTGCCGGCACTCAGCAGATTGCTCTTTTCGGCCTTGATGGCGTCGAGCAGTTCGAGCGAGTCGGCCATGGCTTTCTGGACGCGACGCAGGGAATCGAGCCGGGCCCGGTGGGCCGCCTCTTCCCGCTCGATGCGCAGGCGGGCCGCTTCGATGTCGGCCGAAGTGGGCCGGCCGGCCAGCGTCCGGAAGAAGTCGCAGCCGCCGAGCAGCAGCGCGGCGCAGCACAGGGCGGCAAGGGTCAGGATTTTCTGTGACATCGTGCAGGGTTTCTTATCAAAACGCAAATTTAATAAAAGAAATGGTATATTTGCACTATGTCAATCTGGAGCTACATCGGGACTTCTGTCCGCAATATCGTAAACATCAGCGACGACGTCGATACCGTGAAGGCGTCGCAGACCATCCGCAGCATCGTGCATTTCCGCGGACCCAACGCCTGGATCCTTGCCTTCGCCATCATCATCGCCTCGGTGGGCCTGAACGTAAACTCCACCGCGGTCATCATCGGCGCCATGCTCATCTCCCCGCTCATGGGGCCTATCTTCGGCGTGGGCCTGGGCCTCGGTGTGAACGACACCACCCTCCTGCGTTCCGGCTTAAAGAACCTGGTGGTGATGCTGGTCATCAGTCTGCTCGCCTCGTTCCTGTACTTCCTCATTTCACCGCTCAAACTGGTGAATCCCACCGAGTTGCTCGCCCGCACCAACCCCACCATCTACGACGTGCTCATCGCCCTCTTCGGCGGTGCGGCCGGCATCTTCGAGATGTGCCGCAAAGACAAGGGCACCGTCCTCTCGGGCGTCGCCATCGCTACCGCCCTCATGCCGCCCATCTGCACGGCGGGCTACGGACTGGCTCATTTCGAACTGCATTATTTCTTCGGGGCGCTGTATCTGTTCCTCATCAACACCGTTTTTATCATCCTGTCCACCTACCTCATGGTCAAATACCTGCGTTTCCCCGAAGTGGGGGCGCAGGACGAGGCGAAGACACTCCGCAACCGCCGCGCCATCTCGGTGTTCCTGGTGCTGATGATCATTCCCAGCCTCTGGTCGGCCTTCGTGCTGGTGCGCAACAACAACTTCACCCAGCGGGTCGACAGTTTCGTGGCCGCCAACCGCACCCTTCCCCGCAGCTATATCTATGACTACAAGATCGATACGCGCCGGGGCGGAAAGGTGGAGATTTTCATGGGCGGAGAGCCGCTCAACGCGGGCGAGAAGGAGTATTTCCTGAGCGCCGCCCAGAACGCGGGCATCCGTTCCGACCAGGTGGTCCTGCGCGAACAGAGCTACAACGGGGAAAAGGCCAGCGAAACCGAGAAGATCATCCAGGGGTTCTACGACCGGGCCGGCGACGAACTCGCCCGGCGCGACGCCCAGATCGGCCTGCTGAACCGTCAGATAGAGCAGATGAAGTCGGAAGAGATCCCCTACGAACAGATTTCCCGCGAAGTCAGGAGCCAATATCCCGAAATCGGGAAGCTGTACCTCGCCAAGGGAGCGGGCGTGCCCGCCGACAGCCTCGGGCGCGAACAGCGCTGCGTGCTGGTCGTGGCCGAGAGCGCGCATCCCATCCGGCCGGAACGGCTCGAACGGCTTACCGACTGGCTGCGCATCCGCCTGAACGACTCTACCGTTGTGGTGCTGAACCCCCGCTAGATGCGTCAAGGCTGCCTTATTCTTCTCCTTTTCCTGGCCGTCAGCGGCCTACGGGGCCAGAATCTGCCCTTCGGCGGGACTTTGCCTGCCCCCCATCCGCTTCAAAACCGGACCGACACGGTCTCCGTTGTGGTAATCGGCGACGTGATGATGCACAGCCGTCAGCTGGAAAGCGACATGGAACCCTTCCTGCGGGAACTGAAACCCATGCTTCAGGGGGCTACGCTTGCCGTGGCGAACATGGAGTTCTCACTGGGCGGACCTCCCTACAGCGGCTATCCCGCCTTTTCCGCGCCTGACAGCTACGCCGATTACGTGGCCGCCTGCGGGACCGACGTTTTCCTGCTTGCCAACAACCACCTGCCCGACCGCGGACCGGCGGGCCTGGACCGCACCCTCGGGGTGTATGCCTCCATGAAAGACCGCATCCGCTACACCGGAGCCTCGCGCGACGAAGAGGAAGACCGGGCGGTGAATCCCCTGCTGCTGCGCTGTAAGGGGCTTCTCATCGCCTTTGTGAACGCCAGCTACGGCAGCAACCTTTCTTCCCGGGGACGCCTGCGCCTGCTCAATGACGAAGGCCTTCGCGAACTCTTCACCCGCGCCCGCGAGGCCGGGGCCGACTACATCGTGGCCCTGCCGCACTGGGGCGAGGAGTACAAACTCCGGCACAACACCGCGCAGGAGCGGCTCGCCCGGCGGATGGTGGAACTCGGGGCCGATGTCATCGTGGGCGCCCATCCCCACGTGGTGCAGGACAGCACCCATATCGGGCGGGTTCCCGTCTTCTATTCCGTGGGGAACGCCGTTTCCAACATGAGCGCCCCCAACACCCGCCTGGAACTGGCGGTCACCCTGCGTTTCGAAACCAATCCCTTCACGGGCGAGCACCGGATGCTGGAACCCCGGGCGGAATTCCTCTGGTGCACCCTGCCCGGCAAACTCACCCACAGTTACGCCACCGTTCCCGTGGCGGCCTGGACAGGCCGGCGCGACGCGTGGCAGGACCCTTCCGACTACGACAACATGATGGAGACGCTGCGGCGTGTCCAAAAAACAACAGGCATAGAGCAATGACCAAAACCCTGCACATCGATGCTTCCGACCCCGTGGAGATCTTCGGGGCGGGCAACCGGATCCTCAACGAATTCTCTTCCTACTACCCCGGCCTCAAGGTCACGGGGAAAGGCACCGAAATCGTGCTCGACGGCGACGAGGAGCACATTGAAGATTTCATCCGCCAGTTCGCACGCCTGGTGGAACTGCGCAGCCACAAACCCAACCTCACGGTCTACGACGTGGAGGACCTTTTCTCCCGCGAGCGCAGTGCGGAGCAGTTCGCCCGCAACGGGAACGCCGTCATCGTGCACACCACGGACGGGAAGCCCATCCGCGCCCGCAACGCCACGCAGGAAGAGATGGTGCGCGCCTATTTCAACAACGACCTGGTCTTTGCCGTGGGGCCTGCCGGAACGGGTAAGACCTACATCGCCATCGCCCTGGCCGTGCGGGCGCTCAAGAACCGCGAAGTCAAGCGCATCATCCTCACCCGGCCCGCCGTAGAAGCCGGCGAACGCCTGGGCTTCCTGCCGGGCGACCTCAAGGAGAAGCTCGACCCCTACCTCCAGCCGCTCTACGATGCCCTGGGCGATATGATTCCGGGGAAACGCCTGCAGGACTTCATCACCAACGGAACCATCCAGATCGCGCCGCTCGCCTATATGCGCGGACGGACCCTCGACCGGGCCTGTGTCATCCTCGACGAGGCACAGAACACCAATCTGGGCCAGCTCAAGATGTTCCTCACCCGCATGGGCGCAAACGCCAAGTTCATCGTCACCGGCGACGCCACGCAGGTGGACCTCCCCCGCCGCGAGGACAGCGGCCTGCTGAAGGGAATCGACAAGGTGAAAAACATCAAGGGTGTCGCCACCGTCTTCTTCAGCGAAGCAGACATCGTGCGACACCCCCTGGTATCGAAGATCGTCAAGGCCTTCGAGGCCTAGGCGCCTTTATTTCGCGGCCGGAGTGAAGCTGCTGTACTTCTCGTACTTGGCCTTGTAGGTCTCGTCGGTGCGGAAGCGGAAGCAGGCGTTCTTGAGATAGTCGGCCACGTTCTTCTTGAGTTCCTGGTCCTTGGTGACCTCGAACGCTTTCTCGAAGGGTTCCACGCAGGCCTTCAGGCTCTTTTCGAAGTCGGCGACATAGGCCATATACTTGGCGTCGTCCATTTCCTTCTGGGCCAGGTCCTGATACTCGACGGCCTTGTTGTAGAGGTAGAGACCCTTGCCAATGTAACCGTACTCGTAGTTGGGATTGATTTCCGAGCATTTCTCGTAGGCGGCGAGCGCCTCGTCGATCTGGCCGAGTTTCTCGCGGGCGTTGCCCTCCACATAGTAGAGCGAGGCGTTTGTGGGCTCGTTCTTCTTGGCGGCGTCAAGCAGTTGGAAGAGCTTGTCGGTGTCCTCCCCGCTGGTGACATAATGGTTGATGAGACCCACCAGAAGGCCCTGGCTGCTGGGATACTTGGCGAAGCCTTCCTCGAGGTACTTCACCGAAGCGGGCTTGTCGCCCAGCTTCTCGGCAATGTCGGCCAGCTTGGCATAGGCCTCTCCGCCCTCACCTTCATATTTGAGCTTGATGCTCTGCTTGAAGAAACCTTCGGCCCGCTTGTAATACTGGTTGCGGCGGGCAACGCCGGCGGCGGTGGTGTCCTTCACGGCATTGGCGCCCATCCAGGCGGTATAAGCGGCATTGTACACGGCATTGGTGTCAATCTGGTTCACGGGTTCGGTCTTGAGCGCCTTGTAAGCATGCTCGAAACTGAACGAAGCCATGGTGTGACGGCCGAGGGTGTAGTAGTTGTAGGCGTCGTCGGTGTACTTGCTCGCGATGGTCTTGATGGCTGCGGTGATTTCCTTTTCCTTCTTGTGCTTGTCGTCACGCTTGTAGGCCTCGGTATAGGCCTTGAGGGCGAGGTCGAGGGGATCCTTGTAGACCGGCTTGGTCACCTCGATGACCGCCAGCTTACCGTCTGGACCGAAGTAGTAGTTGCAGGTAGCGTAACGCTTCTGGGTCATCTTCTGGCCCTGGATGGTCATTTTCTTGGTTCCCAGGAGTTTCTGCTTGGCCATAAGGACCTTCAGGTCTTCCTCGGAGGCACCGATCACACCACTGCCCTGAGGGGCGTAATAAGCGTCCATGTAGGCCTTGCCGAGTTTCGTCCAGGTGTCGGGCTTCACGGCCTTCTTGGCGTTCTCGGTGGCAGCCTTGGCGGCCTCGACGGCTTCCTTGGCCTCAGCCGGGGTCTTGGTAGCCTGCTGGGCAAACATTGCCTGCGCACCAAGGAGGAGCGCTACGGCAAACAAGATTCTTTTCATAATCATTAATTATTGGTTTATCGTTTCTTCCTGTATTCCTGCCTCTTCGGCGGGTTCCTCAACGCCCCCGGCCACTGCCGACACGGCTGCGATGGAATCGCCCTCCTTGAGGTTGATGAGCTTCACGCCCTGGGTGACGCGTCCCACCACGCTGATGTTCTTCACGGACATCCGGATGGTGAGTCCCGAGTGGTTGATGATCATCAGGTCGTTCTCGTCGGTCACGTTCTTGATGGCCACCACGGGGCCCGTCTTCTCGGTGATGTTGAGCGTCTTCACACCCTTGCTTCCGCGGGCCGTGAGGCGGTATTCCTCCGGATCGGACCGCTTCCCATATCCGTGTTCACTCACCACAAGCACCGAATGGACGGCGGCGTCTTCAGCGTTCGGATCGTAGGTGATTACGCCAACCACTTCATCGTTCTCATCTATATTGATGCCGCGCACGCCCGAAGCGCTGCGTCCGAGGGCACGGAGTTCGCTTTCCTCGAAACGCACGCAGCGGCCGCCGCGGGCCGCGATCATGATCTGTTCGCTGCCGTTGGTGAGCACCGCGTCGAGCAGTTCGTCGCCCTCGCGGATGGTGAGGCCGATGATACCTTTGTTGCGGCTGCGCTTGTTGGCGTACTCGGTGAGTTCGGTCTTCTTGATGACGCCGCGCTTGCTCACCAGAGTCACGAAATGACTCGAAGTGTATTCGGGATCCTCGATGGAACGCGCGTTGAGATAGGTACGGATGGCGTCGTCGGACTCGATGGGGATGAGGTTCTGCACCGCCCGGCCCTTGGAGGAACGCACTCCTTCGGGGAGTTCGTAGACCTTGAGCCGGTAACAGATGCCCTTCTGGGTAAAGAAGAGCATGGTGGAGTGCATGTTGGCCACGTAGATGTGCTCGATGAAGTCTTCGTCGCGCGTGGCGCCGCCCTTCACGCCCACGCCGCCGCGGTTCTGCGTGCGGAACTCGGTGAGCGCGGTACGTTTGATGTAGCCGAGATGCGAGATGGTGATGACCACGTCCTCGTCGGCATAGAAATCTTCGGGATTGAACTCGTCGGCGCTGAGCGTGATCTCGCTGCGGCGCGCATCGCCGTATTTGGCCTTCATCTCGGCGCACTCGTCCTTCACGATCTGCAACTGGATGGCCTCGCTCCCCAGAATTTCCTGGCAGCGGGCGATGAACTTCTCGAGTTCGTCGAATTCGGCCTGCAGCTTTTCGCGCTCCAGTCCTGTGAGCTGGCGGAGCCGCATCTCCACGATGGCCTGGGCCTGGGCTTCGGTGAAGCCGAACTTGACCATGAGCCCCTCACGCGCCTCGTCCACGCTCTTGGAAGCGCGGATGTGGGCAATGATCTCGTCGATGATGTCGATGGCCTTGAGCAGGCCTTCCAGGATGTGGGCCCGCTTCTGGGCCTTGTCGAGGTCGAACTTCGTGCGGCGCACGATCACCTCGTGGCGGAAGTCCACGAACGCGGCGAGGATCTCCTTGAGCGAGAGGGTGCGCGGGCGGCCGTTCACGAGGGCCACGTTGTTGATGGCGAAACTCGACTGGAGCGGCGTGTACTTGAACAGGGTATTGAGCACCACGTTGGTGTTGGCGCCCTGCTTCACACGGAAAATGACGCGCACACCCTCACGGGAGGTCTCGTCGTTCATGTAGGAGATGCCCTCGATCTTCTTGTCCTCCACCATGGAGGCGATGCGCTCGAGCATTTCCTTCTTGTTCACCATATAGGGAATCTCGGTGACCACGATGGTCTCCTGTCCCCGCTCATTCACCTCGATTTCGGTCTTGGCGCGGATGACCACCCGGCCGCGGCCGGTGGTGTAGGCGTCCACGATGCCCTGACGGCCCATGATGATACCGCCCGTGGGGAAATCGGGACCCTTGATGTGCTCCATGAGCTCTTCCACGCTGATATCGGGGTTGTCGATATAGGCGCAGATGGCGTCGCAGCACTCACCCAGGTTGTGCGGGGCCATGTTGGTGGCCATACCCACGGCGATACCCGCCGAGCCGTTGAGCAGCAGGAGCGGCAGCTTGGTGGGAAGGACCGTCGGCTCCTCGATGGAGTCGTCGAAGTTGAGCGTCATGTCGACCGTGTTCTTCTCGATGTCGGAAATGACGTCTTCGGAAATCTTCTCCAGCTTAGCCTCCGTATAACGCATGGCGGCGATGGGGTCGCCGTCCATGCTGCCGAAGTTACCCTGTCCCTTCACCAGCGGATAACGCTGGTTCCACCACTGTGCGAGACGCGCCATGGCATCGTACACGGAAGAGTCGCCGTGCGGGTGGAACTTACCCATCACGTCACCCACGATACGGGCCGACTTCTTGGTCTGAGCCCCGTAGGAGAGCCCCATGGCATCCATGCCGAACAGGACCCTGCGCTGTACGGGCTTGAGACCGTCACGCACATCCGGAAGGGCACGCGACACAATCACCGACATGGAATAGTCGATGTAAGCGCTGCGCATCTCGTGGTCTATCTCCACCGGCTCGATGAGTCCGTGCACCTCTTCGGGAATCTTTTCCTCACTATCCATAAAAACTACTTTTTCTCTGATTCTTATAAACACGCAAATTTAACAAATTATTTCGATTTATTTGCTACTTTTGTGCGTTTTATACAGCCTAAAATGAGGTTTTCCGACGAACTGTTTGCCGCGCTCGGCTACGCCCGCGAAGAAGCCATGCGCACGGGGTCCTACTCCGTGGGTCCGGACCACCTTTTTCTGGGTCTCCTCCGGCACGGCGACAACGACGCAATCCGCTTTCTGAACGAGTCTGGAGTCGATCTGGCTGCGTGCAAACGCTGCCTCGACGCCGCCCTCTTCCACGAACACAGCATCCCCTATGCCGCGGAAGACCAGGTACTGTTCAGCCGCGACAGCGCCAACCTCCTCAACCTGGCCGGAGCGGAAGCCCTGAAGGCCGGCGACAAGATCGCCCGTCCCCTCCATCTGCTGCTCGCGCTGAGCCGCAGCGACCGCAGCCTCTGCGCGCGTTACCTCGCGGACTGCGGAATCGGCCCCGAACGCATCGCCGCCGCCTGCCCCAAGGTCGTCAGCGACAGCGAGACGCTTCCCCCGGACAGCGACACCGTATCGCGCCTCCTCTCGGGCCTCACACTCCGGACCGATACCCCCAGCTGATATGAAAAGAATCCTGATCCTCTGCGCCCTGGCGCTTCTCTCCGTCCTTCCGTCATCTGCTGCGGAAGCCATTTTCGAGCCCTCCGGCACCTATCTCTACACCCGCCGCGGCGACAGTCCGCTCTACCTCGATTTCTACGAGCCGGCCGCCGGTAGCACGGACCGGTCCGGAGCCACCCTGCTTTTCGTCTTCGGCGGCGGCTTCAAGACTGGAGAACGCGACGCAAGATGGTACCAGCCCTGGTTCCGGCGGCTCACCGAGGACGGATTCCGCGTGGTTTCCATCGACTACCGGCTCGGGCTCAAGGATGTGCAGAAAATGGGGCCCGCCCAGGTGGATCTGCTCGAAAAAGCCATCTGGATGGCCGTAGAAGACCTCTTTGCCGCCACGTGCTACCTGGCCGACAACGCCGAGGCCCTGGGTGTGGACCCGGCCCGCATCGTCATCTGCGGCTCCTCGGCCGGAGCCATCACCGTCCTGCAGGCGGAATGGGCCCGCTGCAACGCCGACCCTTCCGCCGCCGTGCTCCCAAAAGACTTCCGCTACGCCGGTGTCATCTCTTTCGCGGGTGCCGTCCTGAGCCGGAAAGGCGCCGTCCGTTACGGGACCGAA
>JAEEGL015966673.1_pt1 | contig 12182 bp, 10 predicted proteins | sample 9134231 | NCBI WGS metagenome assembly JAEEGL01 (sample SAMN16246548, study PRJNA631951) | gut metagenome | biome: gut microbiome; feature: rumen; material: fiber-attached | host: Bos | place: Iran: Karaj | collected 2018-10
GTTGAAGCAGCGTATCAAAAGCGGCAGCATTGGGAAGAACACCAGCAGCAGCCTGTCGTTGCCCGTGGTCTGATACCAGTTTTCGGCAATGTTGATATAATGCTGTGCGTCGATATTTTCCTTCATCCACGCAATGCGCGAAAAATATTCGAACCATTTCGAGGACTCAACGCCGCGGCACAAGCCGCAAACGCATATGCCAAGCAGATAAGTGAATACATGCAGCGCAAGCGCGCCGAGCACGATAAGGAAGAAATTCACCCGGCGCTTCCCGTATCGGGCCTCGGCCGGATCGAATTCGTTCCCCTGTGAAAAGAGCGAAACAAGCCTCGGCATCGCCGCTATCAGCACCCCCGCGAACAGCGCAAGCGTCAGCAGCGGCGCAAGAAAATCATACCACGGATACTCGTTCTCATGCTTGAATACGTAAATGGCGTATGCTCCCGCGGCGGTCAGCACCGTGACGTACTGAAGCACCTTTACCGCGGTCCCGCCTTTGTTTTTACCGACTTCCATCTATCGTCACCTTATCGTCCTTTTACGGAATTGAGCTTGGCGTCGTCGATCTTGCCCCAGGCGCCGCTGCCCTCGCCCTCACACTTAACGAATATGCCGACCGTCACGGTCTGTCCCTCGGCAACGGTTATGCCGGTCACCTCGCCGGCGTCCCAGTTGCCGTAGCCGTTTATGCTCATGGGAGCCCTTCCGGCCTCGACGCCGTCCACGAGCGCATAGGCGTATATATCGGTATTACCGCAGTCGCCGCCCATGATCGAGATCGAGAACTTGTATTCGCCCGCGGGCAGACCCGCCGCGTCCTGCTCAAGCGAAAAGTCCACGCTGTTTTTATCGCTGCTCCAGAAGTGCATATGCCACTGACCGGTCAGCGAGTCGGTTATCTTGTCCTCAACGTACAGCTCCGAAGCCTTCCCGCGCTCGGTCACGCGCCAGGGCGCAAGCTCGCCCGCCTCAAAGCTGTAATTTTCAAGGAAATTGTATTCCACCATATTGACGTACAGCTTTGCGGCAAGCCCGTCAGCGTCGCCTTCGAACTCATAAGTCTTCTCGCCGCCCGCCTTCATGCGCTCGATATCGGCGTCGGTCACGCTCCAGGTAACGGGCACGGCTCTCTTTGAGTTGTTGCTCATGACCGCGTTCGCGGTGTCGGGCAGGATTATCTCGCCGTTAAGGTCTATGAACAGCACCGTATCCTCCACGGCGTCGGCCTTGAGCTCGGGCTCGTTGCCCCAGCGCATCAGGTTGAATACGCGCAGGGATTCAAGCGGCTTTCCGTCCGGGCCGAACATCGCCTGGTTGTCCACCGCGCAGCCGCCGTAGTATTTGCCCGCGTCGTCGGGATCGTAGCCGGAAGCAAAGCTCGAAGCCCAGCCGGAGCCGTATTTTTCCCACAGCGCGTGGTTTTCTTCCCACGAGTTCTGCCCAACGGAGATCCATGTGCCCTCCCAATAGACCACGCCGATCCCGTTCTGCATGCCGTTCACCACCGCGTCGGTTATCTCGCGCACGTTGTTCGCCTGCCCCTGCACGGTGAAGGGATATGCCTTGGCAATAGTGCCGCCGTCGGATATCGTATTGCCGTTAAAGTCGGTGTCCTCGGCGGTATAGGCATAGGAGGTCTCCATCACCATGACCTTTTTGCCGTAGTCGGCGGCTACTTTGTTCAGCACCGCGCACAGGTTTTCAAGCGTGCCGTGCCAATAGGGGTAATAGGAGGAGGCGAATACGTCGTAATCCACGTTGTAATAGGCAAGCTTCGAGGCATAGTTCTCATAGCTGCCCGCCTTTTCGGGATTGGCAAAGTGCAGCGCCACGAGCGCGTCGGGGCATATCTCGCGCACGGCCTTCGATCCCGCCTGCATCAGGTATTGGATATTGAACCAGGTCTTCTCGCCGCAGAGCGCGCCGTTGGTCTCGTTGCCTATCTGCACCATGCGCACGTTCACGCCCTCGGAAACGAGCTTTTGAAGCGAAGCCTTAACGTATTCGTAAACGGCTTGGGTCTTTGTCTCGATATCCATTTCCTTCCAGGCCTTGGGAGCCATCTGCTTGCCGGGATCGGCCCAGAAATCGGACAGATGGAAGTCCACCAGCAGGCCCATGCCGTATTTGGTCGCGCGTCTGCCTATCTCGACGGCGGTCTCGATATCGTTGTTGCCTCCGCCGTAGCCGTTGCCCTCCGCGTCGAAGGGGTCGTTCCACACGCGCACCCTCACCGTGTTAACGCCCGCCTGGGCAAGCGTTTTGAACACGTCCTGCTCGTTGCCGTCAAAATCATAGTATTTCACGCCGCTTTTCTCTTCGGCGATCACCGACGAGGCGTCCATGCCGAGTATGAAGTCCTCGGGCATGTTCTCGACCTTCTTCACGTAAAGCGAGCTGCCCTCGATCTTCTTGTCGGGAACGGCGTTTTCAATGCTTATACCGCTGCCGGAGCAGCCGGCAAAAAGCATTAGAGCGGCAAGCAGAGAGGAAACAATAACGGACTTTTTCATGACATTCTCCTTTACGGCAGTAAGAATATGTTCTCGGCGACGGACAGCGCGGCTGAATCCTTCGAGCCGTTCCAATCGCCTGTGTGCAGCGAATCCTTGTTGAAGCAGAGGTAGTAGTTCTCGTCCTCGCGGTAAAGTATCGAGCCGGGGGCTTCGGGATCGGGCTTCGCGCCTTCGGGCACGCCCTTCTCGCCGGAGTAGCGTATGAAGCTTTTCGCTCTGCCCTCGCCGGTGTCCATCGAATAGATGCGCCAGCCGTAAACCAGGCCGTCCTTCACGTAATCGTCCCCGCCGCGAGCGGGGATGGGCTGCAGCTGATACAGGACGGAATCAAGATCGCTCTCCGAAACTATGTAGATATCGGCCTGCTCGGGCGCGCCGGACGTGAACGCCGCGTGCGAGAAGGGATAGACGTCGATGATCTCGATCCCCTCGGGGATGCGCCTTTCAAGCTCGATCGCCATTTCGGTGTCGTTCGCGTCGGGCGCTAGATAATAGACGCTCACCTTTTTTTCGCGCGGGGCGTCGGAGATCAGCATGAACGTCCACGACCACAGGAATACCGATATGAGCAGCCAGAGCAGATATCTGTGAAAGCTTTTTAATACGGTCTTTACAAGCATTGCTTCACTCTCCGATCTCATATGCCGCGATGAAACCGTACACGGCATAGACCTTCACGGCGTTCTTGTCGTCGAAAAGCTTTGCCTTACTGTCCCATAACCGCAGCGTATCCGTGCGCTCGGCCCCGGTGACCGTCACGGTGCGCATGTTCACGCCCTTTTCAAGCAGCAGACGGTGCCTAGTCAGAGTAAAAACGCCTTCGACCGCCTCGCGCCTGCCCTCGAGTATCGCCTTGACGTGCGCGTAAGCATAGCCCGTGCGCTTTATCACAAGAAGGCGCAGCGTGATGATCAGCCAACCGCCAAGCGTGGATATCGCGATCGTGCGTATCAGCCCGGGGGCGGGGTAATGCCGGTCGGTTTCAAGCAGGCTCCACACGCACAGACCGATCACGGCAAGGCCGATCAGCACGGCGGCGGCGCGCTGAATATAGAGCTTCGCTTTAAGGCGCGAAAGCTCCCCTTCATCATACAATTCTCTGACGCAGTTTTCCATATATACATTATAACATCAAGTAAGCCCTCTTTCAAGGTTTCGCTTATATTCGGCTTGACAATCAACCGAGCTTTCTGTAAAATATATATAATACGAACAACAGGAGGCTTATGTATGAAAAGGTCCCTTGCAGTTATGCTGGCGCTCATATTTGCGCTTGCCGCGCTTCTGACCGGCTGTGCGGGCGAAGACGGCAAAAAGAACGCCGACGAATACGCCGTAAAGGACGATCTGCTCAAGAGCGCCCGGGCGGACGAAGGCCACAACCGTGTTTTCTATGAAATATTCGTGGGTTCATTCTCCGATTCCGACGGTGACGGCACGGGCGATATTCGCGGCATCATTAACCGTATGGATTATCTTAACGACGGCGATCCCGATTCCGGTCTTTCGCTCGGCGTTGAGGGCCTCTGGCTAACGCCCATATTCAAATCCTCATCCTATCACAAATATAACGTCACCGATTATTATCAGGTCGATCCCGCCTTCGGCACCGAGGAGGACCTCAAGGAGCTCATCGCACTCTGCCACGAGCGCGACGTGCTTCTGATACTCGACCTTCCCATAAACCACACCGCCCGCGCCTGCGAATGGTTCAACAAATTCATAATCGCGCACAGGCAGGGCGATACGGCAAGCGAATACTATAATTTCTATACCTGGTATGACGGCGACGCCGGCGGAGCGCCCGCGGGCCGCACCTTTGCCCAGCTTTCCGGCACGAATCATTATTTTGAATGCAATTTCGACGGCGATATGCCCGAGCTCGATTTCGATCAGGAGAACGTCAGACAAGCCGTTGTGGACGTCGCAAAGCACTATCTCGATATGGGCGTGGACGGCTTCCGCTTCGATGCGGCGAAATACGTGTATTTCGGCGATCACAAGCGCAGCGTGGAATTCTGGAAATGGTACATGGGCAAGCTTCGCGATATTAAGCCCGACGTCTATGCCGTTGCCGAGGTGTGGGATTCCGACGGAGTGACCGATCAGTATTATCCCGCGATGAACTGCTTTGATTTCACCATCTCCCAGTCGAACGGCCTCATTGCCGAGACCGCCAAGAAGGGCGACGTCAACCGCTACACCGCATACGTTGAAAGCTATATAAGCAGAGTCGATTCGATCCGTCCCGGCTCATCCTTCACGCCCTTTGTGACCAACCATGATATGGACAGGGCCGCGGGCTTCCTCACCGTGGCCAGCGGCACCATGCATATGGCCGCCAATCTGTACGTACTCGGCCCCGGCACACCCTTCATCTATTATGGCGAGGAGATAGGCATGCGCGGTTCCCGCGGCGGCGCTCAGACCGACGCCAACCGCCGCCTTGCAATGCTCTGGGGCGACGGCGATTACGTCAAGGATCCCACGGGCACCACCTATCCCGCCTCCAGCCAGGTCGAAACGACGGTGGTCGATCAGAAAAAGGACGAGAACAGCCTTTACAATCATTATAAGAAGCTTATAATGATAAGGAACGCCAATCCCGAGATCGCGACCGGGCATTATATCGCCCTAAGCTTCGAGGGCACCAAGGTGGGCGGCTTCGTTGCGTATGATACGACCCGTTCGTCGGTGATCGTCATCCATAACACCACGCTCAATAAGCAGACGATCGATCTTGACGCCAACGGCCTTACTGCGGAAGAGCTTCGCGCGGTGATAGGCATGGAAAGCGCCGAGCTTGACGGAAGCACGCTCACCATCGGCGGGCAGACGAGCGTCGTGCTTAAGGGCGGCCTTAAGCCCGGCAATAACTGAAAAGGAGAACGAATGAAATAATGACGACCGTATTCCATAACGGAAAAGTCTATACCGGCAGGGGCGGGCGAGCGTCCGCCTTTGCCGTTGATAACGGAGTTTTTCTGGCGGCAGGCTCGGACGGGGAGATCCTTTCGCGCTTCAAAGGAGCGGAAACACACGACCTTAAGGGAGCCTTCGTGAGCGCGGGCTTTATCGATTCGCACATGCACCTTCTCAATTACGGGCAGGTGCTTTCATTCGCGCCGCTCTACGCACACACCGGCAGTATGGACGAGCTGCTCTCCTGCCTGCGGTCATTTTTAAAGGAGCATCCCGCGCTTCCGGGCGGCTGGCTGCGCGGCAGGGGATGGAACCAGGATAATTTCGCGGGCGAAAAGGTCATGCCCACCAGATGGCAGCTCGATACCGTATCCGAGGATATCCCCATCTGCATAACTCGCGCCTGCGGGCACTGCTGCGTGCTCAATTCCAAAGCGCTCGAGCTTGCGCACATCGACGACCGCACGCCTTCGCCCATGGGCGGCTCGATAGGCCGAACTTCCGGAACGGTCGACGGCAGGCTTTTCGACAACGCAATGGATCTGCTTCGCGGCGTTATCCCGATTCCGAGTAAGGACGAGCTCAAAGCCATGCTCCGCTCCGCCTGCGGGGAGCTCAACCGCTATGGCATAACGAGCAGTCAGACCGACGATTACTGCGTTTTCCGCGAGCTTCCGCCCGAAACGATAAACGAGGCTTACCGCGAGCTCGAGGCCGAACGCGCGCTTAGCGTGCGCGTTTACGAGCAGTGCAATTTCACCGAGCTTTCCGACCTCAAGGCGTTCATAGCCTCGGGGAACGTCACGGGCGCCGGCAGCGACCGGTTCAGGATCGGCCCGCTCAAGCTTTTGGGCGACGGCGCGCTCGGCTCGCGCACGGCGCATCTGTCCGTGCCGTATCCCGGCACGCAGGGCTGCGGCTTTTCGCTCTTCACCCCCGAGCATATGAAAAGCATGGTCGCTTACGCTCATTCACACGGCATGCAGACTGCGATCCACGCGATCGGCGACGCGTGTCTTGACGAGGTGCTGGACGCGATCGAGGCGGCGCTTGAGGAATGCCCACGGGCCGACCACCGCCACGGAGTGGTGCACTGCCAGGTATCGCGCTCCGATCAGCTCGAGCGTATGATACGCCTTAACGTGCACGTTTACGCCCAGAGCATATTCCTCGATTACGATAATCACATAGTGCACAAGCTCCTGCCGCCCGATATCGCGGCGTCAAGCTATAATTGGAAGACGCTTCTGCACGGAGGCCTTTCGGTGTCCAACGGCTCCGACTGCCCCGTCGAGCTGCCCGACGTGATGCGCGGCGTCGAGTGCGCCGTGACCAGGCGCAGCATCGACGGCACCGGCCCCTATAACCCCGATCAGGCGTTCACCTTGGAGGAGGCCATCGACAGCTTCACGATAAACGGCGCGGAGGCGAGCTTCGAGGAGCATGAAAAGGGCCTTATAGCCGAGGGCTTCAAGGCCGATTTTGTGATCTGGGGCGCCGATCCCTTCGGGACCGAGCCCTCAAAGCTCCACGAGATACCCGTCATGGCGACCTATCTTGCGGGCGAATGCGTTTTTGACCGGGAAGGCGCGATAGTCGAAAACGCCAAGGCGTTTATTAAGAAGCTCCTCGGCAGCGAGGGCTCCGGGCACGATCATCACCACACCTTCCGCGTGCTCAATATGGCCGAAAGGCTCGCTAAGGAGGAAGGCGCCGAGCTTTTCACGGTGCGCCTGGCGGCGCTGCTGCATGACGCGGACGACGTGAAGCTGTTTCCCGAAACCAATAAAAATCTCGATAACGCAAGGGGCTTCATGAGGGGGCAGGGGATGGACGAGGCCGGGATCGAAAAGGTGCTCGGCGTCATACGTCAGATATCCTTCAAGGGCTCCGATTCGGTCACGCCCGATTCGATCGAGGGCAAATGCGTGCAGGACGCCGATCGGCTCGACGCGATAGGAGCGATAGGCGCGGCGCGCGCGTTCACATTCGGAGGCAGCCGCGGCAGGGCGATGTACGATCCCGATATCCCGCCCAAGACGGATATGAACGCCGAGGAATACCGCAAAAGCGATTCCACCAGTCTCAATCATTTTTACGAAAAGCTGTTCAAGCTGAAGGACATGATGAATACGCCCTCCGCCAAGGCTTTAGCGGAGGGACGCGACAGGTTCCTGCATGAGTTTGCCGATGAGTTTTTGTCCGAATGGAGCGGGGAAAGGTGAGCGAAAGCTCATCTTCCGTATCTGTCGATGAGATCAATGAATTCATCCCGCACGTCGGCGGGCGCCTTTTCGGAAAAGTCCACGTCCGAAACAAGCTCGGCGTAGCGCCCGTCGATATCCTCGGGCATGAGCGTGTGAAACTCCATAGACAGCATAGCGTCGTCTATCTCAAACACCTTCTCCTTTTCCTCCGGCGTTAGCCCGCGCCAAATAAAATGCTCCCATATCATGTTTTGAAGCTTCTCCTCCGCCTCAAGATAGCGGGGGAGAAGCGCTTTTACGGGGCGCGTCACGTCCGAAAGATAGGCCTCCGAAGCGTCGTGCAGAAGACAGGCCAGCACCAGATCGTCGGAATATTCCCGCGCTTCTGCCTCACGCGCGCAGGCCAGCGAATGCTGCGCGACCGAATAAAAGCGCGAAAAATGCCCGTTCGCGCGGCATATGAGCGAAAGCGCGTGCGCGATGTCGAATATGTCGATAAGCCCGTCATTGGGCTCCGTGGGATCGAAATGCTTTCCCGTAACGGTCGTGATAAAGCTCATAGGCAGCCCCCGTTAAGATCCTTTATAATGCTCTCCATCGTCCGCATGACGTCTTCATAGCGGCATTCCTTAAAGCGCTTCGAAAGAAGGCGCGTGTTGAATTCGATCTGCAGGCACGCAATGCCGCATTCGCGCGCGGTGTAAGCCGAAACCGTGAAGGGATGCACGGCGGTAAAGCGCCCGTCGATCGAGACTCCGCTTAACCCCGCCGCTTCGAACCGCGCTTTGACGCGCTCCGCGATATCGGGCGCGGCCGCGATGTTTTTTCCCTCGCCGGTGCCTATGTCGATCAGCTCGTCCCGCTCGGGGTTCATCTGATGCAGATCGATGAGGTATTCTATCCCGTTCTTTTCGGCGAATTTAACAAGCTTCGCCTTATATTTGCATTTCTCATCTCGGTTGGCGTCGTCGCCGCAGTTCTTTTCCTTGACTATGATGGGGCACAGGGTCGAATCGTGCAGCATGTTGGCAAGCACGCCGGTCAAAAATTCCCCGTATTTCTTGTGCACGTTTCGGGTCTGCTCAGCCGCGTGCGGAGCCGATAGCATCACCCTGCCTTCGCCCTTTTTTATTATAAAGCTCTTCCGGCCCAGCTTCGAGGCATAATAGAGCAGATAATCGTCATACGCGCTCATTCAGGCCAGACCCTTCCCGCAGGGTCTGCCCGCTCTGCGCATGTGATCGAAATACAGCTCCTCGGTTGCAAGCGCCATCTTGGTCACGGCAAAATCCTCGCACTCGGGGTATATGTACCAGGTGTCCTCCAGCGTGTTAAGGTCCACGCAGTCGCCGAATTTGCCCAGATATTCGTATTCGATATGGCAGGAATACAGCGAGGGCACGGGCTTTATCATCTCAAAGGGATCGCCGTCCGCGTCCGTTCCGAAGCAGCGGAAGCCGTTCATGTCGTGCACAAGCGTGCCGTTCCCAAGGCGTATGAACCTTTTTGCGTTGGGCAGGGTGTCAACGTGCACCGGCAGCTCGCCGCTCGAATAGGTACCGGCTTCCACCTCGCGCCTGACGTTTGCCCGCTCCCATTCATACCAGTCGGGTATGTGCGAAAACTCCGTATTGCCGGTTAATGCATGAAGCTCGCCAAGCTCGGTAAGCTCCCATTCCTTGCCGCATTCGCGGCAGAAAAGCTTAGTTCCTTCTGACGCCATGCGGAATTCTTTCCCGCAGGCGGGGCACTGATACAGCACCTTGTGCAGGCCTTCCGCACGGCCCTTGTAGGTTATGCGCACGCCGTGCTCCTTCTGCCAGGCGTAGTCGTCGTATTGAAACGCCTCAACTATGCGCCGGTTCAGCTCGTCAACGGGCTTTTCCTTAAGCTCCTCCGGGGTGAACAGCAGCGTCATTTCGGCGGTGGTGGGCCTGACGCCCCTGTCGTGCAGGTTCCAGAAGGGCGAATTGATATGATGCCCGTGGCAGATAAGCGTCACGACGGGCGCCTTCAAAAGCTTACACAGCTTTCCAAGCGATTCGGGCAGCACCGCCGTGGTGCCGCAAAGGGAATAGCGCGCCTCGGGGTAAATGACGGCGATATCGCCGTTTTTCACCGTCCTCGACAGATTGCGCACCAGCCTTGTATCTGATGTGAATTTGCGCTTGCATATGCAGCCCACGTCGCGCAGCAGCTTTTCGCGTCCTATAAAGCCGTCTATCGCCACAACGTAATTCGCGCGCGCGGGCCACATGGCCTTGGTCGCAACCTTAAAGTCCAGGAACGCGTTGTGGTTGCACAGCAGCACGTAGGGGGGCTTTATGCCTTCCATGCCCTTTTTTTCTATCCTGCACCCGTGCTTTATAAGGTCGGGCAGGCTGATCGCAATGGTCAGCGGACGCAGGTACCATTTTGTGCGCACGGGCGGCGCCGTCATATCGAATCTTTCGAACTCCCGCTTCATGACGTCCTCCCGTTATTCGTCGAAAAGCTCGTCGGAGGACTTTGCCTCCCATCCGAAGCGTTCCTTGAAATCCTCAAAGCATTCCGCGCAGATCCACCGCCTCAGATCCTTCGTGCAGTAGAAAACGCATTCCTTCAGCGCTTCGGCCTTCTCCATGCAGAATTCGCAGTGCTCGTGCCAGAACTGCTGTATCTTTTCACCCTCGAGGAACTCTTCGCCCTCGTGCATCACCCGAACGTACATATGCGCGTGCTCGGATATCTTCTCGAAGAAGGGGTTCTTTTCCTCATACGACTTCTTCCAGAAGGCGGGGAACTCGACGCGATACAGCGTCAGCCCCTTCAAAAACCTTTCCTGTCCCTGCAGCCTGTAATCCTCCATGGCGTCTCCTTTCAAATAATCGGTAAGTCTTCCGTTGTCGTTCCAATCCCCGAACATCTCGCCGCGCTTGGCCGTATCGATCAGATGCGCAAGCGCTCTTTCATACTGCTTCGGGTCTCGCTTCTTATAAAACTGCACGTTGTATGCGCGCACCCTCTGATAGAGCGGAGGGAAGGAGCGGAATCGGCTCCACGCCCGCGCGCGCTTCATGGCCGCCTCGATATCCGGGTCTATGCGGAAGCTGCGCTGCCCCATCTTGGGGAGCGCCCTTCGGCCGGCGTCGGTCATCAGCCCCAGCGCTTCAAGCCTGCGCGCGCGCTCCTTGTTCAGCTCGGTCCACGGGCTGTTCTTCTTTCTCGGCGAGAACCTCTGCATACGCCGCCCGTCTATTATGGCGTTCACGCTGTCGATCCACCCAAAGCAGATCGCTTCCTCCACCGCGTCAAGGTAGGGGAGCACGCCTTCCGATGGCTCCCTGCCGCGCTTGACCTCCACCCAGCATTCGCTCTCAAAGGCGGCGCTGCGTGCAAGCCATGCGCGGAATTCCTCCCGCGTGACCGAGCCCAGCACGTTATTCGCATTCGGAGCAAAGCTATCCATTCAGTTCCTCAAGGGTCTCGATATTGATATAGTAAGTCAGATCCTCGGGCTTTGTGATCTCGCGGCTGCCGATGAGCTTTTTGGCAAGAAGCACGTATCTTTCCCGCTCGTCATAGGTCTCAAAGCAAAGCGCGGCCTCAAGCGGCATAACGTTCATGCGCGGCCACAGCTCCTTCGCTTTTTCGGCAAAATAGGTCAGCGCTCCGTCATAAAGCTTTATACGATCGGGATCTTCGCCGCATTCAGCGGGAGCTCCGTCGGTCCTTCGCTCGATCAGCTTTGATATCCTGTCGCGCAGTTCGCTGTTCTTTTTGAGCGTGATCCCGACGAGCGCCGAAGCGGGGGCAAGCTCCAGCCGCACCGTTTCGCCCGCAAGCTCCGCCTCCGCGGTGATCCCAACGGGGAAGAAGGCGATGAGCATATTCGGGTCGCCGTATTTCTTCGCGAGCCCGCATCCGGATCCCGCAATGCGCGCGATTATATCCTTATCCTCGGTGAATTCGGCCCTTGCCTGCAGCCTCAGGCACGCGCCGCTTTCGGGATCGCAGGCGATGAGCGAAAAATCGGGCCGCAGGCTCAGCTCGCCGTAAAAGGTCTCGCATTTGGCGGCGGCAAAATACAGCGCGCCGTCCTGCTCAAAGCAGAATTCCACCGCGTGCGCCTTGGGCTTTTTATCAAGCCCGATGACCGCCGCTGCCGTTATGGGAAATCGCCCGAGCAGGGCTCCCGCGGCTTCGGCGCCGCCCCGATCCAATATCTCTTTTACTTCCTCGGCTTTCATATCGTTTACCTCCTGTCGAGCTTTTCAAGCAGCGGCTTCACGGCAAGCTTTCCCGCAATAAGCACGCCCAGACCGCATGCGGTCATCACGAACAGCATCAGCCAATTCCCGCGCGTCATTTCATTGAAGTGCAGGGCGAACACGCCCGGCAGGAACGCGAGCGCCAGTGCGAACACTGCGCACATGGCGGCGCATACCGCGATCCTCAGGCGGGAGAAGGGCATGCAGGTCAACACAAGATTGGCAAGGCCTATCATGCCCGCCGAGACCACTGCCATGGTCGAGGCGGCGTGCGCGTTCACGCCGCA
>JAEEGL016708870.1_pt1 | contig 12182 bp, 7 predicted proteins | sample 9134231 | NCBI WGS metagenome assembly JAEEGL01 (sample SAMN16246548, study PRJNA631951) | gut metagenome | biome: gut microbiome; feature: rumen; material: fiber-attached | host: Bos | place: Iran: Karaj | collected 2018-10
ATGGTCTCACTGGGCTTTGCGACGAGCCAGCTCTGTCCGGACTCCAGCCAGTTGTCCGGGAGCTCGATCTGCTGTCCGTCAACGATACGCTGACGGAACAGACCGTACTCATACAGGATACTGAATCCGGTCGCGGGATACTCAAGGCTTGAAAGGGCGTCCATATAGCTGGCCGCGAGTCTGCCAAGACCTCCGTTTCCGAGAGCGGCATCCTGCTCTTCGTTATAATACAGGTCGTCCAGAGAGGTGCCGAGCGTTTCCAGTGCACTCTCGAATTCTTCTGTCAGGCCGAGGTTGAAAACATTATTCCGCAGGGAACGTCCGAGAAGGAATTCCATGGAGAAGTAATAAACCTGTTTGGCTCCTTTCTTGCGGATCTTTTCCTGCGTGTCAACCCATTTATCCATGAGCAGATCACGGATCACAAGCGCGGTCGCGTGATACAGCTGCTCTCTGTTCGCTTCCTGAAGATCTCTTCCAAAGTGCCGTATCAGCTTACTCCGGAGCAGCTCCAGTATCTCTCTCTTTGTCATATTAATCCTCTTTCTCTACTTTATACTATCGGTCTGACGTTAATTAACGTTTGCCTGTGATTTTGCGGTAAAGAGCGGCATACTCCTTAGCCGGCTTCTTCCAGCTGTAATCGATGGTCATCGCGTTATGCATCAGCTGATGCCATGCTTCTTTATTCTTATATAAGGCTTCAGCCTGACGGATCACATAGAGCATGTCGTCCGCGTTGTAATTGGCAAAGGTGAAACCGTTGCCCTGTCCTTCGTAATACGGATGAACGGTGTCCTTGAGTCCTCCGGTCTCTCTGACGACCGGAATCGTGCCGTAGCGCATCGCGATCATCTGAGAAAGTCCGCAGGGTTCGCTCTTACTCGGCATCAAGAAGATATCCGCACCGGCATAGATCTTCTGCGCGAGATCCGCGTTGAATGTGATCTTGGCGGAAACCTTGGCAGGATATTCATTCTGCGCCTGGCGGAACATTTCCTCGTACTGGTAATCGCCGGTACCGAGGACGACCAGCTGCATATCGTCGTCAAGCAGCGAATTCATCGCATAGCGGACAAGATCCAGACCCTTGTGGTCAACGAGACGTGTAATCATCGCGATCATGGGAACATCAGGACGCTCCGGCAGTCCGAGAAGCTTCTGCAGGCTGGCCTTGTTGATCCCTTTCTTATTCGGGTAACGGGCCGTGTAATTGGCGAAAAGATGTGTGTCCTTGTGCGGATCATAGACCTCGGTATCGATACCGTTGATGATGCCGGAGACTTTGTCCTTCTCCTGGCGCAGCATCCACTGCATGCCGTGTCCGTAGAAATCATACTGGATCTCCTGTGCGTAAGTCGGGCTTACGGTCGATACCCATGCGGAAGATACGATCGCGGCCTTCATCAGGTTGACGTTGCCGTCAAACTGCAGCCAGCCGTTGTCGTACTTATCGCGGGACATACCGAATACATATTCCAGAACGTCCGGTCCGAAGATACCCTGATACTGGATATTGTGGATCGTGAAAAGCACACGCAGATCTTTGCAGCACGGTACTTCGTTCCGGTAGAACTCCTCCAGGAATACCGGGATCAGCGCGGTCTGCCAGTCGTTGCAGTGCAGCACGTCAGGCTGGAAATCGATATGCTGCAGGATTTCCAGAACGGCTTTGCTGAAGAATGCGAAACGCTCCGCGTCATCGAAATAGCCGTACAGGCCTTTCCTGCCGAAATAATACTTGTTGTCCAGGAAATAGTAAGTCACTCCGTCCGCTTCTGCCGTGAAGACACCGCAGTACTGCGTTCTCCACGCCAGCGGTACCCAGACGACTTTGAGGAAGGTCATCTGATTCTTGAGATTCTCCGGAATATCCTGATACAGAGGGAGAATGACACGGGCGTCTACACCCTGCTTAACAAGCGCTTTGGGAAGGGCTCCGGCGACATCGCCGAGTCCTCCGGATTTGATAAAGGGAGCCGCTTCCGATGCGGCAAACAGAACTTTCATGTTTATACCTCCTTCAGACATAATCGGAATATGCCTGCAGTTTTAGTTGATGGACAGAATCCTTATACAAGGCTGCCCTTGGACAGAACTGTCGGGAACTTCTGGTAACCGAACAGCTTGCGGTTCTGGCGGATCACGACGTCCTTATCCGCGATAACATAGTTGATCTGGCTGCCGGTCTGGATCTCGGTATCCTGCATCAGAATGGAATTCTGAACGATCGCGCCCTTGCGGACATGGACTCCGCGGAAGATGATACTGTTCTCCACTGTGCCCTCGATCAGGCATCCGTCAGCGATCAGGGAATTGGAAACAACACTGTCGTTACGGTATTCCGTGGGGACTTCGTCGCGGATCTTGGTAAAGATGCTGTTGTTGTCAATGAACAGATCGCGGCGGACATCGTCGTTGAGGAGCTCCATGCTGCTGTCAAAATAAGAAGCAATCGACGTGATGATGTTGAAATAATTCTTGCACTCGTATCCGTAGATCTTGAGATCATGCAGATGAGCCTGCAGGACATCTCTGCGGAAGCCGTACAGATTGTGGCTGCTGCACTGCTGGATCAGGGATTCAAGCAGGGACTTTTTGATGATCAGAGTACCGACGGCCAGATTGTTGCGGTCCATCGCAGGGTTGATCGTAACGTCAGTAACTTTCTCATCCTCATCAAGGGACAGGAAGCAGAACTGGCTGTAGGACTCGTTCGTGAAATTGCCCTTCTTGTACAGGAGCGTGATGTCCGCGCCCTTCTCGATGTGCTGCGCCAGCATATCATCGAAGGTCATGTTGGTGATCATGTCCGCGTCTGTCATCAGAACGTATTCTTCAGAAGAACGGCGGATGAAATTGGTGATGTTCGCAAGCGCTTCCATACGTCCGCGGAAGTTGGTCGCATAGTTAACGGACGCAGGATTGGAGAAAGGCGGCAGGATGTAGAGACCGTCTTTCTTACGGGCAAGATCCCATTCCTTGCCGGATCCGACATGGTCCATCAGGGACGAATAGTTGGTCCGGGTGATCATACCGATCTTGGTGATGCCGGAATTGACCATACTGGACAGAATGAAATCGATGATCCTGTATCTTCCGCCGAACGGAATCGAAGCGATGGAACGAAGCTGTGTGAGAGACTTTAAGTCCTCTTCGTATTTGTAGGTGAAAATGATACCAAGTGTGCTTTTCATGACTGATCCGCTTCCTTTCGTACGTTTTCTCCAGCCATTACGCCGGGTGCAACACTTGCACCGGCCTCAACCTTAACATCTTCGCCGATAACGGCAATCTCGCCGGGCTTGCATTCATCTTTGGGAGCACCGACTGATGCGCCTTTTTCGATGACCGCGCCCTGTGCGACGATCGAATAACGGACAACCGCACCGTCCTCGATCACTGCGTTCGGAAGGATCACGCTGTCCTCAACAACAGCGTCTTTGCCGACATATACGCCGTGGAAGATCACAGAATGTCCGACTTTGCCTCTGATCTCAGCGCCTTCGGTAACGATCGAATTGCGTACCTCTGCTCCGGCTGCGATATAATGGGGCTGCTGATTCGGGTTGCGGGAGTAGATCCTCCAGTCCGGATCGTTCAGCTTGATCGGGCTGTCCTCGCCGAGCAGCTCCATATTGGCTTCCCAGAGAGACTCGATCGTTCCGACATCTTTCCAGTAATCGTCGAATTCATAAGCCATCAGGGTCTCGCCTGCACCAAGCATCGCGGGGATAATGTTCTTGCCGAAATCGTTCTCGGACTTCGGATTGGCTTCATCCTCTACCAGATACTTCTTAAGCTTGCTCCAGGTGAAAACGTAAATGCCCATCGAAGCCTTGGTTGACTTCGGATGCTTCGGTTTCTCTTCGAATTCGTAGATACGGTTGTTGTCGTCGGTGTTCATGATGCCGAAACGGCTCGCTTCTGCAAGTGTCACGTTCAGAACAGCGATCGTGCAGGCTGCTTCGTTGGCCTTATGATACTCCAGCATCTTGTTGTAATCCATCTTATAGATATGGTCTCCGGACAGAACGACGACATAATCCGGATCATAGTTCTCTATAAACTGGATGTTCTGATAGATAGCATTCGCGGTACCCTTGTACCACTCACCTACCTTACCGTGCATGTAAGGAGGCAGGATCGCGGCGCCGCCGAAATTACGGTCAAGGTCCCAGGGACCGCCGTTGCCGATATAGGTGTTAAGATCCAGAGGCATGTACTGTGTCAGGACACCGACGGTATCGATGCCGGAATTGACACAGTTGCTTAAAGGAAAATCGATGATTCTGTATTTTCCTCCAAAAGGAACCGCAGGCTTTGCAATGTCTTTTGTCAAAACTCCGAGACGGCTGCCCTGGCCGCCCGCAAGCAGCATTGCGATGCATTCTTTTTTGAGCTTCATTTCAAAACCTCCTGACAGATGACATGATTAAAGATATACTGCCTTCTTAAGCATAACATACTTCCTCTTCAAATTCAAGGAAGGAAGAGCCTGTTTTTTAACAATTACGATACAGACGGCGTTTCCGGAAAAGGAATTCCGGCAAGACGCAGGAAATCCTCTTCGGAATAGACCGGAATACCGAGTGCCTGGGCTTTTTTGTTCTTGCCGGACGTGCTGGTCACGTCGTTGTTAACGAGACAGAACGTCTTGCTGCTGACAGATCCTGAGACTTTGCCTCCCATGCCGCGGATGATCTCCGTTAACTCGTCCCGGTTTTCAAAATGCTCCAGACTTCCGGTTATGACGATGGTTTTGCCGGAGATCGGTGTATTCTCGGTCTCTTCAGCCGGAGCCAGATCCAGAGCCTCGAGGAGTTCCTCTGTGATACGGCGGTTATCCGGAACAGAGAAATATCCGTGAATCCGCTCTGCCCCGCGGTCCGCAAATCCCTCGATGGCTGCGATTTCATCCGGCGCGGCATCCATGAGCCGGCGTACATCCTGTCCGAATGCCCCTGCCAGCGCTCTTGCGTTGGCGGGTCCGACACCCGGAATCCCGATGGCGGCAAGCAGACGGTAAGCCTGCGTATGACGGGACGCTTCAATGGATTCGATCAGTTTTGCGGCAGATTTGTCCCCGAACCCCTCCATAGCAGCAATCTCCGTTTCGTGTTCACGGAGCCTGTACAGATCCGGATACTCCGTAAGGAAACCGGCATCGATCATACGTTCCAGCGTAGCTTCGGAGAGCCCGTCAATATTCATGCAGGGACGCGACACATAATGTGTAAATGCCTGCAGAACCCTGGCAGGACAGTCCGGATTGGTACAGACAAGAACACGGGCTTCATGGTCCTGGACGACTGCCGTCTCTGCACCGCATCGCGGACAGGCGTCCGGTATAGCGAGTGTGCCTGATTCAGTCAAATTCCGGCTGATCTGCGGGATGATCATGTTTGCCTTGTAGACCAGGATCCTGTCCCCGAGGCCGAGCTTCAGACTCTCTATGATGCTCAGGTTATGGACGGATGCGCGCTGCACGGTTGTTCCTTCCAGTTCAACGGGTTCAAAGACGGCTACAGGATTGATCAGTCCAGTGCGGGACGTCTGCCACTCGACGTCCAGGAGTGTGGTCTCAGCCGTCTCATCCATCCATTTGAAAGCCATTGAATCCCTCGGGAATTTGGCAGTACGGCCAAGCGACGCAGAATAGGATATGCTGTCATAGGTCAGCACAAGTCCGTCAGACGGATAGGCAAAGGTCCGGATCCTTTCCTCGTAGGAAGAGATTGCGTCGGAAACAGTCTCCTGTGTTACGGGGATGAATTCGACAACCTCAAATCCCATACCGGCAAGGCGGCGGAGTCCGTCGATTTTGGAATCCGATGCAAAAGGCTGATCTCCTTCTGCAGGTTCTGAATCGATCAGCGTATAGATGATGCAGTGAACATGCCGGGCGGCCGTGACGCCGGAGTCAAGCTGTCTGACAGAACCGCTGCAGAGATTCCGCGGGTTCTTGTACTGCTCCTCCGGAGGCAGATTCTGATTGATCTTCTCAAAATCCGCATATGAGATCACAGCTTCACCGCGCACTGTAAGCCTGCCGCGGAATGGAACCGACAGAGGCAGTCCGCGGAAAGTCCTCGCGTTATCCGTGATCAGTTCACCGGTTTCGCCGTTCCCGCGGGTGACCGCCTGTACAAGCGATCCGTTCTCATAAGTCAGGACAACGGTCAGACCGTCCATTTTCCAGGAAAGTTCGCCCTTCTGGGAACCAAGCCAGGCAGCCAGATCCTCTCTGCTCTTTGTTTTATCGAGAGACAGCATGGGACGCGTGTGAGCGACCTTCGGGAGCTCAGTCGAGACCACATATCCGACCTTCTGTGTCGGACTGCCGGAAAGAATTATTCCGCTCTCCTTCTCGAGCGCCGCAAGCTCATCATACAGCGCGTCGTACTCATGATCGGACATGATCTCACGCGCTTCCTGATAATAAGCAAAAGAGGCCTTGTCCAGCAGAGCGATCAGTTCTTTCATCCGAGAGATATGTTCATTCTGCATGTCAGTGCCTCCAGCTGATCATTGTACTTTCTTAAGGCCGGCAAGTCCCGCAAGGAGCTTTTTGGTGCCGACTCTGGTGAATGCAACGGTAACCTGTGTATCGGCCGGGAGCTTCTCAACGGCTTCTACGACACCGAGACCGAATTTTCTGTGTGTTACCTGGTCGCCGATGTTCCATTCCTCGCCGGAAGCCGGAGCCTGCGCGACCGGCTGATCCATCATTCTGCGGATCTCGTTCTGGCTGCTTTCGGAAGTATACTGCTTGACGAATTTACGGGTCTGTCCGTATACCGTTCTGGACGCGTCATTCTTCTGAATGATTTCATTGCGTCCGCTCTCTTCTTCCTCTTTTACCTCGTCCGGGATTTCCTCCAGAAATCTGGATTCTTTGTTCTCTTCCTGCATTCCGTGATTCCTCCTGTATCTTGCATGTGTCATGTATAACTTCTTCTGCGCGCGTGTAATGCCTACGTAGCACAGACGGCGTTCTTCCTGGATTTCGTCTTCTCCCTCGCTGATGCTCATGAAGCTGGGGAAAAGCCCTTCCTCCATCCCGGCCATGAAAACGACCGGGAATTCAAGCCCTTTGGCGCTGTGAAGCGTCATCAGCGAGACCGCGTCAGCGTTCTCATCATAATTGTCAATCGCAGCTACGAGTGACAGTTCCTCGACCAGACCTGCGAGTGACGGATCTTCAGATGTTTCCTCATAGATGGAGATGCGGTTCTTAAGCTCCTCGACATTCTCTTCCCTGTCAGGGAAACGTTCCGCATCATCAGTCATCAGATAGGTCATATAATCGATCCGGGTCAGGATACTGTCAAGTATCTCCGTAAGCAGCGTCTCCGGATCGGCAGCCTTCCCGCGGTATTCATCGATCATATCGGCGAATTCCACAAGCTTTGAAGCAGCTCTGCCCATCTCCTGACTGCTGTCCCGGATCTGTTCGATAAAGCCCTTGCCGGTCTCGGCCATCTGCTGTGTGAGCATCTCCTGTGTACGGGTTCCGATTCCGCGTTTCGGGACATTCAGAATCCGCTGACCGGCCGCGTAATCATGATCATTCGTGATCAGACGCAGATAACTGAGAAGATCTTTGATCTCTTTGCGCTGATAGAACGGGACACCGGCATACAGCCTGTAGGGAATGGAATCCCGCAGCAGGGCTTCTTCCAATGCGCGGGACTGGGCGTTCGTGCGGAACAGAACCGCCATGGAACGGTATGAGGTGCCCTTCGCGTAAAGCTGCTGCATCTGACCGGCGATATAGCCTGCTTCCTCATTCTCTGTTGTAGCCTGATGCACAATGATCCTGTCGCCTTCCGGATTGCCGGTCCAGAGCGTTTTCTCTTTACGGCTCTGGTTGTTGCGGATCACGCCGTTTGCGGCCTTCAGGATCTTCTTGGTCGACCGGTAATTCTCCTCCAGACGGATCACCGTACAGTCCGGGAAATCTTTCTCAAAATCCAGAATGTTCTGGATATTCGCACCGCGGAAACGGTAGATTGACTGATCATCGTCTCCGACTACGCAGATGTTGTGATACTTATCTGAGAGAAGGCGTATCCACTGGTATTGGGCTGTGTTTGTATCCTGGTATTCATCGACCATAATGTAACGGAACTGCTCCTGGTACTTGTCGAGTACATCCGGATGCTCCTTAAAGAGACGCACACATTGGGACAGAATATCGTCGAAATCCATCGCCTGACTGCGCATCATTTCCTGACAGTACTTCCGGTACAGCTTCGCAAGGATCTCCTCGGCATAGCTGCCTTTAGCCTTAGCCTCGTACTCGTCCGGCCCGATCATATGATTCTTCGCGTGACTGATGATATTCAGCACAAGCTTGGGCGGGAAATTGCGGTCGCTGACATTCATATCCTTGAGAATGCGTTTGATCAGGGCTTTCTGGTCCTCAGGGTCATAGACAGAAAAACTATGATCGTATCCGATACGGTCGCCGTATCTTCTCAGCATCCGCAGACAGCAGGAATGGAAAGTCGAGATCCACGCGTCTTTTACGCTTTCACCGGCAAGCCGGTCCGCGCGCTCCCGCATCTCCCCCGCGGCCTTGTTGGTAAAGGTGATCGCGAGGATCCTGTATGCCGGAACGTGCATTTCTTCAATCAGATACGCGATCCGGTTTGTAATGACACGGGTCTTGCCGCTTCCGGCTCCGGCAAGGATCAGAACAGGTCCCTCCGTCTGGAAAACGGCTTTGCGCTGCATGTCATTCAGTTCTTCAAATCTGTTCATTCAATACTCCTGTTTTGCTTTTGTTCAAAAAAAGGCCGGATACATATGCATCCGGCCTCAAAAGAGCGGATCTTATTCGGATTCTCTTGCTCTCTTAAGTTCGGAACGTGCGATATGCAGAGGAATATTAAGCAGCAGGCCGGCAGCTACGTTAAGCACCAGCATCGCATAATTCAACAGAACCGGAACCGCATAGTCACCGGCAAGGATCATCGGGAAAGCGGCAGCGATATTCAGAACGATCAGGATATAGTTGATTACGATAACGAACAGCGGCAGATTGTGCTTGGGCATCTCGCCTGTCGCGAAGACGCGTGTCGCCGCTTTAACCATACGGATCGACTTGATAAAGTAGATCAGTCCGAGAACCTCAATGGCAAGCCATACTGCCTGCAGGATCAGTACGGACCAGACCTGCGGAGACAGCTTAACGCCGGCCATCAGAGCTCTGACGGAAGTGTAGACTGCGTATCCGCATCCGATAAAGGTCAGGATCCAGCAGACCAGATAGATCACCATGCCGACCTTAAGCGGAGTCAGACCTACGTCTTCGTCACCCGGAAGCTCGTGCCTGCGGGCGCGGATTGCATACATGAGCAGTCCGATCACATACAGTACCATCGGCAGCGTAATAAGAACGGTCATCACGAGTACGCCCCAGTACATAACCTTCTGGATCTCGATGCCGATAAAGGTTGCCGGCAGGACGGATCCGAGCTGGGTCATGAGGAGCTTCTCAAAATCCGGCCAGATATGTGACCACAGAAGAACCGGATTGACCAGAGAATACAGAACCGCGATGCCAAGAAGAACGGCGCCGATCAGTACGGATACAGAACTTCCGTTTTTCCGGAAGATCGTGAAGGCTTTGCTGACACCGGACACCTGTAAAGGCTCGGCATCAAGGCCTGCGTTCGGATCCACGAAAGTATCGACCGGCACACTTGCGGCAAGATCGGAGGTGGTATCGTACTTCTCTACTCTTTCGGGTTCAGCGAAAGGAACTTCTTCCGTCACAGGCTGATAAGGCGCCGTATTCTGCTGGAATCCGAACGGCTGTTCAGCCGGCTGTCCGGCCGGCTGGGCGTAATCAGCAAACTGCTGCTGTGCGGGCTGCGTGTAGTCCGTGAACTGCTGCTGTGCGGGCTGTGTGTAGTCCGTGAACTGCTGCTGCGCCGCCTGTGTGTAATCAGTAAACTGCTGCTCGGCAGGCTTGGTATGGTCTGCAAATTGCTGTTGTGCAGCCTGGGTGTATTCCGCAAACTGCTGCTGTAAACCCGGATCAGTCTGCGGGGTTACTCCGGCGTTCTGAGCATAATCATTAACCGGGGTATCCTGCGGTACGAAATCATGGATGTCCTGATTCTGATCAATAGCCATTTTATGTCCCTCCATGTAAGAAATTAAGTAGATATAATTGCTTCCACAGCGACAGCAGCATCGGCTGCGGCTGTTAAAACCTGACGAAGCGGGGTTTCCCGCACATCACCGGCAGCATATACTCCGGCGATCGAAGTCCGCATGTGCCGGTCGGTAAGGATCCAGCCTCCCGGAGCGGTATCCAGTTTCCCTCTGACGAGTGCGGAGTCCGGCAAAATACCGACTGCGATGAAAACCCCGTCTACAGGGATTGTTATGATTCCGTCCGGTGTCTGTACCTGCAGGAATTCGGCCTGCTTCCTGCCGCTTATGGCAAGCGGCTGTGAATACATCAGATACCGGACATTGGTAAATTCTTTGAGCTTATTCTGCAGGGACATACTCCCGCGGAAAGAACCTCTGCGGTGAATAACTGTTACGGTACGGCAGATTCCCGCGAGGTAGATTGCATCCGTAAGGGCGGTATCACCGCCGCCGACGACGGCAGCGTCACGTCCTTTGAAGAAAGCGCCGTCGCAGGCTGCACAGTAGGAAACGCCTTTGTCGCGGAATTCCTCTTCTCCGGGAATCCCGAGTCTGCGTGGACTGGCACCGGTACAGATCAGCAGATTTCGGGTCCTGTACTCGCCGGTCATCGTGTGAACGGTCTTGATATCTTCACCGAGATCCAGATACGTAACTTCATCCGTAATCTGTTGCATACCCATAAGCTCCGCATGTTTCCTGAATCTGTCGGCCAGATCCGTTCCTGAGATCCCGGGAAGCCCGGGATAATTGTCTATTTCTGACGAATAGACTGCCTGACCGCCGGGATAAGCCCTCTCGATCAGCAGAAAGGAAAGTCCTGCGCGTGAAGCATAGATTGATGCAGTCAGTCCAGCCGGTCCGCCTCCGAGAATGATCAGATCATAAATCTCATTCATACCTGCTGCGTTTCACGAGCCGCGGCCTCAGCGTTTTCCTTGTTCAGAAGATCCAGACCTTCATTCAGAACGGCTGTACCTGGCAGAACAAAACGTCCGCTGCGGATCAGATCCACAGTATCACCGGATGCTTTGCGGACACGGATACAGGCTATATCAGGATAAGGCAGCGTGATATCGATATGTTTGCCGGTGTACGCCGCTGCAGGATCGGATTTGCGCAGCATGGTCCTCTCATTCTCGCGTGCTACGATCTCCTTACCGTTCATCGGATTGTAGATCCTGAGATCCTCTGTCCCGACATAGCAGGTATCGCCGATCGCGAAATGCGGTCCCATCTTCTCCATGATCAGGATGGGCAGCTTGGCAGCAATCCCGTAGCGGGCGGCAAGTCTGTAAACGTATGTATTGGTACCGATCGCGAACTCGCCCATCGGCAGAGTCGCATGCGGCATCAGCAGATTCTCGTAAACGAAACGTCTGCCATCCTCCGGATCAGAGAAATTGCCGCAACCGTAATCCTTAACACATCCGTCCTCAAAACAGATCTTCAGATCCTTGAAAGAAAGTCCGTCGAAATAGAAGAAACTCGTGTGAAGTGTCCCGCTCGTACCTGTAAGTACAGGTGAAGTGAAAAGCTCTCCGAGAGGTATGTTTACATCCGCTACGCAGTTATAGAAATTGGTCTGCGCGGCAGGCTTTTCAATCGGAGCCAGTTTAACCGTCAGGTCGGTCTCATTCCCGTCCGCACCGAGGATCTCAACGGAAACACCCTGATCCAGCACGTCCGCCAGAGCCTGCTGGGCTTTCTGATAGACGCGGTTATCAAGCGTATTGATGAGTACGGTCTCTTTGAAGATCTCCTCGAAATCAGGTCCGATGGACGGAGACGGATAAGCGGCCATACAGAAACTGGTGTCCGCCGGAGCTACATATTTGTCAAGTAGCTGGAACTTCTCACTGTTAAAACGGGACAGGAGCTCCTGCTGCTCATCCGTATACCGGCATACGTCCTTTTTCTGAACCGGAACGAATTCCGGAGCACCAAAACAATCGATGTAAGCCGGTCCGCCGTACCAGGAAAGCACATCGGCATTCTGCTCAAGCTCG
>JAEEGL010269835.1_pt1 | contig 12181 bp, 6 predicted proteins | sample 9134231 | NCBI WGS metagenome assembly JAEEGL01 (sample SAMN16246548, study PRJNA631951) | gut metagenome | biome: gut microbiome; feature: rumen; material: fiber-attached | host: Bos | place: Iran: Karaj | collected 2018-10
AAGCACAGCATCGGGACGGTATAGAGCACCCCGTACACGATATACGGCACCACATCGACCAGGGCCTGCCGGGCTGTGAGGTTGAACACCAGGGTCACCAGCAGCAGAAAAACATTCAGCCAGCAGAACAGCTGCATATAGCCCAGTATCTTCCCGGAATAGTAGTCGGCGTTCGAGGGCGGATGGTTGAGGAACACGTCAGAATAACGCTGGTCATCGAAGGCGTTGAACCGGCATTCCGACAGCAGGAACACCAGGAAGAAGGCTTCGATGATGCTGACGTATTTCATCACCATGTAAGGGATGACGGAGGCCGCGGCGCGGTATTCCCAGTTGTCTGCATCGGCCAGGGTCAGACGCGAAAAGAGCAGATAGACCACGAACGCCGTGAGCGCCAGCACGAACAGCTGGAAAAGGCGGCTGCGGCTTACCGCCAGACGCTCGTACTTCCGGACGGTCCGGATATATTGCAAGTGTTCATTGCTGTTCATATTCGTAGTATTTGATGATGTCCGACAACCGTTTCTTTCTATTGTTACACTGCAAATATAACAAAAAAAATATAACTAAATAATTTGGTCCAAATACCGATTTAGCAAATCCGGTGTCTTACCGGTAAAGATACACGAATCCGGTGTAGTTTTCGGGCTCGTAGGTCTGCTTGCGGCCGTAGCCTTTGGCTTCCATGACGTAGTAGTACACGCCTTCGGAGGCCTCGTGCCCTTCGTTGGTCTTGCCGTCCCAGCCTTCCCAGAAGCGCATGTCGTCGCCGCTGTGACTGTAAACCAGCCGGCCCGACCGCGTGTAAATCTTGATGGAAAAACTGCGGATGGAGACGTTGTAGGGCAGGAAATAGTCGTTCTGGCCGTCGCCGTTGGGCGTAAAGACATTGGCGTTGCGCAGGTCGGAGGCATCGACCGCGAATGTCTGGCTGGACGTGGCCTCACAGCCGTGTGCATTCGAGGCCGTCAGGGTCACCGTATAGTTCTTGGGCGTGCGGTAGGTATGCGACGGATGCGTCAGCTGCGCGGTCTCCAGCGTCTCTCCGTCGCCAAAGTTCCAGACGTAGGACGTGGCGTTGAGGGCGGCATTGGTCAGCTCGACATCGAGCGGTGCCGAGTATTTGCCCGCCGCATCGGTGGCGGCCCGCAACGTAAAGTCGGCCGTGACAGCCCACGGCAGGACGATAGCCTCGTCCCGCTGCACCCGGCCGTATCCGTCGGACGCCGTGAAGGTGTACCGCGTCTCAACCGCATAAACATCGGCTGTCCGGAGATACTGGCCGCCGGCCTCCGTGTAGAGTCGGCAGGCCCCGGGCGCACCGGAACCGGCCTGTACCGTGAACGACACCGGCACTTCGGCGTCGAAGGCTTCCAGAGTCTGCGGATTGTAATACCGGAGCGATGACGGTTTCAAAGCCGGACTGGACGGGTCGAGATAGAAGTCGATGAAGCCGCACTGCTGGCCGCGCACGATCCGCCCGGCAGTGTTCTTTTCGAGACGGAATGTAAATGGCTCGTTGCAGAGGAACCACACGTAGGACGTGTCACGGAGCACCGTATCGGGCAGCATGGTTTCCATGGCCAGAAGATAGCCTCCCGCCGAAAGCGTGTCCACGCGGCTCGAAACAACGTTCTGCGCCACGAAGAACGGTGCGGCAGAAGGCACGGCACCCGCCATGCGGTACCAGCTGAAAGTCGACAGGGTATCGGACGAAACGGCCAGCGCAGCCGAAGGGGTATTCGAACGGTTATACACATAGACGGTGTCGCGCACCGTCCGTCCGGTCATGTGCCGCTCATAGGCCGCCGGAATCCGGCCCGCCACACCCGGTGTCTGGAGAAACATGCGGCCGGACGCTGCCCGGAGCCCGCAGGCCTGCAGCAGCATGACCGCAAACAGCACAAGCCGGAGCAACCGGCCGGGTGTACGGCGTTGCTGCAAGATGACAGACCGGAGCATGGGTATGCGTTGCATGAATGCGGGTGTTTTATCGATTGCGAAGATAGGCATTTATGACGAAATCTGCGGTCATTCCACGATTTTGAGCCGGGCGAACTTGAGCAGCAGCTGCTTCATGCCGGACGACTCGAACCGGACCGTCGCCTTGCGGTTCGGTTCAACGCCTTCGATGGCCAGTACCTCGCCGCGGCCGAAAGAACGGTGCAGCACCGTCATGCCTTGCTGTATCCGCTCCGGAGCATCGGGCACGAACGGTTCCGCATCTGCCGGTACAGACGGATGCGGCACGGACGGACGTGGTGCAGACGGACGCGCAGCGGACATGCCGGGCGCACCGGATTCCCGGTAATACGATTTCTGCCCGTATTCGACCGGCCGGCCGGCACCCCTGAAACCGTCTCCCGCCGCCGGACGCGCCAGGCCGGGTTGTTCGCCGAAACGGCCTGCCCGCCGGTCGGGCATATCCAGATATTGCGCGTCGATTTCCCTGAGGAACCGGCTGGCCGGCGCATAGACCGACGTGCCGTTCCGCCGCCGAGTGTCGGCGTACGACAGGAACAGACGTTTCCGGGCCCGCGTCATGGCCACGTAGAAAAGCCGTCGTTCCTCCTCGAGTTCCTGCAAAGACGTCATCGACAGCGACGAAGGGAACAATTCTTCTTCCAGGCCCACCACATAGACAGCATCGAATTCCAGCCCCTTGGCCGAATGGATTGTCATCAGCGTGACATGGTCGTCGTCCTCGGTCGCCTGGTCCATATCGGTAAGCAGGGCCACGTTCTCCAGATAGTCTGACAGCAGCACCTGACGCTCTTCATTGGCATTGTCGGCCACGAAGGTCATCGCACCGTTGAGCAGTTCCTCGATGTTCTCTATGCGGGAGATGTTTTCGGGCACCTGCTCCTCGCGCAGCGCCGTGAGCAGCCCCGACATCCGCACGGTTTTCTCGGCCACTTCATAGGCCGATTTCGTCTCGGCATCAACGGCCAACTCGCGCATCATGTCCATGAATGCCGTCACTTTCCGCTGCGTCCCCGCATTGACCGACGGCACCCATTCTGCCAGATGTTCCGCAGCGGCCCACAGCGATGTGCCGTGCACCTCGGCCGCTCCGGCGATATGCTGCAGTGTGGTTTCACCAATGCCCCTGGAGGGCGTGTTGATGACACGGCGGAAGGCCTCGTCGTCGTGTGGATTGACAATCAGCCGGAGATAGGCCAGCACGTCCTTCACCTCCTTGCGCTGGTAGAACGACAGCCCGCCGTACACCACATAGGGGATGTTGTCGTTGCGCAGTTTCTCCTCGAAGATGCGCGACTGGGCATGGGTCCTGTACAGAATGGCCATCTCGCGGTACGGGATGCGTTCGCCGTACAGCAGGTCCTGCATCGAGCGCACCACCATGAAGCCTTCCTCGAAATCGTTGGAGGCATGGAATACTTTTATCCGCTCGCCTTCGGCATTGGCCGACCAGACTTCTTTCGGTATCCTGTTTATATTCTTGGCAATGAGACTGTTGGCCGCACTGACAATAACCTTGGTAGAGCGGTAGTTCTGTTCCAGCTTGAACATCCGGTAGTCGGGATAGTCGTTCCTGAAGTTGAGGATGTTCGCAATCTGCGCGCCGCGGAAGGCGTAGATGCTCTGCGAGTCGTCGCCCACCACGCAGACGTTGCCGTGTTGCTGGGCCAGTTTCTTGACGATGAGGTACTGCGCATAATTGGTGTCCTGGTACTCGTCAACCAGAATGTAGCTGAACCTTTGCTGATAGCGGTCGAGAATGGCCGGGAAGTCGCGGAAGAGGATGTTGGTGTTGAGCAACAGGTCGTCGAAATCCATCACAGCCGACTTGCGGCAGCGGGCCACGTATTTTTCGTACACTTCGGCAATCCGCGGACAGCCGTGCTGCTGGTCGGTGCGCTGCACGTCGCTGTTGGCGGCGTAAGCGGCCGCCGTCAGCAGGTTATTCTTGGCTGAGGAAATGCGGGACGCAATCTGCTTGGGGTTGTAGGTCTTGTCGTTCAGCCCCATCTCCTTGACGATCTGTTTCACCAGATTCCGGGCGTCCTGGGCGTCATAGATGGTGAATGTGGACGGATATTGCAGGGACTCCGACTCACGGCGCAGGATGCGCGAAAAGATGGAATGGAAGGTACCCATCCACAGGTAGCGGGCCGTGTCTTCGCCGACGAGTGCGGCAATGCGTTCGCGCATCTCGCGGGCGGCCTTGTTGGTGAACGTCAAGGCCAGGATACGCGATGGGGCCACCCCCCGCTGCAGCAGATATGCCACACGGTAGGTCAGCACCCGCGTCTTGCCGGAGCCCGCCCCGGCGATAATCAGCGACGGGCCGTCACATTGTTCGACGGCCTGCCGCTGCACTTCGTTCAAATCTTTCAGGAAATCCATGTCAATTGCTGCGTATCCGGCCGGAAGGTCGGAATACCGGCCTCAAAAATAGCATGGAAATACCGTCCCCGCAACCCGGACGGTGCGTTTTTCTCCGGCGGATGGCAACACAGCCCCGCACCCGGTCTAAAGCACCTCCAGGTCAAGCACCTGCAGGTCTTTGTCCATCGACGAGGGACCGCACAGAATCTGGTAATGGCCCGCAAAAGTCGAGACTTCGCCGGGAGCCGACGCATCGTAATACTGGAATGCCTCACCGTCGAGCGTAATGACAGCTTCCCCGGTTTCGCCGGCCTTCAGCGAGATGCGCTGGAATCCCTGCAATCCCTTGATGGGGGCATCGGGATTGTCCAGGCTCTTGACATAGACCTGCACGATCTCGTCGCCGTCGCGGCTGCCGGTATTGGTCACGGGCACCGTCACGGTGACGGAACCGTTCTTGCGCATCTTATTGCGGGAGATACGGGGCGTGCCGTAGGCATACGTGGTATAGCTCAGACCGTATCCGAACGCGTACAGCGGTTCGCCGCGGAAGTAGCGGTAGGTGCGGCCTTCCATGGAATAATCCTCGAAGGGCGGCAGCTGGTCGGTCGATTTGTAGAACGTCACCGGAAGCTTGGCCGACGGGTTGCAGTCGCCGTTAAGGATCTCGGCGAGCGCCTGGGCACCTCCCTGGCCCGGATACCAGGCCTGGATGATGGCGTCGAGCTGGTCTTCGATGCTGGCAAATCCCATGCAGGAACCGGCGCAGTCCACAAACACGACCGGCTTGCCGGTGTCATGCATGGCCCGCACGAGACGCTGCTGCACGGCCGGAATCTCGATGTCCGGCTTGTCACCACCCTCACCTTCCATCGAAGGTGAAATACCACCGATGATGACAATGGCATCGACGCCGTCTGCCACCAGTTTTTCGGCAAGGTCGGTGAACTCGGCGATCTTCTGCTGGCAGAACTGGACGTTGAGCCGTGCAAACTGAGAGGTTTCGTGGGTGTATTCCACGCGCACGTCATAGATCCGGCCCTCGACCACCTCGAACGATTTCATCCGCGGCGCACCGCCACGGCCGAAACCGAAACCGCCGAAGCCACCGAAACCGCCGAAGCCACGACCGCCCTGTGCCGCCGCAATCTCCTCCACCAATTTACCGTTGACAATCAGACGATAGCCGTGGTCACTGCTGATGTTGTAACTCATTTCGCCGGTGAACGGAGCCGTGATGCGGCCGGTCAGACAGACCGAAATATTCTCTTTTTCAACGCCGTCAGCAAAGTTATATGCACCGAAAGTGCTGAAGTTCACCTCTTTGTAATATCCCGTCACAGCCGGGGCGCCCTTGAAGGCGGTGTTGTTCCAGAAGTCGGCTTTCAGACCGCGGCCGTCGTTGAAATCCTGCGTGTAATACACAGTGGCATATTCGTTGCGAATCTCACAGGCTTTGTCATAGATAATCTCGGTGTCGGGGAAATACTTACGGATGCCGGACAACAGCGAGCGGGTGTGCTCCTGCGTGGGAGATCCGCCGTACTCGCCGTTCATCATGCCGGTGTCGTCGGCGTTCGGGCCCAGCACCGCGAGCTTGCCGATGCGTTTGTCGAACGGCAGCACGCCGTTGTTCTTCAGCAGCACCATCGACTGGCGGGCCGCTTCGACCGCCAGGGCGTCGTTGGCTTCGCTGCTGATGACGTCCTCGCCCAGGTTGGCCCACGGCAGCATCTCGGCCGGGTCGAACATGCCGAGTTCGAACCGTCCCGTCAGCACGCGGCGCAGCGCCACGTCAAGGTCGGATTCCGCGATGGCGCCTTCCTTGAAGGCATCGACAAGCGACATGAAACTCTTGCCGCATTCGAGGTCGGTACCCGAAAGGACAGCATCAATGGAGGCCGAAGCGGCATCCGGATGGGTGCCGTGCTGGTTGGGGTTGTAGAAGTTGTTGATGGCGTCGCAGTCGGTCAGGATGATGGCATCGTAACCCCATTTCTCCCGCAGGATGTTGGTCAGCAGGCGGTCGCTGCCGCAGCAGGGCTCGCCTTCGTAACGGTTGTATGCGCACATGATTTCGCGCACGTTGCCTTCGGTGACCAGTTTTCTGAAAGCCGGCAGATACGTTTCCCAGAGGTCGCGCATCGACACGACGGCGTTGTAGCGGTGACGCTGCGGTTCCGGCCCGCTGTGCACCGCATAGTGCTTGGCACAGGCATGCGTCTTGAAATAGCGTTTGTCGTCACCCTGCATGCCTTTGACGTTGGCCACGCCCATGACGCCCATGTGATAGGGATCCTCGCCGTAGGCTTCCTGTCCGCGGCCCCAGCGCGGGTCGCGGAAGATATTCACGTTAGGGCACCAGAAGGTCAGTTCAGGATTGCCCGGCACATAATTCGCGCCCATGGCCACCCCGAAGATGTCATGGTCGGAACGGTTCCAGTTGGCACGGGCTTCGTCCGACACCGTGGAGAATACACGGTAAACCAGGTCGGGATTGAACGAGGCCCCCATGCCGATGGGCTGCGGATAGACGGTGTAACCGCTCTGCCGCACGCCGTGGCAGGCTTCGCTCCACCAGTTGTACGACGGGATGCCCAGCCGGTCCACCGAGACCGACTTGTTCATCATCAGGCCGATCTTCTCTTCCGGCGTAAGCAGCGAAATGAGGTTATCCACCCGCTTCGCGTTGGAAAGTTTCGGATTCTGGAACGGATACTCGTATTTCTGGCTGCTGCAGGCCGTAACGACCAGGAACAAAGCAACCGAAAGCCATTGAATCATTTGTTTTTTCATATTCTGCAAGTCAATTAAGGGGTAAATGCTATCTAATGACGTCCGGCCATCTATCGGTGATGTGCCGTAGCGACAGCCGCACGGATGTTCTCGGGCGAAGCGCCGCCCACCGTGCATTCCGCGCCGAGCATCGTCTTCCCGGCCGGAGCAGCCTTCAGCACGGCATTAACCGTGGCGGTGAGTTCCTCCACACTGCTGTGGACGATTTCCTTCTTCCGGTCGAGACCGCCGAGCACCGGGCGGTTGAACAGTTTGACACCGTCCTGCAGCGAGAATGGTTTGCCGGCGATATAGATGGGCGTATTGACAATCTGGCCGGGATAGTCCGCATAGCGGGTCAGGTCGTTGTACGGTCCTTCCCAGTCGCAGATATGCAGAATGTTGACCTTCGTGTCTTTAACGCACTCGTTCATGACTTTCAGGTCGTTGGGCCGGATGATCTCGGTGAACCAGCCGGGAATCTCCTCGAACTTGGCTTCACCGCCCTGCGTACACATATAGAACCCTTCGATGCCGGCGGCCTTGCATTCCTTTACAAGCCAGACCAATGCATCCGCATAGTAGCCGAGCACGCGTTTGAGGTCTTCCGGACGCTCCACCGCGGCTTTGGCAATCTCAGGCTCGGTGAGCGACTGACGCGCCACCTGATACGGCGAATAGAGGGTCGGCAGCACATAGACCTCAGAACCGACCGCCTCCTGCAGTTTCTTGATGATTTCGAGGGTCGGACGGTAGAAATCGGTCTTGACCGGGCCGATGGCGTCCCAGGTTTCCTGTGCGTCGAGATTCCGGACACGCGGCATGCTCTGTTCAAACTGGACCTTCATGATGTCCATGTCGGAATTCCTGAGATGCTCCAGGTGCGCCTGCACGGCTGCATCGCCGGTCTTCTGGTTGCTTCCGAAATGGATGAAAAAAGCCGCCGGGACATACGACGGATCGAGCGTACCGGCTACGAAACGGTCCATGATTTCTTTCTTGTTCTCAGGAACCCGGTTATTGTTGCATGAAGTGACACCCAACATACACAGCAGGGCCATGGCAATAAAGATAAAATTTCTCATAATGGTGTAAATATGGTTAGTGTAGCGCCCGCAATGCAGACACGGCAGCAATATGCAAATTTATGATTTTTTTTGTTCCGTCTGGCATCCGTGCATGTTTTCCCAATATCGGATACAATGTCTGCCTGGCCGTACACAAGGTGTCCTCGCTGCGGATTCTTCCGGGACTTGCTTTTCTGTTTTTTTTTAGGCAACTTGCCATCGGCTCCGATTGCATGGCAACGATGTTGTAAACAACAATGTCACAGCAAGTTGTCAATATCGGAGCGAGAGAAAACCGAACCAAAAAAGATGAAAATGAAAAAGTATTTGCTCTTCGCAGTGGCGGCCTTGTGCCTCGCCGGCTGCAAACAGGCCCCGAAACCTGCGGAAACGGCACCTGAACGGAAAGCGATGGCGCGCTACGTCCCCGAACGCTCGGACGATTTCGTATTCGAGAACAACTTCATCGCCGGCCGGCTCTACGGCAAGGCGCTCGAAGGCAACCCGACGTCGCCGGGCATCGACATCTGGGTCAAGATGCCGGGCAAGCTGGTGGCCGACGAATGGTACGCTGCAGCCCAACAGGATCCCGAATATTACCACCACAACCACGGTGACGGCAAGGATTGCTACAAAGTGTCGGTGAGTCTCGGCGGCGGTGCCTCGGCGGTGCTGCTCGACGACACGATCCAATATCCGGCCACCAACTACCGCAGCTACGAGATTCTCGAAGACACCCCTGAGAAAGTGGTCTTCGTGCTGCACTATCCGGCTTGGGAGACCAAAGGCCAGACCATCGCGCTCGACAAGAAAATCACCGTGACGGCCGACAGCTATTTCTGCAAGGTGGAAGACACGTACACGTTCTCCGGTGCCTACGGCGACGTGCTGGACGTGGCCGCCGGCGTGTTCCGGCATGTCAGCCAGAACACCATCGTCAACGAAAAGGCCGCTTCCGACCGCTATGCCATCTGGGAACGCGCGTCTGACCAGAGCATCGAACCCGAAGACGGCATGCTGGGCGTGGCTGTCTATGTGCCGAATGCCGACGTCGTGCGCTGCGGCAACGAGGATGAGCATGGACTCGTCATCCGGAAAGTCCGTTCCGGCGAGCCGTTTGTCTATTACTACGGTTCCTGCTGGAGCAAGGGCAACATCAAAACGGCCGAAGACTGGTTCGCGCAGGTGGATAGCCTGAAATAGCACCGCCGCAGCATTCCATCTGAAAAGCCCTTCAAAGCTGGTGGCATAACCACTCCGGCAGCTATACTCCTTCCCTTTTGCCGGGACTCAAACGCCGAGGGAAATGCAGACTAATGAATGAAATATCGCCTCCGGCTTGGGTTCTCTATAAGTGGAGAAGGAATATGCTTTGAAGACCCTAGCCACCCTCGGCTGTTAGAGGGGAGGATCCGCCGCGTAGCGGTGGAGGGGGTCGCGCCACAGGCGCGACGGTCTGAAAAGCATATTCCTTTGGAACTGGGACATCGTTTGCGGGTCAAAGCGGCTACTCGCCCGCTATGTAGTGCAGCATCGCCGACATCCTGGATATGAAGTCCGAAATGGAGATTCCCAGGGGCGGTTCCCGTGTGGCAAACGGTGACGTGTCGTGCTCGTCGCCGACATTGGTCGAGACATACTGCCGGTCGTGACTTGGCACCGTATCGCTGTACGGCGCATACGGATGGCTGGTGTTGTACAGCGGCGTGAGCCAGCAGCCGGCATCTGTCAGCGATGCAACATGCCCGGCGGCAACCGTCTCCGGACTGCGGCCGAAGCCGGACGAACCGCGCGTATAATAGCGGTTAAGGCCGGCCGGCGCCGGATGCAGCAGCGGTGAATCTTTCGTTATTTCTTCCTTCGGGGTATTGCGCACCGTTTCGTAACGCTGCCGCAGCGAAGCGACGTTTACCGTGGCAAAGGAACTGTAATGGCCGATGGTCCCGGCCGGATCGGTGTCGTAGTAATAGCGGCCGTTCTGCACATTGCTGCCCTCGCGGTGGATATAATGCGGCGTACCCGTTTCCGGATCGACAAAACGCGGTACAAGGATACTGCCGCCTCCCGTCCGCCGGCCGGCCCGGGCCGCATCCTCCGCAGAAAGTTCCTGCGCAGCCAGGAAATCGATGGCCGCCGGAATACCTGAAAGAAACAAGGTATCGCCGGTCATCCCGTAGAAATGGTACATGTTGCTGATCATGCGCATCGTGGTACTGGTATTGACGGCTGCCGGCTCATAGGTGCGGGCGTGGGCCGGACGCAGGTCATCCACTGTGTACTGGTCGGCCCAGCCGGCATACGGTGCCGGCTGCTGCAGACGGATGCAGAGGTACATGGCCCGGCGGACCGGTTCCAACAAGGCAGGCCGGTCGAGGCAGCGGCTGCATTTGAGCAGGAACTCGATGCAGGCCGGCAGCACGTCGTCGTTCAGCGTGATGAACGGTGTGTAGTCCGCCTTTCCCCCGGCGGGATGGTCGGACATCAGCGGATAACGCTGGGGCCAGCCACCGCAGGGATACTGGCTCTCGAGCACAAAGGCGATGACCTTTTCCAAGGCCTCCTTGCAGGCAGGGTCGTGCCGTTCCAGATACATGCGGAGCATGAATTCGCCGCAGTTTGTCGTACAGGCATCGTCGAAGGTGGCGTTGCCATAGTAATGCTGGAATTCTTCCAAACGCCATCCGTTGGCTCCGATGGTCGCATACCAGTTTTTCAGAGAGGCCTCTCCTGCGACGTCGAAGCAATAGTTCCAGCCGCCGCAGGGCAGCTGTCCCCGAATCAGCACCCCGGCCACTTTCCTCGCCGCTTCGTAATAATATTCGTCGCCCGTGGCATGGTAGGCGTCCAACAGCAGGTGCCCCATTTCAGGCGTGCTCTGCGACTGGGTCCAGACCATGGTCGGACCAGCCTCCATCTCGCCCCAACGCCGTGAAAAATCGGGCAGGTAACTCCAGACGAAGCCACCGTTGACACTCACCGTGTCCATCATATAGGCAGTGGCCTTTTTCATGGCCCGGAGCACCTCGTCCCGCGAAAGCGTTTCGTCCGCACCGTACGCCGGCCGGACGAGCAGCAGTGCCGCAAGCCATATTCGAAACAGTTGCCTCATTGTATCCGGAAGTCTTGCAAATGATTATTCCTGAAATATTTACTCCCGTCCTGCACCATCACCAAACGTCACGGTGACGACTTGTCCCGGCACGGTGGTGCAGTCGTATTCGTATACTTCGGCCAAATCGTTGCCACGCAGCGGTGCCTCGACGCTGACCAGCGGCTTCAGCACTTCCTGATAGGCGAACAGCGGATTCTCCGGCAAACCTTCGGCAGGACGAAGGCCTTCGCCCTGCAAGGGAACCGCCGCCCGCAACCGCAAAGCACCGCCGGCAGTGGATCGGATAACCGCACGCGCCACCCGGCCGTCTTTCCAGACGAGTTGCTCTACGACGAAACCACCCCGCGCCCGCAGACCGGTTACGGACCCTTCTGTCCATACTTCCGGCAGTGCCGGCAGCAGATGGAGCGCCCCGTCGTGGCTCTGCAGCAACATTTCGGCGATACCGGCCGTACACCCGAAGTTGCCGTCGATCTGGAAGGGCGGATGGGCATCGAACAGATTGGGATATGTGCCACCGCCCTGACCTCCTTGCACCGTAGGACTGACCAGAGTCAGCTGGTCGGTGATGAGTTTGAAGGCATGGTTGCCGTCCAGCAGCCGGGCCCACAGGCACACTTTCCATCCCATCGACCAGCCGGTAGAGGCGTCACCACGCTGGGTCAGGCTGTTACGGACGGCTTCGAACAACACCGGCGTACGGTACGGCGAGATCTGGCTGCCGGGGAACAGCCCCCAGAGATGCGAGACATGGCGGTGGTGGTCCTGCGGGTTGTCCCAGTCTTCGAACCACTCCTGCAACTGGCCGTGACGGCCTATCTGCATCGGCGGAAGACGCCGGCGCATGGTCGTCAGCGTGTCGCAGAAAGCATCT
>JAEEGL011220001.1_pt1 | contig 12181 bp, 15 predicted proteins | sample 9134231 | NCBI WGS metagenome assembly JAEEGL01 (sample SAMN16246548, study PRJNA631951) | gut metagenome | biome: gut microbiome; feature: rumen; material: fiber-attached | host: Bos | place: Iran: Karaj | collected 2018-10
ATCAGGAGAATGGGACTGCCTCGTTTCCCCTCAGACTCTTGAACCTGTACGGCACCTCCATCGCACCGACCTTCCATTGATACCCGGCTTTCTCGACCCATCTCCGCAGCGTGGTCTTGGGAGTCCCGAGAACGAACTCTATCGCCTCATCGGTCAGCCCCATCGACTTCAGCTTGACAGCCATCCCGACCGCATCTTTCTCCTGCTGGCACTGTTCCACCTCCCTGACTTTTTCCTCGCTCATGGATGAAGTATAATCGCGGACATAGGCCTTCGCGGTAAGGGAGGATACGTTCTCCAATCCTCTCCAGAACGAGGCGAAATCGAATCCCTTCCTGTACCTGAGGACGGATGCATCGCTGATCGTGTCGTAGAACCAACCGGAATCCTTCTCGGTATCGGTCCATTCTGTGTACGAACTGCGGATGTGGACGAGATTGCCGCCGATCACCGTGCCCCCGGTGGTATCCCAGCGGTTCCAATCAATATCCAATCCGAGGTCCTTCTTGGTCTGATCCCATTCCTTCTTCGATTTGTATCTGCTCCAGAAATAATCCGCTGCATGACGGCGGCCCGTCCAGTCGTTCTCGAATTCGCCGACATCCTCCGTACCGCTGAAGAACAGCAACACACCCAGTTTCCTCCTGTTGAGGATCAGCAGCTTGAGGTACCTGGAAAGATCGTCCTTCCCTTCGTCGTAGAAGAAACGGTTGAAGTCGTCCAGGAACAGGGCCAGTTTCCTCCCGGAATCGGAGAGCTCCACCATCTTGTCGAAGAACTCCTCCAGACTGTCGATGTGGTGCACGCGTTCGGGGTAGCATACCTTGGTCCCCTTCTCATCCTTACGGTACATGAAGACGTTAGTCACCACCTCCCACTCGCCGCATCCGTCATATCCCTGCAGGAGCAGGTACATCATGTTCATCATGAAATGGGTCTTGCCGATTCCGAGGTTCCCGTAGAGGTAATGGAACTTCCCCGGTGCCATCATGGTCCTGAAGAAATGATCGTCCTCGATGTCCTTGGAATAGAACCTGAAGGCCTGGTCCGAAATCGGCCGATTCTGAACCGCCTCGTTCTTTATATCCGTTTTAGGGGTTTCCGCCACCCCTCCATTTTGAACCTGGGTCATTCGGGCACCTCCTTTTTGGACCGCTTTGCAATCAGCTCCTCCACCTCGGCTTTCCTACGGATCAACGTAGCCTTGGGTATCTTGAGATCGCGGGAGATCACATTCCAAGAACATCCGGACGCCCGGAGCGTGGCAATGGAGTCGAGCGGGAGATCGTCCCTCTTCTTCCTGCCGAGCTTCGCGCCGCGTGCCTTGCGGGCTTCGAGGCCTTCCTTCGTCCTCTGAACGATGATCTCCCTCTCCCACTCGGCGATGGCACCGATGATCTGCATCTGCACCTTGCCCATTGGGGTAGAACAGTCAATCTCCCCGATGTCGGCACAGATAAGCTTCACGTTGTACGTCTGCAGATTGCTCATCGTGATATTGAGCTGCACCAAAGACCTCATGACCCTGTCGAGTTTGGTGACGAGAATCGCATCGAACTTGTGGTTCGAAGCATCCTCCATGAGCTCCTTCCACCCAGGATGGTTGGCGTCCTTGGCGGAGGCCTCGTCGGAGTATTCGCGGTAGATCTCGAATCCTCTGTTCTTGGCGATTTCCCGGAGGCGGGGGAACTGATTGGTCTCGTCCTGCTTCCTGGTGGAGACGCGGACATAGATTGCCACGATCAATTCATCACCCCCTCGAGAACAGGTCTGAAAAGGCACTTCCCTTCTTTCGGCCCTATGGTAAAAGTATACACGAAACGGTCCGAAATACGTACTCCTATAGGGGGCTCATAAGGCATGAAAACGGCACTACTTTTCATAATGAGCCAGACGTGTTAAAAATAGAAAAAGTTGAACCGATTTAAAACGGTTCAAAAAGGTTTATTCGATACGTTGTTCGGAGACCCTATTTTTGTGGTCATAATTCCAAAGTATACACGGGTTTCGAGAGATCAGGCATAACGGCGATCTTGAATATGAACTCAAAGAGGAGAATTAAATCCATTTTCAAACCACTTCAAACTTTTTCTGACTTTATTCTATTTGTCCACCACCACCATTTTTGAATGGGAAGGAAGGAAAACACCCCTCCCGCGTATCTATATATATCTTCCACCCCCCTCGTATACAGCATTTTTGAGGAGGATCATTCCTCATCGGCTTGAAAAAACCAAATGGCGGAACAACCAAAATCGACCTGTTCGTTGTCGAGTGACCCTATTAGAATGTACTGCCGGGGTAGTAAGCAGTTTATTCAGGAGTTCTTCGAATGAAAGCTCCGGATGCCTACGTCTATGATTACGGATCCGAGTAGGATTAAGATTCAATTCTTTTGCCCATTCTGATATGGTCTGGCACTTCCCGAATGCCTCGTATCTTGGAATGTTTTTCAATGGGGTTAGAATGTCCTCGAATGGTACTTCGGGATCTTTATTTCTAAGCCGAGAATGTAGAAGATGCCTGTCCATCCCCACAATACGTGCCCATTCAGCGACAGTATGACTTTCTCCGAATGCCTCATATGTCTTGTGAACAGCCATAGTTTCAAACAAGATCGATTCAAACTTGTCACCATCTTTCATACACCGGAGACGATCATACAATGCATGTTTGGAGATCCCTATTTTAGCTGCCCATTCGGCCAAGGTATGCATTTCCCCGAATGCTTCGTAAGTGGGGGTTTCTTCAATCTCTGAAAGAACCTTTTCGAATGATTCTCCTTCTTTCAAACGCCCTACACGGGTACGAAGTGTTTCGAGGGAAATACCCGAGATCTCTGCCCATTCTGATAATGTATGCCCGTCACCCCCGAGGAAATAGATCTTGGGCTGCTTCACTGCACCCAAGACCTTCTCGAAAGAATCTCCGGGTTCAAGCTTCTTCACTCTCGCAAGAAGTGTAGTCCGACCGATACCCGTAACCTGTGCCCATTCGGAAAGGGTCATACTTTTCCCGTATGCCGAATAAAGCGTCTTTTCTTGAGAGGACATAGTCAGATACCCTATTGAGTGATTCTTTCGATTGTGGGGCGGTATACAGCGTCTGTTGAAATCTCAGTACTTTTTCAGTTCCACACCCTTCAACCAGAATATGATGAGCTTCGTCTTTCCCCTATGGTACCAAGAATACTCGTTGATGAAGTCATAGTTTAAACCGTAAGTCTCTGCAAAGGCTTTTGCATAATCCTCCTGCCCCCTATCGGAATAAGGTTGAGAAAGAAGAATCACATTGCCATCTTTTGTTTTGAATGCATGTTCATGATCTATGACCAAATCTCTGAAATCGAAACCGATCTCGTCGAGGGACACTTCTCCGACAATGCCGTAATCCTTCACGAACCTGTCGTAGTACTCCTTGTTCTCGTAGTAGATGGATTCAAAGTCCATCGGCGTGGCATCCTTACGGAAGAACAGCTTCTGAATATTGTCCTCCCTGCTGATTGTTTCAATCCTCTCCATCTTCAAGCGGACGATGTCTCCGACATCAAGACGCATAAGGCGGCATTGATCAGTAATCTTGAGGACATAGGAATTGCCACACTTCGAGACAGGACAATCGACCAATACCTGCTTAGGGGGAGAATAAATCGAATGCATAGACTCCAATATGCGGATTGTGTTGTTTTTTGTCAACGGACGGGTTCCCTCAGAAATGTTGAGAAAGATTGTGGGCTCCCCGGTTTTTGTGTAGCCGGTCAATTTCAGATTGAAATACTCGGCGGAGGAAGTTTCCGTTACTCCGAGAACTTTGTATTCAATCTCCCCGAGAGAGTTACCTTCGAGAACTCTGAGATCTTCATCCTCGGGCGTTAGTTCTGCAACATAGCGAACGTAATCTTTTACCATATGTTTAACAATGAGTACCATGTATTAATAATCTATGTTATACAATGAATACCATTAAAAAAATAGAAGAAGTGATGAAAGTGAAAGTGGTGAAAGATACTAGAGAAAAGATTCCCGGTCCGAAAACGTACCCCTTGAAACCCGCCTGAAATCAGTTCAAAAAATATACGATTTTCAGCACTTTTTCACAAAAATGCTACGAAATCCATCAATTTTGACTGAAAAACGGAAGCCGGTCCGAAATTGAAAATTATTAGCCAGATAGTAAAAAAGCGTGGAGAGGGGGATTCGAACCCTCGAGTCGTAAACGACATCAGATTAGCAGTCTGACGCCTTACCTGGCTGGGCCATCTCCACAGTAAATCGGTGTAAAACGTAGTATTATAAAATCTGAACGGGGGAAGAACGGGTCACCCGAGTATAGGGAACCTCTTCACGAGGGGCAGTTCCTTCCACCATCCGTTGACGGAGAGTTTGTCGAAACCCCCCAGGAAATAGACCGCCAAGGTCCCGACTGCCAAGAGGATGTGGTCATCTATGATCGGATTGTCCGCAGGCGGTACCACCAGCGTGTACATCACCAGCAGGAACGCCACCATCCCGAAGGTCGTCAGCTTGGAGGCGAACCCGAGCGTCAGCGTGATTCCCAGCACCAGAAGTGCCAGCAGCAGTACGATATCCACGGCGAGGTTGCCCGCGATGGCGGTGTAATGGCCTTCGAAGATGCCGTCGGTGACCCAGACGACGAAGGATGAGGGGGACCCTCCCTGCACGAAACCCTGTCCGGCGGGGGTCGCGAAACCCAGACCGAACATCTTGTCGAAGAAGGGCCACAGCATTATCCATCCAAGAAGGATGCGGAGCACCGCCAGCACGTATCTGCCGGTCTCCTCCCTGTCACGGAACACATCGAAGTCCATATCAGACGGATAGAATACGAACAGGAAGATAAAGACAGGGGATGGAAAAGGTAAATACCCAGCGGGCGATTCTCACCCCATGAAGTTCCTGGTTCTTACGGACCTGCACCAGAAGACGGAGAACATCCCTTGGATCAACTCCCTAGTAGACGAATACTCCCCCGACGCACTGCTCTACCTCGGCGACGTCACCGACCTGGGCACCTGCGAACAGGCCAAGGACATCCTTAGCAGTATCAAGGGTAGGAAGATCGTCCTGCCCGGAAACTGCGACCCCCGTGATACCCCTTCGGAGATATCCTCCGTGGCGGAGGACCTTCACGGGAAGTCCATTGAGATCGGCGGGATCTACATCGCCGGACTGGGAGGAGGGAACGTCTCGCCCTTCAACTCCCCCTTCGAGCTCACCGAGGAGGAGATCGACGCCAAGCTCCGCCCCATCTCCAGGAAGGGCATGCTCCTCATGACGCACGCCCCCGCCTACGACACCCTGGACCACATCCCCAGCGGGGTCCCCGTTGGAAGCAAGGCGATTAGGGCCATCATCGACGAGTTCAAACCCGTACTGGCACTATCCGGACACATCCACGAGGACTACGGCATCAAGGACCTGGGAGGCACCATCTGCGTGAACCCCGGACCCGCCATGGATAAGCGCGCAGCCATCATCACCGTCACTGATGACCAGGTGGCAGTGAAGCTCATAGGCCCAGAAGGTGCGTGAAGTCCAGGTAACGTTTATATAGAAATCGTGATTAGCAGGGTCGATTAACATGGCACAATGGCAGGGTCAATCTAACAGGAAATCCACCGGCGGAAGGCTCGTCCTCGCACGTGGAAAGAGGAAATTCGAAATCAGCAGGGAAAAGCAGTACACCAAGCTCGGAACCGAGACCCGCAGGCAGTACCGCGGAAGGGGCAAGTCCTACAAGACCGGAATGCTCGCTGCTGAGTTCGCCAACGTCGTCGACAAGAAGACGCAGACCGTCAAGAAAGTCAAGATCCTGAATGTTATCGCAAACCCCTCGGACCCCAACTTCGTCCAGCGTAACATTCTCAACAAGGGCGCAACCATCAAGACCGAGCTCGGAGACGCAATCGTCACCTCCAGGCCCGGACAGGTCGGCGCTGTCAACGCAGTCCTCCTCAACTGAGGAAAGAACAAATCATTTCCCGGGGCCTGCCCCCGGGGCCACACTTCTCACAACTTTTATAGGATTCACACCATATCCTGGAGTGATACCATGGCATACGACGAGGACACCGCAATCACGCTTTGGCCCGAATACTTCGATTCCAAACGTACCCGCGCACAGGGCAGGAAGCTCCCCAAGGAGCTCTGCGTGGAGAGGCCCTCGCTCGATATGATCGCCAAAGGTGCGGTGCTCCTCGATCTCGAGTTCCAGATCCACGAGGACAAGAGCTACCCCGGCAACTGGGCCGCCAAGAACGGATGCGTCCGTGTCGAGAAGGGCAAGATGAAGAAGACCCAGATCCTCGCCGAGGTCGGCAAGATCCTGGTTCAGAATCAGGCCTGAAGCATGATATCCAACCTTGATGCCAAGGTGATGGATGCCAATGCGGAGGCGCTCGGCGTCACCGTAGAGGCCCTCATGGGCAATGCAGGGAAGGCCGTCGCCGATTATCTCATCGAGAACTACCATGGTAAGAGATTCGGTATCGTCTGCGGACACGGCAACAACGGAGGCGACGGATTCGCCGCCGCCTGCCAGATGAAGGGAGAGAACGTACGTCTGTTCCTCATCGACCCTATCGATAAGATCAAATCGCCTGTTGTCAAAGGATATCTCGACAAAAGCGGTATCCCGCCCGAGCCGCTCCCGTTCGGTTTCTCCGACATCGATGTCCTGGTGGACTGCGGTCTCGGCACCGGCCAGAAGGGGGACCTCCGCGAGAACTACAGAGACTTCGTATCCGCATCTGACGGATTCGATGGAGTAAAGATCTCCGTGGACATGCCCACCGGATTCGGTTCAAGCTGCCGGTTCAGTCCGGATATAACGCTCACGCTCCACGATGTCAAGGAATCCATGGACCGCAGGAACTGCGGAGAGATCGTGGTCCTGAACATCGGCATGCCCGAGGAGGCCTCGGAACAGACCGGCCCGGGAGACTTCCTCAGATATCCAGTACCGAAGAAGGACAGTCACAAGGGGCTCAACGGACGTCTCCTCATAATCGGAGGCGGACCTTACTTCGGCGCCCCCGCTCTGGCGGCCATGGCCGCACTCCGTGTGGGTACCGACCTGGTCACGGTGGCAGCACCCGAATCGGTTTACCACGAGATCGCATGCACCAACCCTACCATCATGATCCATAAGGTCGACGGAGACCATTTCAGGATGTCGCATTTCGAAGAGCTCTCCGATCTGGCCGTGGAATGCGGCTGTGTTCTGATCGGGCCAGGCATCGGGACCGATCCGGAGACGGTGGAATTCGTCAAAGCTTTCGCGAAGGAATGCAGCGTCCCCATGATCGTTGATGCCGACGGGCTCAATGCGCTCGGAAAGAAGTACAAGGCGCCCCACCGTTACGTTATCCTCACCCCTCATCACAAGGAATACGAGAGGATCGGAGGCAAAGAGGATGATGTGTACATCCGTGCCAACGTCATCGGGTGCACGATTCTCCTGAAAGGTCCCACAGACCTCATCAGCGACGGCAAACGTCTCATGTCCAATAAAACCGGATGTGCCGCGATGACCAGTGCCGGAACAGGCGATGTGCTCGCAGGCATCACCGCCGGACTCCTGTCCAAGGGCATGGAACCCTATGATGCCGCATGCCTGGCGGCATACATCTCCGGCAAGGCGGGGGAGAAGGCTTTTGAAAAGAGGTCCTACGGCCTTATCGCCACCGATGTGGCGGATTGCATATCGGACGTGCTCCTCGAACATCTGAACGGCAGGAACTGAGGATGTCCATCCAGCCTGTCCCCGGGATTCCCGCACTCAAAGTGGATGAAACGCTCGTTATCGGCGACCTCCACATCGGTGTCGAGGCCCATCTGGGGAAGAAGGGCGTGCATCTCACCTCCCGTACCGACCGCATGATCGATTCCGTGCTGGAAGCCGCCGGGACGGATGTCGACCGCATCCTCATGATCGGCGATATCAAGGATTCCGTGCCCGGTTCCACCAAGCAGGAATACCGCGAGATCCCCGTGTTCTGCGACAGACTGCTCTCCCATTTCTCCGAGGTGGGCATCGTCAGGGGCAATCACGACACTTCCATCGAGGAATTCGTCCCCGGAGCGGTGCGCATATACCCTGCTTCAGGCGCCCGCATAGGAGATGTGGGGTTCATCCACGGACACACCTGGCCTTCCGCCGAGGTGATGGCATGCAGGACCCTGGTCATGGGCCACGAGCATCCGACCGTGCTCTTCAAGGACGGGGTGGGGGCCCAGACCTCCGAACCGTGCTGGCTGAGGGGCACATTCACCAGAGCCTCGGACGATAGATACGAGAGACTGCCGGAGAACTTCATCGTGGTGCCCGCTTTCAACAGACTGCTGGGAGGCTCACCGGTGAACGTCATCGGCAGCGCCCTGCTGGGCCCCATCCTCAACTCGGACCTTCCCGATCTGGAGAACGCCCACATATATCTCCTGGATGGCCTCGATCTAGGCAGGAGGGGCGACCTCATGGTCAAGAGCAACCGCTACAAGAAATGGAACGACGACGAGAACTCGCCCCGTCACAGCGCGCTCTGATTTTTTTAAAATATCGGCACTACTACCGCTAAAATATGCTGAAAAATGAGGGGATGCAGACGAACTGCCTTCCCCTTAAGGGGTTTGAAGAGGGGCTCGCGCCCCTTTTGAAGGGTTTCAGTTCCTGGTGATGGTGTCGTAGACGGATCCGTCAGCGTTCCTGAGCTCGACAGTCAGAGGCATCTGGCCGGGCAGACTGTGGGTAGCGCAGGAGTTGCAGGGATCGTATGCCCTGAAGGCCATCTCACACATGTTGAGGAGACCGGGGGCGACCTCGAAGTTGTGGATGAGGGCCTTTGCGACCTTTGCGACGTCCATGCAGATGGGTCCGTTGTTGTTGGTGGTTCCGACAACAAGGTTGCATGCGGTGACGATTCCGTTCTCGTCGCAGGTGTAGTCGTGGGTAAGGGTTCCACGGGGTGCCTCGACGCATCCGACTCCGCGTCCTCCGGGGACGAGGTCGGTCTGCTTGATGTTGGCATCGGTGAGCTTGTCGGAGTTGGCATCCTCGCGGAGCTTCTCTGCTGCGTAGAGCAGCTCGATGAGCCTTGCCCAGTGGGTGGCGAGGGTGAACTGCACAGGCTTCTTGTCGGGAGCGAGGAGACCCCTGAACTCCTGGAGTGCCTCGTTGGCGAGAGGAGTGGAGATCTCGTCGCAGACGTTGATCCTGGACAGAGGGGTTGCACGGTACAGACCGCTCTCGGGTCCGTCGACAAGTCCCTTGTATCCGGGGTTCCTCAGGTAGGGGAACTTCTCGTAGGACCAGGGCTCGATTGCCTCTCCGATGTGGTCGAGGTAGTCGAAGGCGTCGTAGAGGTCGACCTCCTTTCCGTCCTGGTTCAGCACGCGGACCTTACCGTCGTGGAACTCGAGCTGTTTCTTTCCGTTCTTCTCGTTGACGAGTCCCATCATGTAGGTCTCGTGGTAGTAGAGATCCTTGTTGGTGATGATGTCAACGTACTCCTTGTTTGCAAGGACGACGTCGTGGAACACCTTGAGGGAGGTCTGTGCGAAGTCGACGAGTCCGTCAGCGTAGCTGCGGATCTCTGCTGCCTCTTCGTTGCTGATTGCCTTGGAAACTCCTCCGGGAACTCCCATGACGGGGTGGGTTGCCTTTCCACCGATGATCTCCTGGATCCTCTGTGCGTTGGCACGGGCTTTGAGGACTGCTCCTCCGAGCTCGAGTCCGACAGCGGCGACGACTCCGAGAACGTTCCTCTGGGCTGCAGGTGCTGCGGGTCCGCAGACGAAGTCTCCAGCTGCGAGGGCGTAGAAGTGTGCGATGTGGGAGTGCACGTAGTGTGCCTGGTAGAAGGTATCCCTGATGTGGAATGCGGCCTCGGTGGGCTTTGCATTGTAACATCCGTCGATGGCCTTGGTGGATGCGAGGTGGTGTGCACCGGGGCAGACACCGCAAAGCCTTGCGGTGATCTGGTTGAGCTCGGTTACTCTCCTGCCGATGCAGAATCTCTCGAATCCCCTGACCTCGGGGACCTGCCAGTATGCGTTCTTTACATCTCCCTTCTCGTCGAGGAAGATTTCGATCTTTCCGTGTCCCTCGAGACGGGTGATAGGGTCAACAGTCACGCGGTTGCCGGTGACTTTCTGTTTCTCGTCCCAAATAATTGGTCCTGCCATTTTTCTTCCTCCTTATGCCTTCTCTTCGACAACGGTCCTCTGGATGAGGGACTTTCCGACGGTGTATGCGTAGAAGTATCCCAGGGGATCCTTGATTGTCTTCATGATTTCGATGATCTGCTGTTCGTCGCAAGTGGGATCGTCGTCCAGTACGGGGAACAGGGATGCGATTGCGGTGAGTGCGGATGCACCGTGCTCCTGAACGAGCTGGGTGGGTCCGTAGCATCCACGGCAGGGCTGGCCGGCCTTGGTGCACCTTGCGTTGCATCCTCCGACGGTTGCGGGTCCGAGGCAAAGGATTCCCTGGTCCATGAGGCACTTCTCGGGGTCGACGTTGACCTGGTAAGGCTCGTAGATCTTGGTGATCCTTGCGTACTCCTTCTTCCTGGGGCACTCGTCACAGAGACATTTCTCGGTGACTCCGATCTCGGCTCCCTTCGGGGGCAGGGCGACACCGTTGTAGACGAAGTCGACAACTGCCTTCAGAAGGTGGGAGATGGACTCCTGCTGGGGAGGGCATCCGGGGATGTAGTAGTCCACATCGATGACCTGGTCGAGGGCCTTGACGGTGTCGTAGACGACGGGGAGGGTAAGGGTTCCCTCGGGCACCTGGATCTCGGTCTGGGGGACGACGGGCTTGTCAGCGTGGTAGTCCTTCTGGAAGTTGGCGGAGGTGGGGGTCTTGGTGTAGACGTAGTCGAGGATCTCGGAAGCTCCTCCGGGGACCAGGTTGGCCAGGGAGGGGGTTCCTCCGAACATGGCGCAGGTTCCGTAGGCGACGACGAGGACAGACTTCTTCCTGAGGAGTTTTGCCATGTGCTCGTTCTCGGAGTTCCTGATTGCACCGTTGATGAGGGAGACAGTGATTGCTCCGTCGTCGAGTGCCTCGATGTCCTTCTCCTTTCCATCGACTGCGACAGGCCACATGACGATGTCTGCGAACTGTGCGATGGTCAGAACCCTCTCGTTGGTGTCGAGGATAGAGACGTCGCATCCACCGCAGGCTGCGGTCCAGTAGATGGCGATCTTGATCTTACCGCCGGCGGGTGCAGGGGGGAGGAGCTCTCCCAGGTCTGCTGCGGGGTAGGGGTTGAAGCCGGTCTTGGAGGTGGGCTGTCCAGCGTTGGCGACTGCTGCCTTTGCGGGTGCAGGTGCTGCGGCTGCTGCCTTGGGGGCCTCCTCGGCTTTGGCGGGCTCTGCGGCCTTTGCCTTGTTCTTTTTCTTGAATCTGTCGAAGAATCCCATTTTCACTCCTCCTTGATTGCGACTGCGTTGGTGAGCATGTCCTTCTGCTTCTTGGACTTCACAGGGGTGGGTCCGAGAGCCTTGATGGTGTCGACGAAGTCGACAACGGTCTTCTGGAATTTCTCTCCCTCGGAAGCGGAGACCCACTGAAGCAGGAGCCTCTTGGGGTCGAATCCGTACTGCTCGAGGACGAGCCTGATCAGTGCGATCCTCCTCCTGGCCCTGTAGTTACCGCCGATGTAGTGGCAGTCTGCGGGGTGGCATCCGAGCACCATGACTCCATCTGCGCCCTTGGAGAAAGCCCTGAGGATGAACTCGGGGTCGATCCTTGCGGAGCACATGGTCCTGATGATACGGAAGTTGGGGGGCATCTGACGCCTTCCGACTCCTGCGTTGTCAGCACCGGCGTAGGAACACCAGTTGCAGCAGAAGGTTACGATGAGGGGTTCAAAGTTGTCTGCCATTGTAATCACTCCTTCTCCATTACGGGGTCAAGCAGAGCATCGATCTCTGCGATGATCTGTGCGTTCCTGAATCCGCGCTGCTCCATGGCTCCGGAGGGGCATGCTGCTACGCAGCATCCGCATCCCTTGCAGAGACCGGGGTTGACGGAGGAGACGGGGTTGCCGTCCTGGCCGATAACGATGGAGATTGCGTTGTATTCACAGCATCCGACACAGGTTCCACAACCGTTGCAGTTCTGGGGGTTGGATACAGATGCGGTGATACCCTCG
>JAEEGL012248302.1_pt1 | contig 12181 bp, 8 predicted proteins | sample 9134231 | NCBI WGS metagenome assembly JAEEGL01 (sample SAMN16246548, study PRJNA631951) | gut metagenome | biome: gut microbiome; feature: rumen; material: fiber-attached | host: Bos | place: Iran: Karaj | collected 2018-10
ATACTATCAGAAGGCGTGTGACGAATACGTTGCGGCGCATCCGGATTTCGGATACAAAATCGAGGTAAAGGGCATGGACACCGGTTCGGTTGCCGGCACCATCACCAACGACCCGACCGCAGCAGCGGACATCTATACGGTCGCGCACGATAACATCGGCAAGCTTGCCGCAACGCAGTGCGCAAAGCCCATTACGAACGAGGCGCTGGTCGCGCAGGTTCTGGCGGACAATCCGGAATCGTTCCAGAAGGTCATCTATTCCAACCTGAACGGCACGAAGTACCTCTACGGCGTCCCGTATATTTCTCAGGCGCTGTTCCTTTACTACAACAAGGCGCTCGTAACCGAAGAACAGGCACAGACCTTTGAAGGTCTGCAGGAAGCTGCGAAGGCGGCGGGCTGCAAGGCGATCACGGTCACCGGCGACGACGGCTTCAACATGTCGTTCGCGCTGCTCGCAACGAGAGCAAGCGACCATGCGACCACGGTCAAGATCTATGAAGGCGCAGAACCGCAGTCGGGCGGCAGCAAGGGCGAAAGCAACTGCCAGGGCGACGACACCGTTGCGATCTATCGCTGGCTGCAGGCGTACGCTGCCGATCCGAACGGCTTCAAGTGGGCTTCTCCGGACGGCTGGGACGCGGACCTCGATAAGAACAATCAGGGTGTTCTCGCGGTCATCGGCGGCGCATGGCATTACAACACCGCAAAGGCGGCGCTCGGCGAGTCGAACCTGGGCATCTCGCTCATTCCGACGTTCACGCTGACGGCGGAAGCGTGCGAAGGTCTCACCGGCGTAAAGGCGGGCGACGTCTATCGCGGCGGCACGTTTGCAGACTGCAAGTGCTTCATGATCAATGCGAACTCCGCGGCGAGCAAGTATGCGAAGGAGCAGGAGCTGATCGCGTACATGGCGAGCAAGGATGTCCAGAACGCTTCGTACCTCGAGTGCATGAACGTTCCGGCATACGTCGGCGCGGCGACCTTCATCAAGCAGTGCTTCGATGAGGGCAAGGTCACCGAGAGCCAGTACAACCTCGCGGCAATGCAGGTCAGCATGGCTGAATGGGGCATCCCGCAGCCGTTCGTAACCGGTACGCTCAACACGTATTATTACTCCAAGAACGCTCCGGCAGTCTTCCGTGCGATCATCGACAAGACCGCTTACCCGACCACCGGCGACCAGATCCTTGCGGAAACGGAATCCCTCGAGGGCATTCGCAAGGCGCTGTATCTGGCTGAGTATCTGTGGATGCACGGCGTGAATCCCAAGGAGTTCCCGGCAAATCTTCCGGATAAAGCTTAATGAGAGAGGAAAAAGTTCGATTTTATAACTCTATTAAACTCGAGATGGGGGAAAAATCATGGATTCTAAATCAAAAAAAGATCCAAAGATGAAATCGAATATCTTCAGTCCCATAGGCAAGTTTTTCAAGAACATCAAGAGAATGTTTGTGAGCGGCTCCGTCGGGACAAAGCTTTCGTATCTCATCTTCGGTGCGGGCAATCTCTATCATAAGCAGTATATCAAAGGCGGACTCTTCCTGCTGCTGCAGGTCGCGATCATCCTGTTTATGGTGCTTTGCCCGTCCATCAACGGCACGCCCTACGGCTATAAGGCACTGGCGAACCTGAGTCTTAAGAACGTATCCGAGGGCGGCGACTTCGATCCCGTGACCGGTCATTTCACGACCGGTTCAGACTGCAAGCTGATGATCCTGTTCGGCTTCGTTACCATTGCGGTGATCGTGATCTACTTCATCCTTTGGTACAAGAATATCCAGTCCTCCTTCAAGGCGGACATGGACAAGAAGATCGGCAAAAAGCCGACCACCTTCCGTGAGGATCTCGCATCGCTGTTTGATCAAAAGTTCCACATCACGATGCTGACGCCGACCTGCATTGCGGCGTTGGTCTTTACGGTTCTGCCGACGATCTTCATGATCGCGCTGGCGTTCACCACCTACAACGACCAGGATATGAACAACCTGGGCACCAAGCTGTTCCACTGGAACGGGGTACAGAACTTTGCGGCGGTCTTCACCGGCGAGGGTTCGCTCGGTGTCGAGATCAAAAACCGCTTCCTTCCGGTTCTCGGATGGACGTTCATCTGGGCGATCTTCGCAACGCTGAGCTGCTACTTCGGCGGCATCATTCTGGCGCTTCTCATCAACAAGAAGGGTCTGAAGGGCAAGAAGATCTTCCGTACGGTCTTCATCATGACGATCGCGGTCCCGCAGTTCATTTCCCTGCTGGCTGTGCGTAACCTGCTCGGTGAGTACGGTCCGTTCAACACAATGCTCCAGAACCTCGGCTGGACCACACAGCCGATCGGGTTCCTCGGGCAGAAACCGGGGGACAGCGAGCTGCTCGCCAAGGTAATGGTCATCATTGTGAACATGTGGGTCGGCATACCCTACACGATGCTGATGACTTCGGGCATCCTGATGAACATCCCGGCAGACCTCTACGAGGCGGCTCGCGTCGACGGCGCGTCCACGACCAAGATGTTCTTCAAGATCACGCTGCCGTACGTCATCTTCATTACGACGCCGTACCTGATCTCCAGCTTCGTAGGGAACATCAACTCCTTCAACACCATCTACCTGCTGACCGGCGGCGGACCGACCTATACGGGCTATCAGGCAGGCGGTACCGACCTGTTGGTGACCTGGCTGTATAAGGTAACGATCGATCAGGGCTCCTATAACACGGGCGCCGTCATCGGTATCTTTACCTTCCTGATCACGGCAACGATCACGCTGATCACCTACCGTCGGAGCAAAGCATATAATGAGGAGGACACGTTCCAATGAGTACTAATGTTCGTCCGAAAAAAGTCAGAAGCCAGTCCAGAAACCGCAGGGTCAGTTTGGGCGTGACCTATACGGTCCTTGTGGTGATGAGCATCATCTGGCTCGTTCCGCTGATCTGGATCATACTCTCCGCATTCCGGTGCGAGTATCAGCTGGACGGCACGTTTATCGGCCGTGTTACCAGCAACTTCTTCCCGAAACAGTACGGATTCAAAAACTTCTCCGATCTGTTTACGGCGACCTATTACGGCGTGCCCAAGGCGTTCCCGAGATGGATGCTGAACACGTTGATCATAGCTGTGGTCGACTGTCTCATCTCCACCTTCCTCGTTCTGTCGGTGGCATACTGTATGTCCAAGCTGAAGTTCAAGCTCCGCAAGCCGTTTATGAACATCACGATGATCATCGGTCTGTTCCCGGGCTTCATGAGCATGATCGCGATCTACTTCCTGTTGAAATCCATCGGTCTCACGGGCAATCCGCAGCATCCCGAATATTCGGTGATCGGCTTGATTCTTGCCTACAGCGCCGGTGCGGGACTCGGATTCCAGATCGCGAAGGGCTTCTTCGACGTCATCCCGAATGCGCTCGTTGAGTCCGCAAAGCTGGACGGCTGCACGAACTTCAAGATCTTCCGGCGGATCATCCTTCCGCTTGCAAAGCCGATCATCATCTATCAGGCGCTGATGAGCTTCACCGGCCCGTGGATGGACTTCATCTTTGCAAAGGTCATCATCGGTGCAGACAACCCGAAGTTCTGGACCGTCTCGGTCGGCCTGTATTCGCTGCTGTTCGGTACGCATCCGGACACCAACCTGTTCACACAGTTCGCTGCGGGCTGCGTCATCGTTGCGATTCCGATCGTTACGCTGTTCATGTTCCTGCAGAAGTACTATGTAGAGGGCGTCACCGCAGGCGCGGTCAAGGGTTAATTCCCGAAAACAATCAAACAAAAAACGGACGGGTTTCCGTCCGTTTTTTGTGTTTCCGGGTTTTTCGCCTTGTTTCGGGGCACGAAACATGGTATAATAATACATCAAATCATCGGAGGTCCGTGTTGATGAAAAAACTCTCAGACGGATGGGAATTCACACCGGTATGGACGAACGCTTTCCGGCTCGGCGAAGGCGAGGGCGAACCGGTCCGTCTGCCGCACAATCCGCGTCCGATCCCGCAGCACTATGCGGGACCGGAGGATTACGAGGGCGTGTACGGCTACCGCAGAACGCTCCCGCTCGACGAATCGATGCGCGAAAAGCGGCTCTTTCTGCAGTTCGACGGCGCGGCGCATATCGCGACGGTCTATGTGAACGGAAAAGAGCTTATCACGCACCGCACCGGCTACACGGCGTTTCGCGTCGAGATCACGAATGACGTGCGGTTTGACGGAACGGACCTTCTCGCCGTGCGGCTGGATTCCACGGAGAACCCCGATATTCCGCCGTTCGGCTATGTCATCGACTACCTGACCTACGGCGGTCTGTACCGCGACGTCTGGCTCGACGTGCGAAACGATACCTGCCTTGCAAACGTGTTTGTTGCAACGCCGAACCTGCATACCGCAAAAGTGCAGAGCACTGTTTCGGGCGAAGCGTCCGTGATCCGTCAGCGCGTGCTGGACGGCGCGGGAGTGTGCATCGCGCAGAACGCCGATGCGTATTCCGACGCGGTGATCGCCGCGCCGGAGGGGCTTTTTGTGTGGACGACGACCGTGCATGTGCCGGACGCGCAGCCGTGGACCTGTGATGCGCCGAATCTCTACACCCTTGAAACGACCCTGTACGATGCCGACATGCAGGAACAGGACGTCGTTTTGACGCGCTTCGGCTTCCGCACCGCGGAGTTCAGGAAGGACGGCTTCTATTTGAACGGCGTACGCACGTTTCTGCGCGGACTCGATCGCCATCAGGCGTATCCGTACATGGGCTATGCCGCGCCGGAGCGGCTTCAGCGCGAGGACGCGCGGATTCTGAAGCGGGAGCTTTGCTGCAACGCGGTGCGCACGTCGCACTATCCGCAAAGTCAGTACTTCATCGACGCCTGCGACGAGCTCGGGCTTCTGGTGTTCACGGAGATCCCCGGCTGGCAGCACATCGGCGACGAAGCATGGCAGCAGCAGGCGATCGACAACGTGCGCGAAATGGTGCTGCAGTACCGCAACCATCCGTCGATCGTGCTGTGGGGCGTCCGCATCAACGAGAGCCGCGACAACGACGCGTTCTATGAAAAGACCAACGCGCTCGCGCACTTTCTCGATCCGTCGCGCGCGACCTCCGGCGTACGGTATCTCGTGAAAAGCAATCTTCTGGAGGACGTCTACGCCTACAACGATTTCAAGCCGTTCGCGTTCGACGATCCGATCCGCAGGAAGGATAAGATCACGCCCGATCCCGAAAAGGCGTTCCTGATTTCCGAGCATTCGGGGCACATGTTTCCGACCAAGTCCTTCGATCCGTGGAGCAAGCGGCAGACGCATGCCCTGCGCCATGCAAGAACGCTCGATGCGGCGATGGCGTCGGGGGAGCATGCGGGCTGTTTCGGCTGGTGCATGTTCGATTATCCCACGCACAAGGACTTCGGCTCCGGCGACCGCGTGTGCTATCACGGCGTGATGGACGCATTCCGCAATCCGAAGCTCGCCGCAGCGGCGTACGCAAGCCAGGGCGACGAAAAGCCGGTGTTGGAGCTCGGCACGCCGATGTGCATCGGCGACTATCCGGCGGGCGAGCTCGGAGAGATCTGGGCGTTCACGAACGCCGAACGCGTCGCGCTGTATAAAAACGACAAGCTCGTCAAAATCTTCAAGCCGGAGCCGTGGAAAGGACTCAGACATCCGCCGGTAAAGATCGACGATCTCATCGGGCAGCTCCTGATCAGCGAGGAAGGCATCACCGGAAAGAAGGAAGAGCTGCTGCACCGTGAGCTGCTGGCGGCAGCAAGGTACGGGATCGACAAAATGCCGCTTGCGGACAAACTGCGCATGCTGTACTGCATGAAACGGTATCGCCTCAGCTGGGCGGACGGCGAGGAACTGTACGGCAAATACGTCGGCAACTGGGGCGGAACGGCGACCGAATGGCGGTTCGACGCGCTGAACGGCGATCGCGTTGCGGCGTCGGTGCTCTGCTGTCCGAATAAAAAACTGCATCTTTCGGTCAGGGTCAGCGCGACCGATCTAAAAGAGGGCGACGGGTATGACGCGGCGGCGGTTCGCGTGCGGATGCTTGACGGCAACGGAAATCCCGCCCCGTACGCGCAGCTTCCGGTCCGGTTTTCGGTCTCGGGCGATCTTGCGCTCATCGGGCCGGACGTCGCGACGGCGGAGGGCGGCATGACCGGTACGTACGTGAAGACCGTCGGACACGGAGGCAAAGGCGTTTTAACGGTATCTGCGGAACAGACGGCTCCGGTTTCGATCGAATTCAATATCACGGGGGGAGAATATCGACATGGAAGCAGCGGAACGGACTCTTTTTTACACGGTTGCAATGGAACAGAGCGCGCCGATCACCGGCCGCGTCAAGGCGGACGGCGTCGTAAACGTATCGGTGTCGCTCAGGAACGCGCGGCTCAAAAAGGTCACGGCAAAGGTCGCGATTCCCGCGACGGACACGATGCGCGTCTTTATGAACGGGTATCAGAACTGGACATACAGCCCGGAATATGATCGCACCGGACGCACGCGCGGTTTGAAGCATTTGCCGTGTTTTCTGCGCGGGGCGTTTCAGATCAACCGCTACGGCGACTATCATTTCGTAGAATATCCGTATAAGAAGGGAATCACGCACGGCGAATCCTGGTGCTATTTCCGCGAGGGCAAGAAGTTTCTGCTGTTCGGCTCGCTGGACGAGATGCCGGGCTACACGCTGTTCCGGTACGATGCGAACAAGGGCGAGCTTTCGATCGAGCGTGATTGCGCAGGCATGAAGGCGACCGGCATATTCCATGCGTTTAACCTGTTTATTGCCGAAGGCACCGAACGCGAAGTTTTCGACGCGTGGTTTGCCGCGATGGGCGTTCACCCGCTGACCGACAAAAAGCAGTTCGGCTATTCGAGCTGGTACAACCGTTATCAGGACATCAATGACGCGACGATCACGGACGACCTCGTCGGCGCAAAGTCGCTGCTTCGTCCCGGAGATCTTTTCCAGATCGACGACGGCTGGGAGACCGCCGTCGGCGACTGGCTGGTGCCGGACGAAAAGAAATTCCCGAACGGTTTGAAAAACGCCGCCGACGCGATCCACGAGGCGGGCTTCCGCGCGGGGCTCTGGCTTGCGCCCTTCGTTTGTCAGAAGGGGTCGAAGATCATGGAGGAGCACCCGGACTGGCTGCTTCTGCACGACGGCAAGCCGTGGTCGAACGGCTCGAACTGGGGCGGATTCTATTCGCTCGACATCGACAATCCCGAGGTCGTCGCTTACGTGCAGAAATTCCTTGACCGCGTGCTGAACGAATGGGGGTTCGATCTCGTCAAGCTCGACTTCCTCTACGGCGCGGCGCCGTTCGGCACCGAGACCGAATCGAGAGCGGCGCGCATGTGCCGCGCGATGAACATCCTGCGCAAGGCGTGCCGCGGGAAGCAGATCCTGGGCTGCGGCGTGCCGCTGTGGCCGGCGTTCGGCATCGTGGAATACTGCCGCGTCGGCTGCGACGTGGGGCTCGACTGGAACGACACGAAGATCATGCAGGCGACACACCGCGAGCGCGTTTCGACCAAGCAGTCGATCGAGGATACGACCTTCCGCCGTCAGCTCACCGGACGCGCGTTCATGGGCGATCCCGACGTGTTCTTCCTGCGCGAAGGAAACTGCAAGCTCCTTCCGGAGGAAAAGGAAAAGCTCTTTACCGTCAACGCACTTTTGGGCGGCATGCTTCTGACCTCCGACGCGCTGAACACCTATACCGACGCGCAGAAAGAACAGTTCAGATACGTCCGCGATCTTCTGGAGCGCGCGACCGACGTCACGGTCGATGCGGACAACGGCATCGTCCTGCGCTGGACGCTTGACGGCGAACGGAAGGAACTGCGGATCATGTGAGCACAGAACAGAAAAGCGCCCCGCAAAAAGCGGGGCGCTGTTTTTTGTGGGATTATGCGTCTGCGTAGGTGGTCATGCGGCGGATCAGGTCGAAGCAAAGCGTGAAGATATCCTCACGGTTCTCGTCCATCACGTGCTCGATCACCACGTCGTTGACGACGCCGGTCATGCCGGTGCTGTAGTTGGTGATCATGCCGAGCGCGGCGTATTCGATGCCGAGGTCGCGGCACAGCGGCGCTTCGGGAACGATGCTCTGACCCACGACCTGCGCGCCGAGCATACGGAGCGCACGCGCTTCCGCAGCGGTCTCAAAACGCGGACCTTCGAGGCAGGCATAGACAGCACGTCCGGAATACGGGAAACCGTGCTGACGGATCAGCTCCTCAAGCATGGTGTTCAGCGATTCAGAAAAGACGTTCTCCATGCCGGTGTGCAGCGCGGGGCGATGCTCGCGCTCAAACGAGGAGGGACGCCCCTTCGTGAAGTCCATAAAATCGGTGATCAGGCAGTATTCGCCGAGCCGCATGGAATAGTCGCAGGCGCCGACCGAGGTCACGCCGATCGCGTGGGTGACGCCGATCTGATGCAGCGCATAGACGTTCGCACGGTAATTGATGTCGCCCGGATCGTGCGCATACAGGATGCCGTGGCGGCTTAAAAAGATGACTTCGTTGCCCTCTTTGAGCTTGCCTTTGAAGACGACGACGTCGCCGTAAGGCGTGGAGACTGCCTGCTCCTTGTAACGGATCGGGAGCGTTTCGATGTTGGTACCGCCGATGATCGCGATTTTCATTTCGATCTGATTCCTCCGTATCAAAATTCCTGTATTATCATACCACAGCGAGAAGCAAAACACAAGGGAACACAACAAGAAATTCGACAAAAAACGGGAGCGGTTTTGCGCCGCTCCGTTCCTTTGCCGTTATTCAGTGGATTTCAAACACGATCGAATCGCATGAGTAGGGTGTGCGATCATCGCCTTTCATCAGGATCGGCGTCAGCGTGATTTTTTGCACGGTTCTGATGCGGTTGAACGGGATACAGCCTTCAATCTCGATGTCATAGAGATAGCTGCCGTCGTCATTGGGCCGGAATCCGCCGCCGTAGTTGATCTTGAAATCGTCGTCCACAGTGACATCAAGCAACAGACTTTTCAGGAATGCTTCTTTTTGTTCCTCGCTCCAGTCGTCCGGCATGACTGCAAGCAGCTCCATGCCGTGGATACCCTTGAGATCGATGGTTCCGGGGGTTTTGACGCACAGCGTGACGTCATCCAGATTCGCGGAATATCTCGTTTGATTCCAGTCATAAAAGACTGCGTCGCCGGAAAGCGCGATCGTATCCTGTATCGCTTCGATGCTGCGCTCATTGAGATCCAGATCCTTGTATGCCGTCATATAGACCGTGACCGTGCCGAGGTCCACGTTCAGCTTTTCAATGCTTCCTCCGCCGCGATTGATCCAAAGGGAATAGTGCACGTCAAGGGTGAGATTCCCGTTTTTGTCGATCGGAAGATCCTCCTGCGAAATGATCGTTTCGGTATAACCCTCTGCAACGACACGAACGCCGTTCGCTTTGCAATGCTCCCAGGCGTCTTCCTTCCATGCGGAAGCGGTTTCCTCGTCAAAGGATCTGAAAAAGCCGTGTTGATCGTAAAATGTTTGCCGGAACGTTTCTTCCGCCGGACGGTGAATCGGCTCGATCGATGCGGGGATCTGTACGCCGTTTTCGGCCTCAAAATACAGATCCGGGTCCGGTTCGCTCCATTGTCCGGGAGCGATCTCCTCCGCAAGATAGGTCGGAAGCAGCGCATCGGCGGGAAGGCTGGGACACCATGCGTTTTCAAAGAGCGGATAACCGGACAGCCCGTCAAAGTCAATGGACAGATAGATGAAATTTCCGTCATAAATCGTTTCGCCGAGCGTGGCGGAGAAGTTCTCGCCGATTTCGCGCCAGTACGGTTCGTCGGCACAGTAGTTCACCTTGATCTCGGTATGGCTTTGATCGGGCGAGGTGATCATCGCTTCGAGTTCGGGGACCGAATCGCGGTCCTCCGGGTTCAGTGCAAGATAGTCCCGCGGGTTGGCGGGATCGAACCACGAAAGCACCTCGGCACGGGCTGAGGGGATCGCCATTGTCACGCCGAAAACGATCAGCAACGCGGCAAGCGCGATGCAGACCGGCTTCAGTACGCGCAGCGCGGGCTTTCTTTGCGACGCGGACGTCCTTGCCATTCGTTTGATCTGATCGTTGTCTATGATCTGATGATCGATAATCGCTTTATATGCTTCCTGTTCGTTCATGGGATTCTCCTTTCTGCTCATCTGCCTGCCGCTCTTCAAGATACCGGCGAAGCCGCGCTCTGATCCGTGACAGACGCTTGCGAACCGCGTCCTCCGAAATGCCGAGCGCCTGCGCGATTTCATCCGTCGGAACCGACAGCCCGTAATACAATGCAAACGCCTGGTACGACGGAAGCGGTTCCGATTTGATCAGGTCCCAGATTTCCCGCTCGCTTTCGCGATCGAGAACAATATCCTCGGGCTCACACCCCTCGTCGGGAAGCTGCTCCGAAAGCGGCGCTTCGTATGTCTGCACAACGGCGCGGCGCCGGTAGAATCTTGCAAGCTCCTTTTTCGCAATGCCGAACACATATTTTTCCGGCTCGCGAACACCGCTTTTTCGCATCTTCCGGTACAGTTTCCGGTAGATTTCCTGCATCAGGTCCTCTATATCGGCGCTCGATCGGATGCGCGGCAAAAGCCAGCGCAGAAGCGCGTCGCGCGTGGCGTCATAGATGCGGTTGAATGATTCGTACTGTTCCATCGTTTCCTCTTAAAACCGGTTTCACCCTATAAGAGCCCCGCAGATCGAAAAATCGGACACGGTTTCGGAAAAAAACTGCCTTCTCACGGAAGGCAGCGGAAATCATATGTTTTTATGCCCGCATATCAACGGGATCGCTTCGTCGAGCGAGCGGAAGACCGCGTCCGGCGTAAAGTCGAGACGGGGCAGGGGATCGATGAGGTCCGGTACGCAGACCGAGAAGAACCCGCCTGCATGCGCCGCCTTGAGCCCGTTGACCGAGTCCTCAAAAACGGCGGTGGTTTCCGGTTCGGCGTGCAGCGCCCTGCACGCGAGCAGAAAGATCTCCGGGTCCGGCTTGCCGTGCGTCACCTGATCGCCGAAGGCGAATGCGTCGAAGTATTTGAGCGTATCCGTGCGCCGGAGGTATTCCTGCGCGATCGGGCGGCTGGTGCCGGTTGCGAGCGCGACGCCGATCCCGCTTGCTTTCAGCGCGTCCAGAAGCGCATAAAGCCCCGGCTTTACGGGAACGCCGTTCGTTTCCATCTCGTTTTTCATCCACGATTCGATCATTGCGTAGCAGGCGTCGAACGAAATCGCCGTGCCGAACAGCACGGGGAACATCCGCCTGAAATCGGCGTGATTGCTGCCGAGCGTTTTGAGGATGTTTTCGCGCGGGAACACGACGCCGGTCTTCGGTCCCACGTATTCTTCAAGGGATCGCACGTAAAGCCGCTCGGTGTCGAACATCAGTCCGTCCATATCAAAGATCACGTTTTTGATCATATCTGCCTCCGATTTCTTTATTATATCGAAATCCGACGCATTTGGCAACCGTTGTCGTTTGACAAGGTGCGCGGCGGCATACTATAATAGATACAGAACACAGGGGAGGACGGTTCCATGACGATCCGGGAAGCAATCGACGCGCGGCATTCGGTGCGCGCGTATACGAAACAGCCGATCGAAGGCAAGGTTCTGAAGGCGCTGGAGGATGAGATTGCGGCATGCTGCAAAAAGAGCGGTCTTTCGATCCGCCTCTTTCGGAACGATCCGAGCGCGATCAAGGGACTTTGGGCGTACGGCGCGTTCGAGAACGCAGACAACTACATCGCGCTTGCGGGACCGGACACGGACGATCTGTTCCGGCTGTGCGGGTACTGGGGTGAGCACCTTGTGCTGTTTGCCGAAACGCTGGGGCTTTCCACCTGCTGGATCGCGGGGTCGTATAAAAAGAACCGCGTGAAGAAGAACCTGAACGAGGGGGAAGCGCTTGCGGCGATCATCTCGATCGGCTACGCCGCAAAGCCTGGAAAGCCGCATAAGAGCAAGACGCTTGCGCAGGTCACGGATACGGCGGGCGACGTGCCGGAATGGTTCAAAAACGGCGTGGAAGCCGCGCTGCTTGCGCCGACTGCGATCAATCAGCAGCGGTTCCGCTTCACGCTGCGCGACGGCAAGCCCTTTGTGAAGGCGCTTCCGGGACCGTATACCCTGATCGACCTCGGCATCGTACAA
>JAEEGL012655372.1_pt1 | contig 12181 bp, 10 predicted proteins | sample 9134231 | NCBI WGS metagenome assembly JAEEGL01 (sample SAMN16246548, study PRJNA631951) | gut metagenome | biome: gut microbiome; feature: rumen; material: fiber-attached | host: Bos | place: Iran: Karaj | collected 2018-10
AGGTCATAGACCGGACAGTTGAGAAGTACAGGGAGGCCTACAGACTGCTGGCTGAGTAAGGAGTCCCGCCGGTCCCCGGCAGGCCCTCGCCGGACATATTATTAAAAAGAAAGATCCCGGGATCACTGAGTGGCCCCGGGATCATTATATGCCGGCGTTGTCATCGGACAGGTGACTTTCTCCTGCCCGATCGTGGTCTCATTTCCTACAGCATTATCCCGTTCTTCAGGCAGATGGACTGGGCCGATTCAACGGAATCGATGCCTGTGGCGTTCTTGACAGGCGCAAACTCTCTTTCCCTCACCACCTCATAGGGCAGGCAGCTGTCAAAGGTGTGGATCATGTCCAGCACCAGCTGCTCGAATTTGTACCCGTTGGGGGTTTCGGGCTTCACGGGATTTCCGTTCTCATCGATGTAGGGAATCTTCTTTTCCACCACGTGGAGGGGGAGCCTTTTGTCCATTGTCTTCTCGAGATCACCCACGTTGAAGAGGTAGTTGAGGATGACGCCGAAGCTGTAGGCGGGAGACCCGGTCTCGTCCACCGCGTCCCGCATCTCGTCCGTGAGCTCGTAGTATTCCACTATGGAAGGTCTGCCGTCCTCAAGGCAGATCACGCCTACCTTTTCGTCGGGGGCGTTCTTTCTGACGACCTTTGCGCCGCAGGCCTTTCCGGAAGAAAGCACGGCGCCTATGAAGTAAGGATCCGCGATCCTCTGCAGCACATTGTCCACTGCGAACACGTTCAGCCACTCGATCCCCCTTCTGTGAATGTCGGGGATGAGGTTCGAGGTCTCCATTGACTTGAACCAGCCTCCGTTCCCGTTGGGAGAGGTGGCGATGGCTGCCTTTGATTCCATATACACTTTGCCCTCGCGGTCGCAGGCAGGAGCCATGTCCTGCATGAAGAAGGTCACGTAGTCAGGGTTGTAGCCGAAATAGTCGTGCTGCTTCAGGAAAGACACGGTCTCGTTATTATTTTTCTCGGAGGTCATGATGTAGAGCGGGATCCAGGAATCCGTGAGCTTCACGTTCTCCAAAAGGTTCTCGATCTGCCTTTGGAAAATGAACACGTCATTGTTCAGGCCGATGTTGTAGGTGCCCTTGGGACCGCTCCAGCCGAGCCTTGTGCCCATCCCGCCGGCAAGCATGACAGCGCCCACCTTTCCGCGCTTGATGGTCTCTTTCCCCAGCTGCAGGAATTCATTTGAGCGGAGCATGATCTCCGCCAGCTGCATTGCCTTCAGAGGGGCGAATGAACCTCTCTCTTCCTGCCCCGGCTTCGCGGAGCATACGCTGAAATCGGTCCTGTTGATCTGGAGGATAAGGTCCGACTTTTCCTTGGGGCTCAGCTCTTCCCAGTATTTCAATACGTGTTCCTGACCAAATTCCTTGAGTTTTGCCTGAGCTTCTTCGTAATTCATGTTCATCCTTTCCGGTCCTCTCCTGTGTCTGTTTTTTCGTTGTGATCATTTATGTGAGGGACAGCGGGGCTTTCTCCCCCCTGCCCGATGGCGGCGCCGGATCTCATCTGCCCGGCCGTTTCCCCGTATCTATAAGCTGGTCGGCGCCCTGTCTCAAAAGCTTGTCAGCATCGGAGGGATCGTGCCTCACGATCCTGCCCGACCTGTCGTAACTCGTGAGAAGGTCTGAATTTACGGCCAGATGCCGCCCGCCGTAATCCTTCATGTACTCCCTGATGGCCTTTATATCGGAGGTCCTGGGGAGGTATTCCACCTCTCCGGAAATGACCGAGCCACCGCTGCTCATGCCTGCAACGGACGCGTTTCCGTCAGTACCGGCGTCGGCGCTGCTTCCGCCCTTTCCCGAAGGGCTGCCGTCTGCACCTTCACTCTTTCCGAAGAGCCCCGCAAATAAGGACGGAGCTCCTTTTTCGGCATCCTGTCCGGAACCGGCATCCGCAGCCTTTTCACCGTTCCAGAAGGAGGATACGGCGGCGGCGATGCGGCTTCCGAGAGTCTTTATAAATGAGGAAGCCCTGTCAAAGATCTTTTTAAGATCGGGCAGGGCCGCGGTCCCGGAAGCTGCGGGAGTGATCCGGTCCTTTTCCGGGCTATCCTGAGCGCTGTCGGCGGAGGGGGTCCTCAGTGAGGCGGGGCGGACGGAGAGCTCTTTTTCCTTTGCGGCGGCTTTGACCGTGTCGCTGAGCTCAAAATACACCCCGGGATCCTGAGATGCTCCGTCATTTTTGGACAGGGAGGAACGCACCTTTCCGTTTGATATGCCGTAGGCTCTGTATGCAGCTGCCTGGTCAACTCTCTCTACCATTTCCCTGCTCCATCCCAAACAATGCGCGTATCTCCAAACTCCCGTCCGATCGGGCCTGTCTGACCTTCAATGCGCGGCCATGAGCATTATATCATTATCCTCTTGCTAATTAAAGATAAAAAGGTTAAAATATTCATCAAACTGTCATTTGAGAAGGATTTAGGAGGTCTTGATTTGCGGATACTGGTAACAGGCGGGACCGGCTTCATAGGAAGCCATACGGTGGTGGAACTGGCGGAAGCGGGACATGAGCCTGTGCTTTTGGACAATCTTTCGAATTCCGATGAAAAGGTGGTCGGGAGACTGACACAGATCACCGGAAAGGAATTTCCCTTCTACAGGGCGGATATCCGGGACAGGGAAGCTCTGGAGAGCATCTTTTCAAAGGAAGATATAGACTGCGTGATACACTTTGCGGGCCTCAAGGCGGTGGGAGAGTCCGTCAGGCTTCCCTGGGAGTATTATGAAAATAATATCAACGGAAGCCTGGTCCTGACAGATGTGATGCGGAAGCACGGGGTGAAGAACATTATCTTTTCTTCCTCGGCGACCGTGTACGGCACGCCGGCTTTCGTCCCCATCACCGAGGAATGCCCCAAGGGACAGTGCACGAATCCCTACGGCTGGACCAAGTCCATGCTGGAGCAGATCCTGACGGACATGCAGAGGGCCGACGAGGAGTGGAACGTGATACTGCTCAGGTATTTCAATCCCATCGGCGCCCACGAGAGCGGGCTCATCGGGGAGAATCCCAACGGCATCCCCAACAACCTCATGCCTTACATCACGCAGGTGGCGGTGGGGAAGCTGGATCATCTGACTGTCTACGGAGACGATTACGACACTGAGGACGGTACCGGCGTCCGTGATTACATACATGTGAAGGACCTGGCGAAGGGCCATGTGGCGGCGCTTTCGCAGATAAGTGCGAAATGCGGGACAAAGGTGTATAATCTCGGCACGGGCACGGGCTACAGCGTTTTACAGGTAATAAAGGCCTTTGAGGAGGCCTCCGGGAAGAAGATACCCTACGAGATAGGCGCAAGAAGGGAAGGGGACATAGCGGAGTGCTACGCCGATCCGGCGAAGGCGGCCCGCGAACTGGGCTGGAAGGCTGAGTACGGGATCCACAGGATGTGTGAGGACTCCTGGAGATGGCAGAGCATGAACCCTGACGGATACAGATAAAGGCGGACCGGCGCCCGATACGGTAAGCTGTGACTACAAATAAGGACCCCCGGGCAATGTTTCCGGATGAAGCGGGGATCCCGAGGCAAGGAGGAAAGAATGAACAACCTGAGAGATGATGAAGCGGATCGCATGATCAGAGCAAACGGAGAGGCCGAGGCAGTGCGTCTCAGACAGATGGAAGGAGAGGTGGCGGATTACCGGGATTCTATTGACAGCCTGAAGAAAACCGTGGAATCTCTGGGAGACGTAAAGGAATTCTCCCACAAGGAGAATGTCAGGGTCTACAGGAACGTTCAGGCCAGCCTCCGGGAAGAGCTCGACAAGCATTCCGCGCAGATCTCAGAGGAGATGTCCCTTCAGAACGAGGCTCTCACAAGGCTTGTAAACGCCCAGAGAGACGAGACGCAGCAGGCGTTTGCGAAACAGCGCGAGGATCTGGAGGAGATCCTTAAAGGCAGCGGATCGGACGCCATGGGTGAGCTGAAGGAAAAGATCACCCAGCAGACCAATTCCATGGACAACTTCCAGTACCGCCTTTCAAACCAGAAGGAGGATCTGGACAGCATCAAGGAGATGATCAGCTCCCAGGATTATGCCGAACTCATCAATTCCATAAAGGAAGAGATAGGAACGACAGCCGACAGGTATTCGGGAGAACTGAAGAACGGCCTGGAGTCCCTCGGAAACGGGAATACCGAGGTGTCCGACAGGAATACGGAAAGGGTGATAAGCGAGGTATCGACCAATATCGGCAGCCTGATCCCCGCGGATCTTGGGAAGATCAAGTCTTCGCCGATCCAGGTGGTGACGTTCTTATTTACGCTTCTAAACACGGCGGCAATAGTAGTGCTTATTTTGATGCAGTTCTTACACCACTGATATGACGTTAAGAAACGCCCTGGCCTTCTACCGGGCGTCAGCACTTGTTATTTTCCTGGCTGTCCTTTTCCTGCCGGGATATCAGGAGTATGTAAGGTCAGGCGACAATTTTTATCATGTGTATCTGAACGGCACTTATGCCGGCACTCTCGACAGCCCCGAGAGCGCCGCAAGGTGCCTTATTTCAGCCAGAAGAGAGATCTCCGGAGACGGGAGCGATTACGTCTTTGTGGACGCGGCCCTCGAGACCGTCGGAACGGAGAGGCTCTTTGGTCTCTGTACGGCAGAGGAGACGGTCACGGAGCGGATGGCTGACATCCTGAAGCAGAATATCCAGCCCATTGCAAACGAAAGCTATTCCGTAAAGATCAGAAACTACATAGTGAACCTGGACACCATCGAGGACGTCAAGGCTCTTCTGGACCGGGCTATCGACGAATACGACACTGCCGGGCGCTATGAGGCGGTGCTGATAAAGGACGAGGCAAGGCAGCTGGAAAACCTTAACGTGGTGATAAAGGACAGCTCGCAGGAGGGGACGGAAGACAAACTGAGGCCCGGAAACGTGGGGGTTTTCACCGAACTTGACGAAATGTTCGTGGGGGCTGCAGACAGGGCGCCCAAGGATTTCGAGGACTATGAAAACGGTATCATTTCCATGACTTTCGGGAGCCGGGTGGATGTGGCGGCGTCCTATATCCCCGAGGATCAGATATCGGATGTGGAGACCGCTTTCCATGACATCACAAAGGACAGGGAAAAGAAGACCGTATATGAGGTGAAGGCCGGAGACACTCTCTCCCAGATCGCTGAAAATCACGGGATCCCTATTGACGACCTCATTGCCATGAACGGATCACTGGAAAATGAGAATTCCCTTATAAGGGAAGGGGATGAGCTGGTGGTCACGGTGCCCGAGCCCGAACTCTCCATACTCTACGAGGATCAGGAGTACTATGAGGAGGATTACGAGGCCGATATCCAGTACGTAGACAATAATGAATGGTACACAAACCAGACCCAGACCCTAAGGGAGCCCTCCGCGGGGCACAGAAAGGTAGTGTCCATCATTTCCTTTGACGGGGAGATCGAGCTGTCCAGGGAGATACAGAAGCAGGAGATAGTGATGGCGGCTATCCCCAAGATAGTGGAAAGGGGAACGAAGATCCCGCCCACCTACCTGAAACCGCTGTCCGGCGGCAGGCTGTCATCCGGATTCGGCCGGAGGCGCAGGCCCACCAGAGGAGCGAGCACTTTCCACAGGGGACTGGACTACGCCACTCCCGTGGGAACTGCGGTAATGGCTTCAAGCGGCGGCGTGGTGATCAAGGCCGGCTGGGGAAGCGGCTACGGAAAGGTGGTATATATCAGGCATGCGGACGGCAGGGAGACGAGATACGGCCATCTGTCCAGAATCCTGGTGACTGCGGGGCAGACAGTGAAGCAGGGGCAGAAGATCGCCCTGTCCGGAAATACGGGAGTCAGCACGGGACCTCATCTGCATTTTGAGATACTTATCAACGGGGTTCAGGTGGATCCGAAGAAATATCTGAACTGACGACGATCTGCCCGCCGGGAACTGCGGTCAGAAGGGATGCGCCGGAAAAGCGCCGGTGATATATGCGGCCCGTCGGAGAGGGCCGGACTTGACACCGCCGCAGAGGGTGGTAGAATAGCCTTTGCACGTTTGGGAAATGCGTTGGGGATAATCACGGTACCCGTGACGGGTACGGGAACAGGGAGAATCATTCTGAAAGCATGGAACAATACATAATAAAGGGCGGGGTTCCGCTTACGGGAGATGTCACCATTGGCGGCGCAAAGAATGCGGCGCTGGCGATCCTCGCGGCCTCGGTGATGACGGATGACACCGTCGTCATTGAAAACCTCCCCGACGTAAACGATACCAAGGTGCTCCTGAACGCCATGGAGAGCGTAGGCGTGCTGGTGAAGCATGAAGACAGGCATACTGTGCACATCAATGCCGCGCAGATCCATTCCGTCACCATTCACACGGAGTATATCAAGAAAATAAGGGCGTCCTATTACATGCTGGGAGCGCTCCTCGGGAAGTATAACGAGGCCTGCGTGGCCCTTCCCGGCGGCTGCAATATCGGCATGAGGCCTATTGACCAGCATATCAAGGGATTTCAGGCTCTCGGCGCTGAAGTGAACCTTGAGAGAGGCATGATAACCGCAAAGGCGGAGAAGCTCCACGCGGCCCACATCTATCTGGATGTGGTGACGGTGGGCGCCACGATCAACCTTATGATGGCGGCGTGCCTTGCGGAGGGCAGGACCATCATTGAAAATGCGGCAAAGGAGCCCCACGTGGTGGATCTGGCCAACTTCCTCTCCAGCATGGGGGCGAACATCAAGGGCGCCGGAACGGATGTGATCAGGATCAACGGGGTGGAACGCCTCCACGGCACGGAATACTCCATCATCCCTGACCAGATCGAAGCCGGAAGCTTCATGCTCTGCGGCGCGGCGACGGGCGGGGACATTACCGTGAACAACGTGATCCCCAAGCACCTTGAATCCATAAGCGCGAAGCTCAGGGAGACCGGCTGTGAGATCATCGAGTCCGACGACGCCGTCAGGGTAAAGGCTCCCGACAGGCTCAGGCACACTCACGTAAAGACCCTTCCCTACCCCGGATTTCCCACGGACATGCAGCCTCAGATCGTGGCGGCGCTGGGACTTGCGGACGGCACCAGCATAGTCACGGAGAGCATCTTTGAGAACCGGTTCAGGTATGTGCCGGAACTCCTCAAGATGGGCGCGAACATAAATATCGAAGGCGGCACCGCCATCATTGAAGGCGTGAGAGGCTACAGCGGAGCGGATCTGTCTGCCCCCGATTTAAGGGCAGGGGCGGCGCTGGTGATCGCGGGTCTTGCGGCGCCAGACATCACTACCATAGACAGCATCAATTACATTGAGAGAGGCTACGAGGACTTCCCCGAAAAATTAAAGCATCTCGGGGCCAGGATCAGAAAGATAGACGCCGAAAAGGAAGAGACGAGAGCCCATCTCCTGGCGGTCTGAACCGATCATCATATAATAGCTTCTATCTCCAGATCGTTTTCCCTTGAAAGGTCGATGAATTTGTTCTCGCCGCACTGAATGGTGGGCTTGGACAGTTTGTTCCTGTTTATGTACACTACCTGACCCGTAACGCCGTTACTGAGTCTCACGGTGTTCAGAAGGTAGGTGCTGACTATATTCTCGAGGAAGGTCATTATGAAGCCGGGGTCGTATTTCTGCAGGCCCTCATTTTCAAATAACCCCACAACAGTAAAAGGACAGAGCGGCCCCCGGTAGGTCCGGGCGCTGGTGGTGGCGTCGTAGACGTCCGAGATCGCGGTCATCCTGGCGAAGGGATCGATCTTGTTCAGGGTGATGCCCAGAGGGTATCCGGAGCCGTCGCAGCGCTCGTGGTGCATGAGAGCGGCGTTTATTATGTGTTCATCCACATTCCTGGAACGCAGTATCCTGTAGCCCGAGGTAGAATGCTCCTTTATCATGGCGAACTCGCTTTCGGTGAGCTTCGAGGGCTTCTTTATGATCTCGCTGGACACCGCCAGCTTCCCAACGTCGTGGAGCATGCCGCAGAGGGTGGCTGTCCTGATGTCGTCTTCGCTCATGTGCAGCCAGCGGGCGAAGATATTATTTATCAGGGCCACGTTCATGCTGTGGACGTAGGTGACGTCGTCGTAGGACCGCATGTTCTGGAGCATTTCAAAGATCGGGTAGGTGCCGTTCCCGGTCTGGCCGGACATGAGATTGTAAACTCCCGTCAGGAGCGCATCGGAATCCACGGGTCCGTTCTTGGTCACTATGTCGTTCAGGGATTCGCGGAAATGTTCGGTCTCCTTCTCAAAGTCCGCTTTGAATTTGATGAATTCCGGGGTCTTTCTGAGCCTTTCGTTGTAGCTGGAGGAGGCGTCTTCAGGCGCGCCGAAGGATCGGGAGATCTTGTCCTCCACCATTACGGACAGTATGGAATAGTAACTCAGCTTTGTGATGGTGGTGTCGGTCAGGACCGTGCCCTTTCCGATCACAAGCTGATCAGAATAAGTGTATACGTCCTCGGCGGTGATCATGCCCGGAACGAGATTCTGCGTGAGAACTCTCTTCATATTCACGGATTATAACATATAGGCGGGATATATTAAAGAAAAAATTGACAGTACCGCTGAATGTGGTACAATCCTTTGGAATGAAACCCTGTCATGACATACGACGGGCGTAAGACAGGATAAGGACTCCCGCAGAGGGGACTCCCCTCCTGTCTCCGGTAAAGAAACAAAGGATCTGGAAGGAAGGATGGAAATGGGAGAGGAAAATAAGAAAAACCTGCTTACCAAAGAGGGATTCAAGAAGTACGAGGATGAACTCAAGGAACTGACGGTACACAGACGCCATGAGGTGGCGGAGAAGCTCAAAGAAGCAAGGGCGCAGGGCGATCTGTCCGAAAACGCCGAGTACGATGCGGCCAAGGATGAGCAGAGCGAGATAGAGAACCGGATCAAGGTCATCGAAGAGATCCTCAAAAACGCCGAGGTAGTGGACGAGACGGAGTACGAGGAAGGAAAGGTGGGCATCGGTTCCGTCGTGAAGATCAGGGACGTGGGCACGAAAGAGGAGATAGAGTATAAGATCGTGGGTTCCACCGAGGCCAGCATCCTGAGCGGCTCCATCTCAAATGAATCCCCCCTGGGCAAGGCTCTTCTGGGGCATGAAGCGGGGGAGACGGTGAAGATCAATGCGCCTGTGGGCATGCTCAAGTACAAGATCCTAAAGATCACGGATTCTGCGAAGAGCTGAGAAACACACCGGTTCAGGACCGGCCTTAAACAGCGATCCCGATCATGGTCCCGGAGCAGCATACGTGCCGGGGCCTGTTCATTAGCGGACGCGGCAGTCCTTATTTCCGTTAGGGACGACGGATACAGGCGGGTCTTTGTATTGTAAGAGGGAGGATCGATATGAGGAAAAAACTGATATCACTGGCCCTGGCGGGAGCGATGGTAATGTCTCTTGCGGCCTGCGGAGGGAAGGACTCCGGGAACGCGCCCGCATCCGGGAGCGCGGCAGCAGGCACGGAAGCAGCAGCGGGAGCGGAGACAAAGGCTGAGACCGCAGCGGGTGCGGAAAAGCCCGGGATGGGACTTGCAAATCCCTGGCGTGAGATAACCTACGAAGAGGCAAATAAGACCGTGGCAAAGCTATTCAAGATCCCTGACGGCGCGACGAACACCAAATGGAGCATGATGGATGCCGCGGATCCTTCAGCTGTTCCGGGACCCGTAGTGCAGCTGGATTTCGATCTGGACGGGCTTTCATTTACGGCCAGGGAGCAGGTCACGGGAGACAATCCCGCCGATATCTCCGGCATGTATTACGATTGGACGGTTACGGATGAGGGGACCCTCTCAAACTGGGCCGGCGGAGAAATGAAGGCAAAGTTCTACAGATATGTGGGGGACAATGAGTACGCGGATCTCTGCACCTGGTATGATGTGGAGTACGGCGCGTCCTATTCACTCGGCACGGTGGCAAAGGATCTGGACGGCTTTGACATCCAGGCCGTCGCCGAAGCCATGTACGACCCGTCCACCCAGCCCGAGGGCACTGTCCCCGATGAGCCTGATGTCTCCGGAGAAACGGGAAATCCGGGAGTCCCCGTGACGCCCGACGATCATAAGCCCGTGGACATAAGCGGCTGCGACACCTTTACGCAGATACTGGATAAGCTTCCCGAAGGATATTATTTTGCAAATGCGAATATCAAGGGAAAGGACGTCTTTTTGGTGACGGAATACAGCTATGAGTACGAACAGGGGCTGCACGCCGCCATTGACGCCGACATTTTCACGTATGACAAGGACGGGATCCTGACCTATTGCGGATATGTCACGGCCGGAGGCACAGCCTATCCGCTGATGCTGACCAAGGACGGGTGCTTATTTGTGGCCGGGAACCATTTCGCCAGTCACTATATAATATCCGATGACAATAAGGCCGTCATCGATGAAGAGGCCTATGTGGAATATCAGAGCGACGGAAGCGAGAAATATTATCAGCATTCCGACACGCATCCGGACCGAAACGGCGAGACAAAGGATGATTCCCGGAGGACGGAAATGTACGCTGAGATGGACAACGCCGAGATCATCAGCTTTGAGGCGGTGAAGTGATACAGATCAGGCCATTGCCGGCACGCTGACCGGCTCATCCGTCAGATACGGTATCACACGGGATGCCGGCGCGGGAATCCGAAAGGGAGGAGATCAAATGCCACAGGAGGACGTACTTTCCATAAAGAGGGAAAAGCTCGCTGCTCTGCAGCAGGAGGGCAGGGATCCTTTTGCCATTACAAGATATGACGTTACGCATCACGCTCAGGACATCAAGGACAGGTTCGAGACCCTTGAAGGCAGGACCGTCCGGGTGGCAGGGCGTATGATGTTCAAGCGGAAGATGGGGAAAGCCTCCTTCTGCAACTGCCAGGACCGTTCCGGGAAGATCCAGGTGTACGTGGCCCGGGACAGTGTCGGGGAGGCCGCCTATGACGACTTCAAGAAGTTCATGGATGTGGGCGATATCATCGGCGTTGAGGGCGAAGTGTTCCGCACCCAGGCAGGGGAGATCTCCGTTCATGCGGCAAAGCTTGTCCTGCTGACCAAGAGCCTGAGGCCCCTTCCGGAGAAATACCACGGTCTGACGGATACTGACATCAGGTACAGGCACAGATATGTGGACCTCATAATGAATGAGGAAGTGAAGGAGACCTTCCTCAAGCGTTCAAGGATAATAAAAGAGATAAGGGACTTTCTGGAAGCCAGAGACTTTGTGGAGGTGGAGACCCCCATGCTCGTCCACAACGCCGGGGGTGCGGCGGCCAGACCCTTCGAGACCCATTACAACTCTCTGGATGAGGATGTGAAGCTCCGCATCTCGCTGGAACTCTACCTGAAGAGGCTGATCGTAGGCGGCATGGAGAGGGTGTATGAGATCGGCCGCGTCTTCAGAAATGAGGGCGTTGACACCAGACATAACCCTGAATTCACCCTGATGGAGCTGTATCAGGCCTACACCGATTACCATGGCATGATGGAACTCACGGAGGCCATGTTCAGGCGTCTGGCGGAAACAATCTGCGGAACGACTCTCGTCACCTACGGCGAGAATGTGATAGATTTCGGAAATCCCTTCGAACGGCTCACAATGACCGAGGCCGTGAAGAAATACTCGGGGGTGGACTTTGATGAGATCCCCGACACTGAGGCCGCTATGAAGATAGCCGATGAGAAGGGCGTTCAGTATGAGGCTTTCCATTCGAAGGGGCATATCCTGAATCTGTTCTTTGAAGAATTTGTGGAGGACAAACTGATACAGCCCACATTTGTAATGGATCATCCCATCGAGATCAGCCCTCTCACGAAGAAGAATCCCGACAAGCCGGGCTACGTGGAGAGATTCGAGCTCTTCGTAAACGGTTGGGAGATGTGCAACGCCTATTCCGAACTGAACGACCCCATCGACCAGCGCGAGCGCTTCGCCGCCCAGGACGCCCAGGCAGAACTGGGCGATGAGGACGCAACCGACCACACCGACGAGGACTTCCTGAACGCCCTGGAGATCGGCATGCCCCCCACCGGCGGCATCGGCTACGGCATCGACCGCCTGGTGATGCTGCTGACGAACAGTCCGGCGATCAGGGATGTGATAGCGTTCCCGACTTTGAAGAGCCTCAGCTGACGCAACCCTAGTAAATACAAGGGTTTGCGGACTTGACCGAAGATGAAAGTCAT
>JAEEGL014855648.1_pt1 | contig 12181 bp, 9 predicted proteins | sample 9134231 | NCBI WGS metagenome assembly JAEEGL01 (sample SAMN16246548, study PRJNA631951) | gut metagenome | biome: gut microbiome; feature: rumen; material: fiber-attached | host: Bos | place: Iran: Karaj | collected 2018-10
GCGGGTGATGTACCTGCCGCTCTGGTAGAGCTGGTTGGTGGCCATCTCGCTGGGGGCGTCGGTGCGCATGGTGCGGAACTTGTATATCTGGAAGGGCACTTCGTTCATGCCCAGGCGCTTCTGTTTGAACAGCACGGGGCCCTTGGAATCCAGTTTGATTATCAGCGCGATCAGCGCCCAAAACGGCAAAAGCGCGACCAGGAGCACAAACGCTCCCGTCACGTCCAGTATCCGTTTTATGTAACGCCTGTACAAACCAACATGCCTCCGCGCACACTATATCAATGATATTATACCACCGAAGAGGGAAGGTGGCAATAGAAGATTGAGTGAAGACAAAATGGGAAAACTCTCCGCCGCACAGGCGCTGCCCGCAAAAAAAGCGCCGCGGCGCGGCGCCCTTGCGTATACGGATGACTGGGCGGCGGGATATATGCCCGTTATCTTGAGTATACGCCGGTCAGGACTTCGTTTTTATAGGCGTCCTTTAGCGGCAAATCGGGATACAGATCCGCGATGTCCGCCGCTTTTTGGTTGTCGTAGGGCACGGACAGCACCGTGATCTTAAGCGGGGCGGGCCCGTCTTCCCCCTCCAGAAGCAGCGCGTGGGCCCTGGTGACGCCCAGGTTGTTGCCCACGCTGCCGGTGTTCATGGCGTATCCGCCCACCAATGGACGCACGAAGGGCCTGTGGCTGTCCGCGCAGATCAGGCCGCCGGCTTCCGGCCTGCCGTCGCGGAAACGGAAGCCCGCCCTGAGCTTTTCGTCGGGATCGCTGCTTATATACAGCGGATCCAGGAAACGCCCGTGCACCAGGCGGAAGCGGATGCCGCTGATGGTGAGTTCGTCCTCCAAAGGCAGAGAATCCAGCCAGTCGAAGCGCTCGGCGCCTATCTGATCCCTGTAAAAACGATGCTGTTCGCGGTTCATGCTGAGGCCCCTATCCCAGTTTCCCGCGATGCAGTGAGTACAGAAGCGCCTGACCCAGTCGCAGGTCTTGTCGCTTTCGGGACCATTGCCTACCGCGTCTCCCAGGAACCATATGTCGTCCGGCCCGATCTTGTCTATTTCCCGTTCCATGGCTTTGGTGGCGACCATGTTGCCGTGCAGGTCGGCCAGAAGTACGATCTTCATCCTTTGTCCTCCGATCTTTGCGTTGAGCGTGTTTCCCCGCGGTGCGTTTAGGGGGACCGGGTCATTCTGCCGCGGGGTCAGGGTAGGCGGCGGTAAACGCGTCGGCGTCCGGATATACCTTCGGCTTCAGGCCCGCCTTTTCGTATTCCCGCAGGTAGGAGCGCAGTACGGCGTCAAATCCGGCGGCCGTTTTTTCAAGGTCACCGGGGTCGTAAGCGGAAAGCGCGTCGTAATTAGCGATATCGACGCTGCCGGAGATGTCGGACAGCATTTCGTCCAGGCTGCCCAGGCTCATGAAAGCCAGATGGCGATCGCCCGTTTGGGCGGCCAACGCCATTTTCCCGTGCCAGTTCGAGTACATTTCTTCGTAAGTTCCATTAAGCGTTTCGGGGGAAGGCTTTGCTTTCGGCGGCAGGACTGTCTGCCGTGCGCGCTCAAAACACGCCGTCGTTTCCCTGACGAGCGCCGTGAGCCGCTGTTTCAATGCAGCGACGGAACCTGCAGACAGCACGTCTTCGATCAGTTCGCACAGGCGCCTGGGCCGGTTTTTCATGGCGTTCAGTTCTTCGAACCGGCGCCTGACGCCCCTGCGGAAATAGGTCTTATTGAGCATGGCGACGGCGTTTTCGGTGTAATACAGTACGCCGCAGGCCGGTTTTAGCGCTTCTGACGGCGTTTCGGCGATCATCGCCAGGGCGTACAGGCGCTGCGCTTCCTTGAGCGCTTCTTCCGCTTTGCGGTGATCCGCTTCGCAGAAAGGCCGGTCAAGCTTCCGCCTGACCCCGGCGCGCAAAGCTTCCAGCTCGTCCATATACCTGTCGTCCGAGCAGTAAACGATCCGGGAATCCATGAGCTTCGCGATATTCGGATCGCCAAACTCCGCATCCCGGCGCAGGCTTTCCCAGTCCGTGCAGTAGATATCGTAGCCTACGGGCGGGTCTTCCAGTATGAAGGCGCTGCCCAGCTGCCACCCGCGGCTGTCGTTAATGAGTATCAGCAGGTCCAGGTCGGACAAAGGATGGACGTCCCCCGTCTCAAACGAACCGTATATGCCTATCAGCGCGACCGCGCCCGGGCACACGGCTTTTTCTTTTTCAAGTACGGCGTCTATAATCTTTTTGTTTCGTATCTCGGCGGCGTTCAGGCGGATCACTTCCCTGCTTTATGGTTTGCGCATATTAATTGTATTATACAGTAACATGGACAAAAACGGAAGAAAGCGCGCGCACTTTCTTCCGCATGTGTTTATTTGTTCCGACAGGCACCGGCGAAGGGGCTTTGCCAGGTCACAGCTGCGCCAGTTCCGCGTCTATTTTGGCCAGGGTCTCGTCCCGGTCGGCGCTGTTGAGGCGCATGGTGACCGCTTCTTTCAGGGACACTACCTTAAGGTAACTGGGCACCAGGGGCAGTTTGGGATAGTATTTTAGCACTATCTCGCCGGCTTTCGGGTTTTCCAGCAGTTCCGCCACCATGTCGCGGCTGGAGAACAGGCCCTTTACGGGCACGGTGGGCATGAAGGTGAGGGAGAAGTCTCCCGCCATGAGCTCGAACTTTTCCTGCTCGCAGGGCAGCGTGAGCAGGGCGGTGGCGCCGAAGGGCACGCGGCAGGAGTAGCTCACCGTGCCGTCGGGATTGACCTTCCAGCTTACGCGCCATTCGCCCGCGGCGCTGTCCAGCGTCATGTCCGCGTTTTTGAGGGAGGAGGAGAAGTGGGGGGTGAGCTCCGCGCGCCTGAAGCCGGGGTCAAGGGGCTTGATGCCCGCCACGTCGGCGTACATCCAGCCCACCACCGCGCCGTAAGCGTAGTGGTTCAGGCTGTTCATGCCCGTGCCCGAGATGCTGCCGTCGGGCAGCACGCTGTTCCACCTTTCCCATACGGTGGTGGCGCCCAGCTTGACCTCGTACAGCCAGCCGGGATATTCCTCGTTGAGCAGCAGGCGGAACGCCCTGTCCGCTCTGCCCATGCGGGTGAGCTCTTTGCACAGCAGGGGAGTGCCCACGAAGCCCGTTTCGAGCAGCCCGCGGCTGTAGCTGATCTTCTGCTCCAGGAGTTCCCGGGTGTGCTCGGGCTTAAGGGACAGATCCTGATTGAGCGCCATAAGGTACGCGGTCTGGGTGTTGACGCCCACACGCCCGTTCTTGGTTATGTATTCGTCCCGGATCATGCCGAGCAGCCAGTCGGCCATGTCGAAGTACTTTTTCGCGTCCTCCTTAAGGCCCAGGACTTCGGCGGCTTTGGCGGTCAGCGTGGCGCTCAGGCGGAAGTGCACCAGGGCGATAAGGGGCTTGTCCGTGCCGCCCAGGGAGCCGTCGCCGATCTTGGGACCGTCCAGCGCCAGCCAGTCGCCGAAGTGGAAGTGGTTGCGCCAGCCCTGGTCTTTGCTCTCCAGGCGGTACATGTATTCTACCCAGTCCCGCATGGCGGGATAGCTGTCTTTGAGCACGGTACTGTCGCCGGTGTGCATATAGGTGTTCCAGGGGATCACGCACGCGGCGTCCGCCCAGGCGGCGGAGCAGCCGATGTTGCCGAAGGCGGGCACCACGTTGGGCACTTCGCCGTCGCGGGTGACCTGCTCGGTGCGCAGGTCGTACATGAACTTGTCGTAGAAGGCGCGGCAGTCCCTCTGGTAAAGGGCGGTGTCGGAGAACACCTGCGCGTCGCCCGTCCAGCCCATGCGCTCGTCCCTCTGGGGACAGTCGGTGGGCACGTCCAGGAAGTTGCCTATCTGGCCCCACTCGGCGTTCTTGATAAGGCGGTTGATAAGCGCGTGGCCCGTGGTGAGGCAGCCGGTCCGGGTCATTTCGGAGTGCATGACCAGGCCCGTAAAGTCCTCCGCCTTAAGGTCCCTGACGCCTTCGATCTTCGCGTAGCGGTAGCCGTAAAAGGTGAAGCGGGGGCGCAGCACGTGGGGCTCGCCGTCGGACACGTACACGTATTCCGCCTTGGCGGTGCGCAGGTTGTCGCGGTAGAAATTGCCCTTTTGCAGTATCTCGCCCACCTGCACGTGGATCTTCGTGCCTTTGGGTTCGTGCACCTTGAGGCGGAAAGCGCCGGTCATGTTCTGCTTAAGGTCCATCACCGTCTCCCCGGCGGGGGTGACGATGAGCTCGGCGGGCAGTTCTTCAAACACCTTTACGGGCGGGGACAGGCGGGGAGTGAGCTTGCCCTTCGGCGCGTCCTTGACTATGGCGTTAACGGGCGGCAGGGCGGGCAGCGTGTCGTCGACGTACTCGCCGTCGTAGATGTTGGAGTTGTAAATATTGGTGCGGGTGACCGTCCATGTGCCGTCGGTGCCGATCACGTCTTCGGTGCCGTCCGCGTAAGACAGCCTGACTTCCGCCAGCAGCCGCCAGGAAGAACCGTAATACCCGCCGCCGGTGCGGTCGTCAAAGGAGAAGCGGCCCTTGTACCAGCCGTTGCCCAGGGTCACGTTGAGGGTGCTGCTGTCATTAAGCATGTCCGTGATGTCGAAGGTAAAGTACTGCACCCAGGAATTGTAGTTGTTGCAGTAGGGGGTCAGGCACTCGTCGCCCACCTTTTTGCCCTCTATATCGGCCTCGAACAGGCCCAGGCCCGTGATGTACAGCCGCGCCCGGTTTAAGGGCTTTTTCACGGAAACGGCTTTGGAAAACACGGGATGCCGCTTTTCGGCGTCGTCGCAGCCGATCCACTCGGCCTGCCAGGGCTCGTTTAACTTTGAGGTCTCGAAGAACGCTTCCTCGCTTTCGGCTTCCTCGCCCGCGTCCGTCCTTACGCTGACCGTCCAGGTGTAGCGGGTGCGGGGGCTCAGCTCAAGGGGCAGCTCGGCGCCCAGGGAGTCCAGCTCCGTCCAGCCGGTATCGCAGAACGCTTCGCCCTCTTTTTTTACAACAATGCGGGCGGCAGCCTGGGTCTTGCCCCGGGCGTCCTCCACCTTCCAGGAAAACACCGTGTGCCTGAACAGGAACCCCACGGGATCGACGATGCGGTTGAGCCTCAGATCGTATACGCGCATAAGACCTCCCAAAATGTTTATTTGGCTTAATTATACCAGACGCGCGGGCAAAATAAAAGGGATACGGGGAAATAAGCCGCTTAAGCGCCTGAAGTCCGCCCTTGTAAAACCGCGTTAACTCCTATATAATAAAGCCAAACCCAAAGGGAGGTCAGTTTTATGCATTACGACACGCCTTACGGCCGCTATATCGACGGGGGGAAAGCGTTCGAGATAAACACTCCGCTCACGCCCCGAAACTGGTACAATTACTTTTTCACGGATAACTACGTGAGCTTCACTTCCCAGGCGGGAGTGGGCGAGGGCTTTTTGCAGGACGACCTGGGCAGGCGCATATTCGCGGTGAAAAACCGGGGCATGTACATAATCGAAGGCGGCAGGGGCTGGAACCTGTGGGGACTGCCGGAGGAGGAAGGATACGCTTCCTACCGCTGCGTCCACCGCGCGGGCTCCACGCTTATCGAGCTGGAAAAGCACGGGATACTCAGCCGCTGGACGCTGTTCGTGCCGGAGGAAAACGATGCGCTTTCCTGCCTTGAAGCCGGGGAAGTCGAGCTTGTGAACCGGTCTGACGAAACGCGCGCGCTCAAGCTGATCTCCTACACGGACAACGACCTGGACGGCGCGTATAAACGCCAGGGCTACAATACCGCAAAATGCTTTAAGCGGGACGACTTTAACGGCCTTGCCTTTGAATTCCACGACACGTTTTACGGCGAAGACCGGGAGTTCGTGTTCTATACCGCGTGTTCCGCCCCGGTCACGGCCTGGGAGACCGCCAAAAACGCGTTCATAGGCACCTACGGCAGCGTGAACGCGCCCCGGGCATTAAGGCACGGCGGCTGCATGTGCCAGGGCTGCGTAGCGGAAAAGCTGGGCTTCGCCATACAGACGGAGCTGAGCCTCGCGCCCGGAGAAAGCGCTAAGGTCAGGTTCGTGTGCGGCCTTGCGCCGACCTTGGATGCGGCGAAAACGGCGGCAAAGCGGTTTGACACGCCCGAACAGTTCGGGGCGGAGTTGGAGCGGGTGTATGCAAGGATAGAGGAAAGGCGCAGCGGCATCACGCTCGAAACGCCGGACGAAGTCTTCAACAGCCTGTACAATCACTGGCTCACCTACCAGACCGACATGGGCAGCCGCTGGGCGCGGGTAAGGCACAACGGATACCGGGATATGGCGTCGGACACCGAGTGCCTGGCGGCGTTCAATCCCGCCCTGGCGTGGGAAAGGATAAAGCGCATACTTACCTACCAGTACCCGAACGGCTACTGCCCCCGCACGTTCATAGACGGTGAGATCCGTCCCAACAAGTTCTCGGACTGCACCGTGTGGCCGGTGTTCACCGTGGCCGCCGCGATAAAGGGACTGGGGGACATCAGCCTGCTGGACGAGGAAGTGCCCTTTAACGACGGCTCGAAAGCCGGCGTGTGGGAGCACCTTAAGCGGGCGGGAGAGTTCCTGTACAACTTTAAGGGCCATTACGGGCTCACCCAGATTTGGGGCGGGGACTGGAACGACTGCATGAACAACATAGGCCTTGAGCATAAGGGAGTGAGCGTGTGGCTGTCCATCGCGCTGGTGCGCCATCTGCGCTTTCTCAGGGAACTGGCGCTGCTCAGGGGCGAGACCGGGTACGCGGACACGCTTTCGGCGCGGGACAGGGAGATGTGCGCGCTGATAAACAGATACGGCTGGGACGAAAAGGGCGGCAGGTACATTTACGCCATAAGCGATGACCTGAGAAAGGTCGGTGCGGAGGACTGCGAAGAAGGCAGGGCGTTTTTGAATCCCCAGACCTGGGCGGTGCTGGCGGGGGGCCTCGGCGAGAACCGGGAGATCCCCGCCCTGGACAGCGCCAGAAAGGCCCTGGACACGCCGCTGGGCACCAGGGTGAGCTATCCCGCGTACACTAAGAAGAGCGCGTGGGTGGGTCCCATCTGCGAAAAGGCGCCCGGCGTGCAGGAGAACGGGGGCGTGTACCTCCACGCCATGTGCTGGCTGCTGGCCGCGGACTGCGTGCTCAAGCGGGAACAGGACGTGCAGAAAGACCTGGAAAAGATACTGCCCTTCACGAATCCCGTGGTGCAGGGCCGCGCGGAGCCATACGCCCTGTGCAACTGCTATATGGAGCAGGAGACGGGTTACCGCTACGGCACTCCCGGGCAGAGCTGGCGCACCGCCACCGCCCAGTGGCTGTTAAAGGCGGTGACCGAGTTCGTGTGGGGACTCAAGCCCCAAATGGAGGGCCTCAGGATAGACCCATGCCTGCCGGAAAGCTGGAACGGCACGAAGGTGAAATACGTCTTCCGCGGCAGGACCTACGAGATAGAGTACTTAAGAGGCAGCGAGAAGGGCGTGTACTTCGAGGGCGAACTCTGCGAAAACGGCGTTTTGCCGCTTAAGGACGGCAGGGTGACGGTGAGGGTGTAGCGCCGCCCGCGGCAGATATGGACCGCAACAGGAGGCAGACGCATGGATTATATACATGAGCTGCGCAGGCTCACGGGACCTCGCAAACTGATACTCAACTGCGCGGGAGCGCTGATAATCAGGGACGGGAAGATCCTCTTCCAGCGCCGGACCGACAACGGCAAATGGGGGCTGATAGGCGGTCTGCTGGAAATGAACGAGACCTACGAGGAAGCGGCGTTAAGAGAGATAAGGGAAGAGACCGGGCTGGAAGTCAGGCTGGAGAGCTTTCTGGGCATATTCCATAACCACGACATGGTCTGGGCAAACGGCGACGCCGCACATGTGATAAGCGCGTATTACACCGCCCGCATAGTGTCGGGCGAACCCCGCATAGACGGGGAATCCTATGAGCTTAAGTTCTTTGGGAAAGACGAGATACCGGAACTGTTCGCCGAGGACCACATAAAGGCGCTGGAGGCGTACTTCGGCGGCACGCGGTATCCGCTGCTGAACGAAAACCCGGGAAAGCAGCCTTTACAGGCGGAAGGAGAATAATACCGGGCGGCTGTAAACGCACAGACCGCATTGGTTTTCGGGTGAACGGCGCGATGAAGAGGAAAAGGATCCGGATGACAACAGTATTGATAGTTGTATGCATATTGGCGCTCGCGCTCGCGGCGTTCGCGTTTTGGCTTCCCTCATTCATAATGACCGGAAACAGGCAGACGCTCGAAGAGGCGTTCGAGTGGCAGACGGAGCATTATGATACGTCTTTTTATGAGGGTCTGGACAGATCCGATTATACCGTGACGGGGTTTGAGGGATACGAACTTCACGCCGAACTGCTCAAAAATCCCGAACCGAGCTCAAAATACGTGATCCTGTCACACGGTTATACGGACAACCGGATGGGTTCCCTCAAATACGCGCGGATATACCTGGAGCTTGGGTTCAACTGCATCATTTACGACCTGCGCGGGCACGGTGAAAACGCAGCGGCGTTTACGACATACGGGATCCGGGAGGGCATGGACCTGAAATGTCTTGTCGATGATACTATAAGCAGATACGGCGATATGACCGTGCTCGGCCTTCACGGCGAATCTCTCGGGTCCGCTGCCTCGATCACCGCGCTGAAATACAAACCGGACGCGGATTTCGTAGTCGCGGACTGCGGCTTTTCCGATATCGAGGGCGTGTTTAAGGAGGGCTTCCGAGCCGCCCATATCCCCGCCTGGCCGGTAGATATCGCTTCCGCCGCGGGCAAGCTACGGTACGGTTATTCGTTAAAGGAAATGAGGCCCGTAGACGCTCTGGATGAGAATGAGATCCCCATCCTGTTCATTCACGGAGCCGACGACACTTTCATTCTTCCGAAGAATTCGGAAGAGATGGCAAAGAGGACAAAAGGCTATAAGGAACTGTATATCGTTCCGGGCGCCGGCCACGCCGAAAGCGTGCTCGAGGCGCCGGAGGAATACAAGGAGCATGTGGCGGCGTTTTTAAAGCGGCTGGGCTTTGTCTGAGCATTAAGACACGATCCGGATATAAAACGGCGGATCATCCGCGTTTCATAAAAAGCGGCCATAAATAGCGACAACAGGCGCCGACGGTATCGTCGGCGCCTGCGGCTGATTGCGGTATTGCGGTAAAAAGCTGCGCTTATTCGGCGGTCCTCAGCTTGCCGTCAAGGGCGGCGCGCACGCCGCGGGCGAGCTGGTCCGCGCAGGAGGTGGGCTTGTTGCCGCACAGGTTGCCCTTAAGGTAGCTTTCGATCTTTTCCGCTTCCCAGCCGTCCACCAGCTTGCTGATGGCCTTCAGGTTGCCGTTGCAGCCGCCGAAAAACTGGATATTGGAAACCTTGTTGCCGTCAAGGTCGAAACTGATGGCCTGGGCGCAGGTTCCCTGGGTGGGGTAAACGTATTTCATTTATCTGTCTCCTTTATATGTCCGCCGCGGGGCGGTTGTTCGTCAGATCGCTCCGGCTGTTTGAATGTACACGGTATGGCGCGATCTGTCAAGCGTCATAAAGGTTATTTTTCTTGATTTTTCGGCAAAAACGTGGTATCATGCCCCGGAACGCTTGAAAGGAAGTGAAAGGATGAAGAAGTTTATCCCCAGAGACAAACTCTCCAAAAAGGCGAGAAAGCGCCTTGACACCGAAAAGCGGGAAAGCTGGACGTTCAGCCCCGTGACCAGGCGGATAGAGAGCAAAAAGCTCTACAACCGCAAAAGAAGACCCTCCGACCGGTACGATACTTACGGCGGAGGGTCTTGTTTTGCCTGACGGCGGTCATCCTTTGCGTTTATCCTTTGTAATGGCGGTATTTTTCCACCGCGTCCAGTATGGCGGCCATGTTGTCCAGGGGGACCTCGTAATTGAGCTCCACGTTCAGGGCCAGGGCGCCTTGGGGCAGGTACAGGCTCTCCACGGCGGAAGCCACGTGGTCGTACAGCTGGGAACGGGTGGCCATGGGGAACATCTGCCTGTCAAGGTCCAGGCTTATGGGGATGATCTGATCTTTGCGGCATACCCTCACCAGGTTGTCCAGCCCGTTGGCGCGGAACTGGGGATTGATCACGTCCACGCTGCACTCCATTATGTCGGGCATTATCTCCCAGATGCAGCCGTCCGTGTGCAGGTAGATGAGCTGGTCGGGCTTGTAGGCCTTTACGATGCCGAACAGCTTCCTGAAGCAGGGCTTTAAGTATTTTCTCCAGCGCTCGGCGCCTATCGCCAGACCCCGCTGCATGCCCAGGTCGTCGCCGAAGTAGATTATCTCGTCCATGCGGGGGAGTATCGCCGCCACCTGGTAGAGGTTGTATTCCAGCACCTTGTCTATCAGGGTCTCGATCACCTCGTCCTCCTGGGCGAACCAGACCATGGCGTTCTCAAAGCCGCACAGGTCCAGCAGGCGCAGGTACATGAAGCCGTGGGGCAGCCGCCCGTCGCGGCAGGAGGGGATCTTGAGGTTGAACACGTCCTCCTCGCTCTTTATGGGGTGGCCCACCACGTATGCCTCCATGCCGGAGTGCTCGTTGTGCCACTCGCAGTTCCATTCGTCGATGTACACGCCCTTGCGGTAGCTTGCGGGCAGGCTGTCCTCAATGGTCGAAAGATCCTTTTTTACGCCGTGGAAGAACTGGGGATACTGATCCGTCAGGCGCTGGAGCTCGCTTCCGTACTTTATCCACGCCGCGGGCAGCATGCCCACGGAAACGGGTATGGTCTCGGGATGCTCCATCCTGATCGCCTGAGCCAGCAGTGATGACATGATGACTGCCTCCTGTGTTTTGCTGTTTATTTATATTTTTTGGCGCAGCCGCGCACAATGGAATCCATGGCGCCGAGTTTCCTGAGCATGTCCTTCGCCAGCGCCACCTGGCAGCGGGTGCGGTAGATGTTGTGGCCGGGCTTTTTGACCTTGAAGTACTTGTCGCCGGTGATGTAGTCGTCAAGGAAGCGGGTGGCCAGTTCGCACGCCAGCACGAAACCGCTCAGACCCAGCGTATCCAGCTCGTTGGCGGTGAGCACGGGGGCGGTCTTGCTAAGGAAGCCTTCCGCGAAGGCCCAGAAGACGTTCAGGTCTATGCCGGTGCGGGAGATGTTCTCCGCATCCTCCTCGGTAAAGTTGGCGGCGAAACGGATGGCGTCGCCGAAGTCGTGGCCCACCAGGCCCGGCATGACGGTGTCCAGGTCTATGACCACCAGCGCCCTGTGCGTGTTCTGGTCGAAGAGCACGTTGTTGATCTTGGTGTCGTTGTGGGTGACCCTTAAGGGCAGCTCGCCCTTTTTCTCCATGTCGGTCATGGTGCAGGCCAGGTCCTGTACGCTCAGCAGGTAGTTAAGCTCCTCCTTAACGTCCTTTACGCGGTTTAATTTGTCCTCTTCCGCGTCTTTTATCAGCGTCTCGTAGCGCCTGCGCGTGTTGTGGAAGTCCGGTATGGTGTAGGCCAGGCTCTTTACGTCGAAGCCGCTCAGCACCATCTGGAAATCGCCGAAGGCCTGGGCGGCGGAGCGCATTATCTCCAGGTCGTCGGTCTTGTCGAAAGTCACGGAAGGCACGTAATTGCACACGCGCCAGAACTCGTCCCCGTCGAACAGGTAGGTCTTGCCTTCCCGGGTGTGGTGGTACTTAAGGCAGGTCTGCTCCGGGCGCATCTGCTGGATGTAGCCGGTGACCCGGTCTATGTTGTCCATGAGCGCGGCGGGGTCGCGGAAGGCGTAGGTGTTCACCCGCTGCACCAGATAGCTGGTGATGCGGGCCATGCCCGTGCCGTCGTCGCGTATATAGTCGGCGCGGTAAGTGTGGTTCACGTTGCCCGTGAATATTTCCTCATAATTGAAAAACGGGCCCGGCAGGGCGAATTTGAGCCCTACCTGCTGCAGTTTGCGGGCGAGATTCTCATCCATGACTTACTCCGATAATAGTGTTTGTTTCACGTGTCGGGCCGGTTCGTTCCGAGAGCCCGTTCGGTCCCGTCAGCCCCCGTACACTTCGGGCTTGAGTATGCCGATGTCCGGGAAGTTGCGGTATTTCTGGTCGTAGTCCAGGCCGTAGCCCACCACGAACTCGTCGGGCACCACGAAGCCGCGTATGTCCGGGGTGACGTCGGAGACCCGGCGGGAGGGCTTGTCCA
>JAEEGL016675176.1_pt1 | contig 12181 bp, 12 predicted proteins | sample 9134231 | NCBI WGS metagenome assembly JAEEGL01 (sample SAMN16246548, study PRJNA631951) | gut metagenome | biome: gut microbiome; feature: rumen; material: fiber-attached | host: Bos | place: Iran: Karaj | collected 2018-10
CTTGCCACAGGGGTCGCCACCTTCCTTGAACAAATCCTTGTAGATTTTCTTACCCAAGACGCATACCTTACGGTGTTGGCGCATGTCCATCTCGTTGATGTAACGGCCATAGTACATCTTGGGCGTCACAATGTCAGCATAGGCGGGGGTAACACCCTGAATGCGCGGTGTCGTCTTCTGGTCTCCATAATAGGCGGTATTCGACCTGCCCCAGGGTGAGAACAGCACAGGTGCAATGGCATCCAGCTCCGGCACGCGCTGGCGCAGACGCTCGATATCCTTGTACTCCATAGCCCACCATCGTCCTTTCCGGAATCCCTTATAGGCCTTCGTGGTCTGTTGGGCCCACACCATGGCGGTATTTTGCGCGAACCCCTCGAAGTTCTTGTTCAACATCTCCTTCAATCCCTGTCCGCCACCAATGAGTGCCACGAGCATGAAGACGCCCCAGAACACGCCAAAGCCCGTGAGCAATGAACGTGACTTGTTACGCGTCAGCGTATCGATGATTTCTCTATATGAATCAATATCTATTCTCATGATTCTTAATTAGTCTGCCCTGAGTGCCTCGATAGGTCGTATCCGCGAGGCCTTGAAAGCTGGAATAAGTCCTGCGATGGTGCCTGCGATGACCATGACCATCGTGGCTTCGAAACACACATCCAGTCCTACCGTGGGGTTAAGGAACATGGTAGCCTGGAAGAGTCCTGTGTCAATAGTGTCGTGACCAAGTGTTGCATCCATATACTCGTTGGCCATTACCCCCAATACCATTCCGATATAGCCGAAGAACGTGGTGATGATGACACTCTCGACGATGATAAGCCGAAGGACACTCCATGGTTTGGCACCAATGGCCTTACGGATTCCAAACTCATGGGTACGCTCCTTCACGGTGATGAGCATAATGTTCGATACGCCTACGATACCCGACAGAAGCGTAAAGAGTCCCACAATCCACAGGGCGGTGCGGATGATGGCGATGCCCTGTTCCATCTGCAGGCTCTGCGTATAACCGTTCCATAGCCAGATAGCACGTTCGTCCTCAGGATGCGCCTGATGGTTTGCGTTCAGACGTCGACGATAGGCTTTCTCGAAAGCATCGTTATCTTCTTCGGTCTTCAGTCCATGGAAGGTGAATTCTATATTTCCTATACTATTGCTATTAGCACCGTAGATACTCTTGATGGTGGAATAGGCAGAATAAGCTGAACTCTCACCATCACCAGGAGTCTTGTAGATACCAACCACCTTAAACGAGAAATTGCCCACCTTTACATACTTGCCCAACAGCGCCTTGTAGTCCTTAGGTTCCAACTCCTTAGCCTGTTTGTCGGTCAGCACCAATACCTTGCGTTTCTCCTTCAAGTCGATATTATTGATGTTGCGACCACAAATCAATGAGCGCTTTACAATGCTGCTATGGATAGGATAGACACCCATGATTTGCAAATTCATATATTGCTCACCATGACTGACAGTGGTACTGTAATAGTAAGTGGCCCCTACATCGTCGATGGTATTTTTGAATTCGGATTCGGTGATTCCCAGGTCCTTGGTATTCAGGTCTATATTACGACCTTCACTCAGACCATTGTAAGGCTTTGACGTCCTGCCGCCATACGCCTCCATCGAGTTCGTCAACCACTCACCGCTTTGTTGCAGATTGGCATTGATGAGTCCGTTTCCTGCACCAAGCAATACGATGATCATGAAGATACCCCACGCTACCGCGAATCCCGTCAGGGCAGTACGCAGCTTATTGCGCTTGGTGGTCTGTCCTATTTCCTTCAGCAGTTCTATCACGTCTTCAGCTTTTCCCGTTATTTATTCTATCACTCCGTCCTTGATGCGAATGATGCGTTTGGTCTGCTCAGCCACCGTCGGGTCGTGGGTGACGATAATCTGCGTGATGCCCTCATCGGCATTCAACCGCTTCAACAGCTCCATCACCTCGATGGAAGTCTTTGAGTCAAGGGCACCCGTAGGTTCGTCTGCCAGGATAATCTGGGGTTTGGTAATCAGAGCACGGGCTATGGCCACACGCTGACGTTGTCCACCCGACAGTTCGTTGGGATAATGTTCAGCCCAGTCTAAAAGTCCTAATCGCTCCAGATATTCCAGCGCAAGGGTGTGCCGCTTCTTTCGCGATACTCCTTGATAGAAAAGTGGCAACTCAACATTTTCCACGGCAGTCTTAAACGAGATGAGGTTAAACGACTGAAAGACAAAGCCTATCATGCGGTTGCGATACTCGGCAGCCCGTGTCTCGGAGAGATTCCAGATGGGTACTCCCGCCAGCTCATAGCTTCCCGAGTCGTAGTTGTCAAGAATCCCTAATATATTTAATAAGGTGGACTTGCCCGATCCCGAGGCTCCCATGATGCTGACAAACTCCCCCTTCTTGATGTCAAGGGTGATGCCTTTCAGCACGTGTAACGGCTGTGCGCCTTGATAAGTCTTGTGAACTTCTTTTAAGTGTATCATTTCAATGCTTAACTCTTATAATTTGTCTATTTGACGGCAAAGGTAATCAGAAAGTTGCAGAGTAAGGCATATTTCTTACGATATTTTATCTTTTTGCCCAATCTTTTTTCAGCGGGCTTACACGGACCAACAGAAAGAGTCCTATCTTGACAGCTGCCATGATGGATGCCCGAGAAAGGCCGTGTAAGTCCGCTGCTAAATATTGAGACTACTGTTTCCAAGCCTTGCGGACTTCCTCTATACCGATGCCAAGCAAGCGCATCTGGCGGAACAACTCAGGCAGTCGGTTGTCCATGAAGTCGCGTCGGCGCTCGGTCAATATTTGTTCCTTAGCCCCAGGCGACACGAAGTAGCCTAAGCCACGCTTGTTATAGATAACGTTCGCACGAGCCAGCTCATCGTAGGCCTTGACGGCTGTGTTGGTATTCACTTGCAACAGCACGGCATATTCGCGTACTGAGGGGATTCGGTCGTCCTCCTGGTAGGTGCCTGCCAGTATCTCGTCACAGAGGCGATCGGCCATCTGCAGGTATATCGCTTTATCGTTGGTGAATGTCATAATTGGTCCATTTATTAGTAATCAGTTGGAAATGCTTGAAGATGCGGAACGATGCCCAGTAATTCACTATAGAAAATATGGGTAGCACGAAGCAGAGCACAACGCCTATACTGGTAATGCCGCGAAGGATATCTTTTACCCAGTAGTAGACAGGCAAATGTCTGCTGAACAGGAAGATGACTGCCAGAAGCACCACACTCGTGATGGCAAAGGAATATTTGCGGAGTAGCGTACCACCAAGCGTATAGACTGAATGTACCCACACAGCCAGCACTACATGGAAAATGAAAACAGACCATTCGTTCTCCCACGTCCAATAGATGCCACTACTCCACACCGTCAGCAGACGGGGAATCAACTCAGATAGCAAAAAATGGACAGCTGACGACCAGAAGTAATACGTCTCTTCAACGCCATTAAATTCGTGAACCGTACTATAGGCTTCTTCACCTGACAGCACATGACTACCCCAGAACCAGGCCATACGGAGTGTGTCGCCCGCAACGAATGCCAGGAACATAAACAGCACACAGATGACCGTCACATAGAAAACCAGCGAGAGATACTTCTCGAGGTTTGTGCCAGGCAGCATCAGGAAGGTCGTCCTTCTACGCTTGTCGTTGATACTTGAAACGACAGAACAGACGAATATGACCGTTGCCATCACCAGAAACAATTCACCAACGCTGGCTATACTCCAAAGCATAAAAAACGGATCATGATATGGGAAAATCATTTGCAACAATATCTCATACAAGAATATGCATAGAGCAGACCCGACTGTCCACATTAGCAATGAGCGGTAATTCACAGCTAACACCCAGCGCAGCATCTTGCAAAATCTATTAAAACTGAAACTATTCATACCTTATTATATATTAACGAATTTGCCAATGAGCTGCTGACGGCAGAACAGCCAGTACGACAGCCAGAAGTTAAACAATGTAAGCACGAGGAACAGCAGGTTGTAATAGCCTATATATTTCCACCAGCTCAGGTTGATCATCTGAAAGAGGTTCAAGGCAGCAAGAAGCATATATGCTGCCACGAGCACGACACTGGTCAGGATCCAGCAGTACTTGTGTGCCCTGAAGAAGGAACCGCCAACAGTATAGAGCGAGTGAACCCAGAGACCCAGTATGAAGAACCCGAAGAACAACTTGTCTTGATTCGGAAAGTGGGCAAACATCTGTGAATTGGCCATATAGCCAATAACCGATGACGCCCATTCATGCCCCAACAGCGTGTTAACCACGAACTGAACTCCGTCGGCAATGGCAAACGACAGCAAGAAAAAGGGAACGAGCAGCAGCCAGTAGCTGTAGCGCATCAGGTACTTCTCCAAGTTGGAAGCCGGCAGCATCAGCAGTCGCTGGTCGTCGTTGCGCGTCCAGACAGGACGCATCGTAAAACCAAACACCATCCAGATGACCAGTGCTACAAACGACACCACGGCACAAACCTGATAGGCTTGCATTCCGTTAATGTGGCTGTCAAAGTTCACCATAAAGGTGAAGAAAAGGAATATCAGCGTCATCGTCACCACATACCTAACCACGGAACCCAGAAACCAGCTGCGGTCGATGGCCAGCGACCAGCATACCAGCTTCACAAATCTTTGTATATTAAACTGCTTCATAACAATTCGTATAACTCATGTCTTAAATCTTACCTTGGGTAACGGCATTGAAGAGCAATTCCAGGTTCACCTGTGTTTCTGCACTGTCGGACTTGCGCGGTGCAATCACAGCATTTCCCTGTATGGAGGGTTCGCTATAGACGACAGCTTCCCCGTCGTCCACGGGACGATATTCGAAGACGTAGCGGTCGGTTATTTCCTGCACACTGGCATTGAGCAGCAGCTTCTGCGACGAAAGAATCAGGATATGATCCAGCAGCTGTTCCACATCGTGTACCTGATGAGTGGAGATGATGAGCATACGGTCTTCCGTCATATACTGGGCGATGACCTTGCGGAACTGCGTCTTTGAGGGGATGTCCAGTCCGTTAGTGGGTTCGTCCATCAGCAAGAGACGGGTGTTGGTGGCAAGGGCAAAGGCCATGAACACCTTTTTCTTTTGGCCCATTGAGAGAGCATTGAGCTTCTCGTCCATCGACAGCTCGAAGTCCTTCAGGCAGCTCTCCAGCACCTCACGGCTGAAGCGCGGATAGAAAGGCTGGTTAATCTTGACATACTCCTGAAGCGAGATGGCTGGCAGGTCAAATTCCTCCGGCACGAGGAAAATCTCGCTCAGGGTCTCAGGATAGCGCTTGCAGGTTGCAATGCCATCGTAACAAACGGATCCTGTCTTAGGACGCAACAAGCCGCTGATCAAATAGAGCAGAGTCGACTTGCCTGTACCGTTCTTGCCCAAAAGTCCGTAGATGTTGTTTTGTTCGAGTTGCAGGCTGAAGTCGTCGAATACCAAGTGCTTGCCACCGGCATACTTGAAACTGATGTTCTTTACTTCTATCATATCTTGAAATTTTAATGGTTAAACATTCTGTATTGGCGTACTACTTCAATAGTACACTGCAAAAGTAGACAAAATATCCGTTCGCTCCAAATTTTTTTGGCATTATTTTTCGGTTTAACACACTTTTAACATTCCCACCTAATTAAATATATATTTGCTAACCACCATGAGGAAAAGTATCTGGACCATTATGCATTTTATGTTTCCAACTTAGAAACATATGTACCCAACTTGGAAACTTATGTACTCAACTTGGAAACATAAGTAGCCAGGGTAGAAACAGAACTTCCCCACCTAACGATGGAAAAATCCATCGGCGGGTAAAGAAAAGCCAACAAGAAGTGAAAGGAATCAATGACGCTGGTCAGCACCCCACATCATTTTCTCACGCAGGGTATGGAAATAGCGGGTCCCCGAACGCTTGATGACCTGTACGCGGTAAGGGGCTTTTCGCAGGGTAAGACGGGTGGAGTCTGGCAGTTTCTCGCTGCGTCCGTCAAGGGCGACGAGGAAGTTGTGCGAACGCGACTCGACGGTCAGTTCGATGATAGAATCCTCAGAGACGACAATAGGACGCACATTGAGCGAATGAGGAGCCACAGGCGTCAGCGAAAAGACATGCGTTCCCGGTACGATGATCGGGCCACCCACGGATAGCGAATAGGCCGTCGAGCCCGTTGGTGTCGACATAATGAGACCGTCCGCCTGATAGGTGGTCAGCACCTCACCGTTGATACTGGCATGGATGGTAATCATCGAAGCATTGTCGCGCTTCAGGATGGCCACGTCGTTCAGCGCACAAGGATAACCCTCAATGGACGCCCCGTCCGTCTCGACCTGGATAACGGCACGGGTCTCGACACTGTAGTCGTCCATATAGAGAGCGGCTATGGTGTGATCGATATCACTCGGATGGATGTCTGCCAAAAAACCCAGACGACCCATATTGACACCCAGGATGGGAATCTCCTTCTGCCCTACCATACTGGCCGTGCGGAGGAATGTACCGTCACCTCCCATCGAGATAGCAAAGTCGGCCTCGAAGTCGTGACCGTCAAACACGTTCACCCCACTGATAGACAATTTTTGGTCGTCGGTCAGGAACTCGTACAAAGCCCGTTCCATGGCTACTTCCGCCTTACGTTCATGAAGGCAATCCAATATTTTTTGGACAGAAACGGCCTTCTTGGGCTGGTAGGTATTACCGAAAATGGCAAACCGAAGTTTTCGTGCGGTCATCATTTTTTATTGTTTTTTCGCTGTTATTTCCTAAACTTTTTGTAACTTTGCGCTTGCAAAGGTAGTGTAAATCGAATGAAAAACCAAAACTATTTGGATTTTTCTGAAATGCGGCCTGCCTTAACCAACGATAAAAATACGAATTAGCGAAAGCAAACATCATTAGAAAACATAAAAATGACAAGACTAAGCGTAAATATCAACAAGGTTGCCACGCTGCGTAATGCCAGGGGCGGTAACAATCCCGATGTAATCCAAGTAGCAAGGGACGTAGAATCATTTGGTGCACAGGGTGTCACCGTACATCCGCGTCCTGACGAACGGCATATCCGCTATCAGGACGTGCGTGACCTCAGACCAATCATCCAGACTGAGTTCAACATAGAGGGGAACCCCATAGACTCATTCACCCAACTGGTGCTTGAGGTCAAGCCCACCCAGGTGACGCTGGTACCCGACGGACACGACCAGATTACCTCCAACCACGGCTGGGACACCTTGGAGCACAAGGTGTTTCTGACCGACATCTGCAAGGTCTTTAGGGATGCCGGTATCCGTACCAGCATCTTCGTCGATGCAGACCCACGCATGGTAGAAGGTGCAAAAGTCTGTGGTGCCGACCGTGTTGAGCTTTATACCGAGCCTTATGCCTCAGGCTATCAGGCTAATCGCGAACAAGCTATTGCCCCATTCGTTGCCGCTGCTGAAGAGGCTCGTCGAGTAGGTCTGGGCCTGAATGCCGGACATGACTTGTCGTTGGAGAACCTCAGCTTCTATCATCAGCAGATTCCCTGGACCGACGAGGTCTCTATCGGCCATGCCCTTATTTGCGATGCCCTCTATATGGGACTTCAGAATACTATCAGTCAATATTTAAAAGCACTACAATAATATGAAAAAAGTATATGTATTTCTTGCTGACGGCTTCGAGGATGTCGAAGCCCTCATACCCGTTGACATATGGCGTCGCGGAGGTTTAGACGTAACGACAGTAAGCACCACCGAATTTCCGCTGGTACAGTCGGCACACAGTGTTAACATCGAGGCAGACATGATGTTCGAGCAATGCGAATTCTCGGACGCTGACCTGATTTTCCTGCCAGGTGGCATGCCGGGGGCTTCCAACCTGTTTGCCCATGAAGGTGTCTGCAAGGCCGTCATCGACCAGTTTAAGGCAGGGAAGAAGGTTGCCGCCATCTGTGCGTCTCCCGCAGTAGTCCTCGCTCCTCTGGGCATCCTCGACAACAAGCTTGCCACCTGCTATCCAGGCTTCGAGCAGGCTCTGACAAAAGCTACATATACAGGTAGTCTCATCACCGTCGACGGCAACGTCACCACCGGTGAAGGCCCTGCAGCCGCCTTCCCCTTCGCCTACGAACTGCTCGGACAACTTACCGACCACCAAAACGCCCGTCAGATAGCCGATGGCATGCGTTTCACCCATCTCATGGAGAGATGAACTATGTCATTATCGTTGCTGGCGGTAAGGGCCTGCGCATGGGATCAGACATTCCCAAGCAATTCCTGCTTATAGGTGGGAAACCAGTACTGATGCGCACCATTGAGCGGTTCAGGCAATATTCAAGTGAATTAATCATTATCCTCGTTCTGCCCCCAGCACAACAAGATTATTGGAAAAAACTTTGTAAGGAGTACCACTTCAAAGTGGAATACCTTTTGGCAGATGGTGGTGAGACACGCTTCCATTCCGTACAGAACGGACTCTCGCTCATCCCCGACGATGCAGAGGGGGTTGTCGGCATCCACGACGGTGTGCGCCCCTTCCCTGCCATCGAAGTCATCCGCAACTGCTATAAGACCGCCTGCGAGAAAAAAGCCGTCATCCCAGTTATTCCCGTCGTTGAGACACTACGGCACATGAATGGCAATATCATCTCTGAGACCGTTCCACGCGACGAGTACCGTTTGGTACAGACGCCTCAGTGCTTTGATATCCAACTGTTAAAGGCAGCTAACCGGCAACCCTATAACGATGGCTTTACCGATGATGCCAGTGTGGTCGAAGCTTTTGGTTTCGACATCACCCTTGTAGACGGTAACCGCGAGAACATCAAAATAACAACACCCTACGATCTCGTCCTTTCCGAAGTATTATTACAACAGACTAACACAGAAAAAACGGACAGTCCGGAACAGTTGACTTCGTCGAACTAAACCTTCACTGTCGTCCGCTATCGGAAACCTATGAACGACATACTGCAACAGGACATACAATACCTGCCGGGCGTCGGCCCATCAAGAAAGAAGATGCTCAACGAGGAATTGGGCATTGCCACGTATGGCGACCTATTGCAGTACTATCCCTATAAACACGTAGACCGCAGCCGCCTGTACAGCATCCGCGAACTGACGGGCGACATGCCTTTTGTGCAGGTCAAGGGACACATCCTCAGCTTCGAGACCTTCAAGATGGGAGCCCGCAAGAAACGGGTAGTAGCCCACTTCACAGATGGCAGCGGAAAGGTAATGGACTTGACATGGTTCAACTATGCCGACAGCGCCATCAGGAAATACAGGATAGGTACGGAGTATGTGGTCTTCGGACGACCACAGGTGTTCAACGGACGCATTCAGGTGGTTCACCCCGACATGGACGAAGCCGACAAGCTGGAACTTTCGTCCATGGGCATGCAGCCTTACTACAACACGTCGGATAAGATGAAGAAGGCCGGCCTCAACTCCCGTTCAATAGAGCGTTTTGCCAAAACGCTCCTCGATGCACTCAAGGAGCCACTCCCTGAGACCCTCCCTGATTTCATCACCCAGAAGCTGCACCTCATGTCGCGTGACGAGGCCCTGCGCAAGATACATTATCCTGCCAATGTCAGGGAACTGGAACAGGCTCGCGTACGTCTGAAATTCGAGGAGCTGTTCTACGTACAGCTCAATATATTAAGGTATGCCAGTGACCAGCGCCGCAAATACCGGGGTTATATCTTCTCCACCATTGGCGACCATTTCAACAATTTCTACCGACAAAACCTGCCCTTCCCCCTGACGGAGGCCCAGAAGCGAGTCATCCGCGAAATCCGCAAGGATATGGGGTCCGGACGACAGATGAACCGTCTTTTGCAGGGTGATGTCGGCTCTGGCAAGACCTTAGTGGCACTAATGTCCATGCTCATCGCCCTCGACAACGGCTATCAGGCCTGCATCATGGCACCGACGGAAATACTGGCAGAACAGCACCTGCAGACCATCATGGAGTTCCTGCACGACATGGACATCCGTGTAGCCCTGTTGACAGGCATTGTCAAAGGCCGTCGTCGCCAGGAAATACTGGACGGTCTGCTCGATGGTACGGTACAGATCCTCGTAGGCACCCACGCCGTCATCGAGGACACCGTACAGTTCGCCCGCCTCGGCATGGTTGTTGTCGATGAACAACACCGCTTCGGTGTGGCGCAGCGTGCCAAACTATGGAGCAAGAGTACCAATCCGCCACATGTCCTCGTCATGACCGCCACCCCAATCCCCCGAACCCTCGCCATGACACTCTACGGAGATCTCGATGTCAGTGTCATCGACGAACTGCCACCGGGACGCAAGCCCGTCATCACCCGACACGTCTTCGACCGCTCCTTACCGTCGCTGTACGACAGCATCCGCCAGCAAATCCGACAAGGCAGGCAGGTTTATATCGTCTTCCCCCTCATCGAGGAAAGCGAGAAAATTGACCTGAAAAACCTCGAAGACGGCTTTTCCGTGCTAACTCAGGTTTTCCCTGAGTTTAAGCTCAGCAAGGTACACGGCAAGATGAAACCTGCCGACAAGGAAGCAGAAATGCAGAAGTTCGTCCTTGGCGAGACACAGATTCTCGTGGCCACCACAGTCATCGAGGTGGGAGTCAACGTTCCTAACGCCTCTGTCATGGTCATCCTCGAAGCACAGCGCTTCGGACTCAGTCAGCTACACCAGCTGCGAGGGCGTGTCGGACGCGGTGCCGACCAGTCATACTGCATTTTGGTCACCAACCAACAACTGGCGGAAGACACGCGAAAGCGCATCGACATCATGTGTGAGACCAACGACGGATTCCGCATTGCAGAAGCCGACCTGAAACTGCGTGGTCCCGGTGACTTGGAGGGAACACAGCAGAGCGGCATGGCATTCGACTTGAAAATTGCCGACATTGCCCGTGATGGCCAATTGGTACAAATGGCCCGCGACGAAGCCCAGCTCATTATCGACAATGACCCGACGTGTACTTCCGCCCAATATACCATGCTGTGGAAACGCCTCCGAGAACTGCGTAAGACCAACATCAACTGGGGCGCTATTTCATAAATCCTAAATAATTATAAGTGTTAAAACACACATAAAGAGTGTTAACGCTATTGCCCTTTAGGAAATTTTTCGTACCTTTGCACCGTTCTGTTTTCAGAACAGTATATCATTGAACACTGAAACCACTTATTTTTGTAATGAAATTATTGAAGACATTTGCATTTCTGGCGTTAGCAACAATCAGCACTCTCCCGGTTATGGGACAGGACTTGTTGGCACGTCAGGCTCCTATAGATAGAAAAATGAAAGCAGTGGACAGCGTAGCCCTGCACCGACTGATAGAAATCGAAAGTTTCGACTCTCCCTCCGCAGACCTTTATGAAGACTGGGACAACTTGCATGCTCACAGTCGTGTGGTAGAGATGCCCGACACGTTCCGCATCTCTCTCAAGAATTTCTGCATGCCCACCACTAGCCGTGTGCTGACCTCTAACTTCGGACCACGTTGGCACCGCCAGCATAAAGGCCTGGACATCAAGGTATATATCGGTGACACCATCCGTGCAGCTTTTGCCGGCAAGGTACGTGTTGTCCGCTACGAAGGCCGTGGCTACGGCAAGTATGTTGTCATCCGTCACGACAATGGCTTGGAGACCTACTATGCCCACATGTCGAAACAGCTGGTTGAGGAGAATCAGGAAGTTCGTGCCGGTGACCCCATCGGTCTGGGTGGCAATACGGGACGCAGTACAGGTTCTCACCTGCACTTTGAAACCCGTCTCTGCGGTGTAGCGTTGAATCCTGCCCTGATGTTCGATTTCCGCAACCAGGATGTTGTCGACGATTACTATGTGTTCCGTAAGTCTACTTATCAGAAGGAGTCTGCTGCTGCAACCCGTCTGCGCGGTGCCGGTGGCATCACCTTCGACTCAACAGACATGACCGAAGATGAAGTGGAACTGGCAACAGCTGCTCCTGCAGCATCCTATGCTCAGGAGACCCGTTTCCACAAAGTCAAGAAAGGCGAAACACTCTATTCTATTGCAACGCATCGTGGCACGACAGTTGATGCTATCATCAAGCTCAACCACCTGAAAAAGAATGCCAAGTTGAAGGTAGGACAAATCCTGAAGTTCAACTAAACAAAAATCACTTCTTCACATATCCGTTC
>JAEEGL011758717.1_pt1 | contig 12180 bp, 11 predicted proteins | sample 9134231 | NCBI WGS metagenome assembly JAEEGL01 (sample SAMN16246548, study PRJNA631951) | gut metagenome | biome: gut microbiome; feature: rumen; material: fiber-attached | host: Bos | place: Iran: Karaj | collected 2018-10
CCATCGGCATTATCGGCGGCGCGGACGGCCCCACGGCCATCCTGACCACCACCAAGCTGGCTCCCGAACTGCTGGGACCGATCGCCGTGGCTGCCTACAGCTACATGGCCCTGATCCCGATGATCCAGCCCCCGATCATGCGCGCCCTGACCACCGAGAAAGAACGCGCCGTGAAGATGACCCAGCTGCGTGAAGTGAGCAAGACCGAAAAGATCCTGTTCCCGATCATCGTGACGATCTTCATCGTCCTGCTGCTGCCCTCCACGGCTCCGCTGATTGGCTGCCTGATGTTCGGCAACCTGCTGAAGGAAACCGGCGTCACCGAGCGCCTGAGCGATGTTGCCCAGAACGCCCTGATGAACATTGTTACCCTGTTCCTGGGTATCAGCGTCGGCGCCACCATGGTTGGCTCCCGCTTCCTGACCCTGGATACCATCAAGATCGTTGTGCTGGGCCTGATCGCCTTCTCCTTCAGCACCATCGGCGGCCTGCTGGTAGGCAAACTGATGTACAAGCTGAGCGGCGGCAAGATCAACCCGCTGATCGGTTCTGCCGGCGTGTCCGCGGTTCCGATGGCTGCCCGTGTTTCCCAGCGTGAAGGCCAGAAGGCCAATCCTTCCAACTTCCTGCTGATGCATGCCATGGGCCCCAACGTGGCCGGTGTTATCGGCTCCGCTATCGCGGCGGGATTCCTGATCTCTATGTTCGGTTAACCGATTATGGTCTAAAGACCATAAAAGACGGACGTCAGATGACGTCCGTCTTTGTCGTCTAACCGAACATAGAGATCAATGAAATACTTCAAAGCAATATAATTGCTTTGAAGTGTGAAATATTGAGCAGCAAGCTGCTCAATGTGAAATGCGGACTGCGTCCGCGTGAAATATCCGGTATGCACCGGATGTTATATATACTTTTATGTGAAAGATTAAGGGGTTTTTTAATGTTATTCTAATTGTTCATCCCTTATTTTCACAGGAACGGCGGGTATAATTACATACGTAAACACGAAGTACACGCAACGTACTAAGTCATAGAAAATGATTATGGGAGGAAACAACAATGAAGAAACTGGCTAAGAGCAATAAGAACCGGAAAATCTGCGGTGTGTGCGGCGGTATCGCTGAATACCTGAATGCTGATCCCACCCTGATCCGTCTGGCATTTGTGCTGATTGCCATGGCTGCGGGAAGCGGTCTTCTGGCTTACATCCTGGCTGCGCTGATTATGCCTGAAGCGAGCGAAGTTGAAGAAGACTAAGAAACTGAATACCTGGCTTCGCCAGGTGTGGAATGCGAACTATGTCCGCATGGAATATTTGGCTGCTGCCGAATGTGATATATACTGTGATATAAAGAAAACTGCCGGGACTCTGAAGAAGAGCCCGGCAGTTTTTGTTAATGAAGGAATTAAAGGTTATCTGCGAGGGAGGCAGCCATGACCGCTTTGATGGTGTGCATGCGGTTCTCGGCTTCGTCGAAGACGATGGACTGTCTGGATTCAAAGACTTCGTCTGTGACTTCCATGCAGTCGATGCCGTACTTCTCGAAGATGGAACGGCCAATGCCGGTGTTTACATCGTGGAAGGAAGGCAGGCAGTGCATGAAGACAGCCTGATCGCCGGCCTTCGCCATGACGTCAGAAGTGACACGGTAGGGAAGCAGGTCATTGATGCGTTCTTCCCAGACGCTTTCAGGCTCGCCCATGGAGACCCAGACATCGGTATAAATCACGTGAGCGCCGGCAACTGCTTTATCCACATCGGCTTCGAATTCCAGCACAGCGCCGGTTTCAGCAGCAATCTTTTTGCAGGTGTCGATGAGGGAAGAGGAAGGCCAGTACTTTTTCGGTGCACAGGCAACGAAATGCATGCCCATCTTGGCGCAGCCAACCATGAGGGAATTGCCCATATTATAGCGGGCGTCACCCATGTAGACCAGTTTGATGCCTTTCAGAGAACCGAAGTGCTCCCGGATGGTCAGGAAGTCGGCCAGGATCTGAGTGGGGTGGAATTCATTGGTCAGGCCGTTCCAGACGGGGACACCGGAATACCTGGCCAGGTCGTCCACAATCTGCTGGCCATAGCCGCGGTATTCAATGCCGTCATACATCCGGCCGAGAACACGGGCAGTATCCGCAACGCTTTCCTTTTTGCCGATCTGGCTTCCGGAAGGATCCAGATAGGTGCAGTGCATACCCAGGTCATAGGCAGCAACTTCGAAGGAGCAGCGGGTACGGGTGCTGGTCTTTTCGAAGATCAGGGCAATATTTTTACCGGAGCAGCAGGCATGGGGGATGCCGGCTTTCTTTTTGGCTTTCAGATCAGCGGCCAGGTCCAGCAGGCCGGTGATTTCCTCCGGGGAAAAATCAAGCAGTTTCAGGAAGTTCTTGCCTTTCAGGGAAAACATCATTATCACCTCGAAACGAATATGGGAACAGTATAATGGATACAAGATGGAAAAGTCAACATGAATATTCATAAAAAATGAATAAAAATGCATGAAATATGAATATAATGCAGAACTGATGCATGAGGAGAAGGGGATACAAGGAGAATACAAAAAGATTTTCGGATTATCCCTGGCAGGCCTGATCTCGGGTGGTCCTTTTCGGACACGTTCTTACGCAACCTCAATGGTCGTGACTGTTCCGCAATCTCGGTCGGCGTAGCAGGCCTTGCTATTGCTGCAGCCTGCTACTTGCCTCGAATGACTCGCTCAAGTCACTTTTGCCTTTGGCAAATGCCCCACAGGGGCATCGCTTCTTTCGCTCCCCACTGGAGAGCTCACTCCCTTTCGGTTGACCTCAGCTCTGACGAGATTTCCGCCACTGGCGGTTGTCAGAGCTTCGCCTGGCGCGCGGCAAGCCCGCACATTCGGACACCCTGTTCGCTCGCTTGATTTATGTACGGTGGGGAGTGACTGCGGGGGGGAGGAACGTCGCTGCGGCGGAGAGATCCTTCGACTCCGACTATCGTCTCCGCTCAGGATGACATCCCAGACGGTATGGATTATTCATTGCGCCTGGAAGTCATTTCGACCGGAACGGAATGAAATGGAGTGAAGTGGAGAAATCTCGTTCTCCTGAGAAAAACACAAAAAAATGTGAAAAAGAAAACGAATATGCTTTACAAGCACAAAAAAATTGTGCTATAATATGGCCACAGATAAGAACAAAGGGGATGAGGCGCAGATGGCGAAGGCTGATGTGAACGGAATGACGAATGCGGCCGGAGTGGCGTACGGAGACCTGATCAGGCGGCAGCGGAAGGCCAAGAATATGAAGCAGGAAGAACTGGGCGCGCTGGTTAAGGTCGGAAAGAATGCCGTCGGCGCCTGGGAAGCAGGACGCAGCCGGCCAGATGTAGGCAGCGTTCCGGTAATCTGTGAAGCGCTGGACCTGTCACTGGAGGAGTTCTTCGGAATGCCTGCCGGAAAGCGGGAATCCGGAGAGGACGGAATCCCACCGCAGGAACGCGCTACACTGCTGCGCCGGTACGGGGTGCTGAACACGTACAATCGCCAGGTGATCCTGCGGCAGATGTCCGCCCTGTATGATATGCAGAACGATATGCAGCAGCCCAGGAAGGTTATCCGGTTGTTCCGGAACGAACTGGCTGCATCCGCCGGTATCGGTGAAACGCTGGACGCTGTACGGGGCGAGGAAGTATATCTTTTCGCTGACCAGATTCCGGAAACCGCGGACGAAATCATCCGGGTCAACGGTAACAGTATGGAGCCCACTTATTACGATGGGGACCTGGTACTGGTGAAGCACACTTCCAGCGTAAGGCCGGGTGAGATCGGCGTGTTCATCGTCGGAGACACCGGTTATATCAAGGAATACCAGAAGGATGGCCTGCACAGCCACAATCCTGAATATGGGACAATCACCTTTACAGAAGGAGAAGACGTCCATATCGCAGGTAAGGTATTGGGAAAGGTCGACAAGGACGACTGGGCAGACGAAGAAAGTTTCGCAGCCTGGCAGGAATACGAGCAGAAAGGAAGATGACCATGCAGAATACCAGACCGATCAACAGGGAAAAGAGAGTTCAGATTATGCAGTATATGCTGTCCTTTGCCACAGAGACCGGCAGACAGCCCTCCGTGCGGGAAATCGGCATGGCCGCAGGCCTGCAGTCCACTTCCACCACCGCCGGCTACCTGAGGCGGATGGTAAACGAAGGCCTGCTCGCGAAAAGCGAACAGGCCAGGCGAATCTATTTTGTGACGAGCAACGCTCAGGAGTTGCTCAGGAATGCCGGATAAACAAATCAGGTTTTCTGTTTGAACTCATGACCGCAGCGGACACAGACAATGTCCTTCTCGCCGGCGCCGCGCTTTGAGCGCAGGAGCACCTTGCAGTTGGGACATTTGAAGTACTTGTAGTCCTTGCGGTTTTTTTGTCTCTTGATGAACTGGTTGATCTTTGTCTTCCAGTTGGAAGAGAGCTCCATATACTTCCGGTTTTCTTCCCAGCGCTTTTCGTTGTTCTTTGAGAACATCCGGAAGATTGTCCATACATAGAGGACAAAACCAATCAGGGACAGCAGGCTGATGCCGGTGAAGCTGCCCAGAATGGAAGCGACAAGACCGGCGATCAGGGTGAACATACCGAGATTGTCGGGACCATGGCGGCCCTGCATGAAACGGGCTATGGATTCTTTGAGACGTTGGAGAAAAGTCATGGGGTAATCATTCCTTTCATGCGTGAAATATTTGGCTTCGCCAAATGTGAAATGCGCCTTCGGCGCGTGAAATGTTTGACTCCGTCAAACGTGAAATATTCGGCTTCGCCGAATGTGATAGTTACTGGTGCGTTGCACGGGTTAGCAGAACATGCCATAGCGGCCACAGCCGCCGAGGCAGCAGTTCAGGAACATGTTCATGACGCAGCAGGTGAGACAGGGATTGGAGCAGATAGCGGAACGGAAATCGTAGCCGCTGCTGCGGGTCTGGCGATAGGCCTGGCGTCCGGCCTCAATGGTATTCAGGAGGGACTGGAAATCCGGATCATGCGGGGCCATACGGACCGCGGTGCGGGCATGATCCAGGGCAGAGACCCTGTTGCCCATGCCCAGGTCTGCCCGGGCATACAGTGCATGCCAATCTGCATCATGGGTGGGAATGCGGTTCAGAAGGTTCACAGCCTCATGGAAGCGGCTGGAGAGCACATGGTTCTCGGCGGTCTTTAGTTCCGGATTCGCATAGTTGCGGGTACGGTAGCGGGTCTGCTGCTGTTGCTGATAAGCCTGGCCGCCGAAAAACGCGGAGAAGGGATCAAACCCGAAGTCCCCGAAGGGATTGTCGTCCTCACTGCCCTGGCTGTAATACTGCCGGCCGTAGCCGCCCTGGCTGCCGCCCCAGGAACCGCCGAAAGGATTGCCGTAGTAGCCTGACGATCCGGAGGATGAAGAAGATCCATAGGGATCCCGGTACGGATCCTGGCCGGTCTTTTTGATCTGCAGGGCGCGGGTATAGGCCTCATTGACCTCGCGCATCTTCTGTTCCGCGGTTTTGTCGCCGGGATTCAGGTCCGGGTGGTATTTTTTGGCCAGCTTGCGGTAAGCGGCCTTGATTTCATCCTCGGTTGCGGAGGAGCTTATGCCCAGAACTGAAAATGGATCATTCGGCATGGGCATCCTCCTTTCTCTTCCTGTTCTTTTTCTCAGTAATCATAATGTATCGCTGCCATACGCCGCTGTAAATGACATTCCGCAGGAGATCCAGGTCCTGTTCAAGGGGAAGGATCTCGAAGCTCTGTGCGGCTTCTGCGACGAAGAGTTCCAGGGTTTCCTTGCAGAATTCTTCATAGTCCGGCCGGTCACGGTAGGCGGCGAGGGGATTGAAGCGGCCTTTCTTTCTGTCCGCGTCGTAGTCCTCCCAGGCATCCATCCAGTAGATGAAACGGCCGAGGCTGACACCTACGGAGCGGAGTGTGGTACTCCAGACATCCCGAGGATCCGGGACGAAGACAGCGCCCAGCATTTCCCCGGAAAGATTGCAGAGTCGGTCCGGATCAGGAGCAGGTTTCTTTTCCTCTTCCCAGAGGGCTGTAAGCGCCTGTTTTACGCCTTCCGCCTGCACGGGCCAGTCTTTCTCTATCCGATGCACCGGGCCGCGGAAAAGGGCTTCTCCGGCCTTCCCGAGGAAGGAATGATCATCCATGCGCTGGTCTTCACATTTATAGAAGAAGAGAAGCGCGTTCATGTCCGCAGCGTAGTCAATCATCCTGGATGACAGATACGGATGGGACTTCAGGGGATGTACGCCGCAGCGGGCGGCGGTGAGGCTGTTCTCCGGTTCATAGAGGGAAGAGAGCAGCAGGGCCAGGAAGGTCATATCATTACTGAGGGAGAGCCGGCCGGCCTGGCCGTGGCGCTCCTTCAGAGCGTGGCATACGCCGCAATAGAAGGACCGGTAGCGCTGCTTCTGTTCCTCCGAAAGAACGGAGAGCACAGGGGTGATATAGCCAAACATGGGAAGCCTCCTCAGGCGTCGTAGGCACCGTCATCATTTTCTCCCTCAGGAGAAGAAGTATAGGTGCCGACGGAACGCAGGATGGTATCCAGGTCCTCAGAGGCAGTTTTGATGCGGTAGCTGTCACAGGACTTGAGGGCATCCTCCAGGGCGGAAATGGAACCGTCGAGGCGGGACTTGTCCTCGTCCTTCAGTTTCTTCCGGGCACGCTTTGCCTGGTTGAGCAGGTTCTCAGCGGCATCCCGGGTCTGCTGGGTTTCCTTGCGCTGGCGGTCTTCCGCGGCATAGCGCTGGGCATCCCGGATGGCCCGGTCGATTTCGTCCCGGCTCATGTTGCCGGAGCCGGAGATGGTGATATCCTGGCTGCGGTCGGTGCCCAGGTCCCTGGCGGTCACATGAACGATGCCGTTGGTATCGATGGAGAAGGTAACCTCAATCTGGGGAATGCCGCGCATAGCCCGGCGGATTCCGGTGAGGCGGAATTTGCCCAGGGATTTATTGGCGGAAGCAATTTCCCGTTCACCCTGCAGGACGTTGATTTCCACCGTGGTCTGGAAGTTGGCCGCGGTGGTGAAGACCTGGGAATGCTGGCAGGGCAGGGGCGTGTTGCGGTCGATGATCTTCGCGAAGACGTCGCCCAGGGTTTCAATACCCAGGGAAAGGGGTGTGACGTCTATCAGAACAATGGAATTGATGGCACCGGAGAGTACGCCGCCCTGCAGGCAGGCACCCATGGCGACACATTCGTCCGGGTTGATATCCCGGGCAGGTTCTTTTCCGGTAAGGTTCCGGACTTCCGCCTGGACGGCAGGAATACGGGTGGAACCGCCGACCAGCAGCACGCGGCTGAGATCGGATGCCTTTACGCCGGCATCCTGCATGGCCTGCTGTACCGGACCGCGGGTGGCAGACACCAGATGGGCAGTAAGCTCATTGAAACGTGCGCGGGTGAGGGTGGTTTCCAGGTGCATGGGACCGGAAGCGCCCTGGGACAGGAAGGGCAGGCTGATCATGGTTTCCTGGGCGGCGGAAAGCTCAATCTTGGCTTTCTCGGCAGCCTCGGAAAGGCGCTGCATGGCCATGACATCCTTTGAGATGTCAATGTGATGCTGTTTCCTGAACTCCTCCAGGAGCCAGCCAACCACGCACTGGTCGAAATCGTCGCCGCCGAGATGGTTATTGCCGGCGGTGGCAAGGACTTCAATTGTATCGGAGTTGATATCCAGGATGCTGACGTCGAAGGTGCCGCCGCCCAGGTCATATACCATGACCTTGCAGGGCATGCCTTTGTCGAAACCGTAGGCCAGCGCAGCGGATGTAGGTTCGTTGATGATGCGCAGGACGTTGAGGCCGGCGATGAGTCCGGCGTCCTTGGTGGCCTGGCGCTGGGCGTCGGAGAAATATGCGGGAACGGTGATAACTGCGTCAGTGACGGGCTCGCCGATATAGCTTTCCGCATCCGCTTTCAGTTTCTGCAGGATCATAGCGGAGATCTCCTGGGGCGCGTAGCTCTTGCCGTCAACGGAGAAGCGGCGGTCGGTGCCCATGTCGCGCTTGACGGAAGAGAAGGTGCGGGAGGCGTTGGTGACGGCCTGGCGCTTGGCGGACATGCCGACGAGGCGTTCGCCGGATTTGGTGAAGGCCACCACGGAAGGTGTTGTACGGGCGCCTTCGGCGTTCGGGATGACGACGGCGCGGCCGTTTTCCATGAATGCAACGCAGGAATTGGTTGTTCCTAAATCAATACCGATAGTACGAGACATAGTTTAACCTCCGAGGGGATAGATCGAAAGGGGTTATTACTTGGGTCGCTCGCTGTCAGGGTATCCCGATTTGGCGTTCCGCAACCTCAATGGTCGTGACTCCACACTGTGGAGCTCACTCCCTTTCGGTTGACCTCACCTCTTTCGAGATTTCCGCCACTGGCGGTCGAAAGAGGTTCGCCCGCCTCACTTAATCCTCGTGTAGCGGTTCTAAGCTCTGACTTCCTTATCAGTCGTCAATCGCTAAGAACCGGCACTGCGGATGGTCCCAAATCCGGAATCCCCGCCGCGCTCGCTTATAAAGTATAAGTCGGCTGAGATATCGAATTACGAATACTAACAAGCATTTTAGTGATAAAGGGAATACGATGGAATCATCCAGTTGAGATCATACAACTCTTTGTTCAAGGTTTGGGGTATATAATGTGAAGAGAATGTGAAAAGTACATCAAAACGGTGTACTGTTGTATACAAATTGTATTTAGGGAAAAGCGGTGGTAAGATAGACAACTGTAAGGAGCGTGAGAGACCCATGGAAAGACCAAATGCATGGAAAACGTATAACAAGACAGGACTGAAGAAACTGGAAGATTTCGCGAAGGCGTATAAGGCATTCATTGACGCCGGAAAGACCGAGCGGGAATGTGTGGTGTACACTGTTGCTGCTTTGGAAAAGGCGGGATATATCAACCTGGAGAAGGCGATTGCTGAGAAGAAAGCGCTGAAGGCCGGGGACAAGGTTTATGTGAACAAGATGGGCAAGGCGGTGCTGACCTTCCATATCGGAAAGAAACCGCTGGCGGAAGGCATGAACATTGTCGGTGCGCATATCGACAGCCCGCGACTGGACCTGAAGCAGAATCCCCTGTATGAGGATGGGGATTTTGCCCTTGCGGATACCCATTATTACGGCGGAATCAAGAAGTATCAGTGGGTGGCGCGGGAACTGGCGCTGCACGGCGTGGTGGTGAAGAAAGACGGCACGACCGTGAACATCAGCATCGGTGAAAAGGACGATGACCCGGTAGTGGGTATCAGTGACCTGCTGCCTCACCTGGCCCAGGACCAGATGGGCAAGAAACTGAGCGAAGCGATTCCGGGTGAGAATCTGGATATTATCCTGGGCGGAAAGCCGCTGAAGGACGAGGAAAAGGAACCTGTGAAGGCCCAGATCCTGCAGATCCTGAAGGACAGCTACGGGATTGAGGAAGAAGACTTCATTTCCGCGGAAATTGAAGTGGTGCCTGCCGGAAAGGCCAGGGACTTCGGCCTGGACCGCAGCATGATTATCGGCTACGGTCATGATGACCGGGTCTGCGCTTTTGCGGAGCTGGAAGCGGTACTGAGCCTGAAGGGTGTTCCGGCTTATACCTGCTGCGGCATGCTGGTAGATAAGGAAGAGATCGGCAGCGTCGGTGCAACGGGCATGCGGAGCAATTACCTGGAGAACGCGGTTGCGGAGATCCTGGACCTGCAGGGCGAATACAGCGAGCTGAACGTGCGCAGGGCGCTGCAGAACAGCCGGATGCTGTCCTGTGACGTAAGCGCGGGCTTTGATCCCCTGTATGCTTCTGCCTATGAAAAGAAAAACTCTGCCTGGCTGGGCAGAGGCGTATGCTTCAACAAGTTCACGGGATCCCGGGGCAAGAGCGGCAGCAATGACGCCAACGCGGAATATATGGCGAAACTGCGGAAGATCATGGATGACAACAAGGTCTGCTGGCAGACCGCGGAATTGGGCAAGGTGGACCAGGGCGGCGGCGGAACGATCGCCTATATCTGCGCCCTGTACGGCATGGAAGTCATTGACAGCGGTGTGGCTGTGCTGAATATGCATGCCCCCATGGAAGTGATCTCCAAGGCGGACCTGTATGAGTCCTTCAAGGCCTACAAAGCCTTCATGATCAACGGGTAAGAATTGAGACGGCAACGTTCATGGCCACCGGCAGGGTCAGCTGATCCAGCTGGTCAAGCGGAATAAAGGAATAACCATCCGGCGCGGGAGCGGAAGCTTCCGCGCTGGCTTCGTATATGGACATTTGCCAGATCTGGTGGGTGAAGACATGGCGGGCCGTTTCGGCAGGAACCGGCTCGGAAAGCGTGAGGGAGAGCTTTTTCTGCGCCTGCCTGTGAAGGTCTTCAGGTGTGAATTCCCCTTCAAACATGGGGAAGCACCAGAGACCGTTGAGCAGATTCTCCGTACGGCGGCGCATGAGCACACGGTTCCCGGAGCGAACCAACAAAACGGCATACGGAATGACCTTCTGGGGTTTTGCCTTGGGCAGGACAGGCAGATCTGCCGCGTCCCCGACTTTGCATGCGTTGCAGAAAGCAGAAAGGGGACAGCGGCCGCAGTCCGGTGTACCGGGTACGCAGACGGTGGCCCCCAGGTCCATGACGGCCTGGTTATGATCCCCGGGACGCTCTGCGGGAACCAGCGCGGCGGCAAGGCTTTCGATCCGGCGGCGGGTTTCGGGTACCAGGGCATCCGTGCGGATCCCGTAGAGGCGGGACATGACGCGGATAACGTTACCGTCCACAGCCGGGACGGGAACATCATATGCAATGGAAGCAATGGCTCCGGCAGAATAGGGACCGATGCCGCAGATTTTCTTCAGTTTTTCGGGATCCCGGGGCAGGATGCCGCCGTATTCAGCCATTACCTGCTGTGCACCTTTGCGCAGATTCCGGGCACGGGAATAATAGCCGAGGCCTTCCCAGGCTTTCAGGACATCAGCCTCCGGCGCTTCCGCCAGGGAAGCAAGGGTCGGGAAACGTTCCAGAAAGCGGGGATAATAGGAAAGAACTGTCTCCACCCGCGTCTGCTGAAGCATGGCTTCGCTGACCCAGGTACGGTAAGCATCATGAAAACCGCGCCAGGGAAGTACCCGCGCGCAGCGGTCGTACCAGCCGAGGAGGGCGGCAGTGATCTGATCCATGGAAATCTCCTTTCGAAGAGGTCAGAAGGATTGTAACATAAGGATTCTGACTGCAGAAACATCAAAATACGGCGAAAATGAGAGCAAACTCGAGTAAAACAGAGAAAAAACAAGAATAATACATGATAATACCTGTCTGTACACTTGCGTGAAAAGAATAAAAGCATTATATTACTCTCTGGTTGTTAGCACTCCATAAGCATGAGTGCTAAAACGAGCAAAGTAATGACAGGAGGAACCATAAATGACTGTGAAGCCGCTGGGTGACCGCGTTGTCATCAAGAATTGTGAAGCAGAAGAAACCACCAAATCCGGCCTGATCCTGACCAGCGCCGCTAAAGAAAAGCCTCAGATGGCGACTGTTATCGCTGTCGGTCCCGGAGGAAACGTGGACGGCAAAGAAATCACCATGCATGTGAAAGCCGGTGAAACCGTAATCTACTCCAAGTATGCCGGAACAGAAGTGAAGGTTGACGGGGAAGAGCTGATTATCGTTCGGCAGAGCGACATACTGGCAATTGTTGAATAATTCAACAATTGCCAATGAAATATTGAACCGCAAGCGATTCAATGAGAAATATCCGGCTTCGCCGGATGTGAAATGTGGCCTGCGGCCACGTGAAATATTGGCCTCCGGCCAATGTGATAGTTACAATAAGAACGAGATTTCTCCACGCGGCCTTCGGCCTTGGTCGAAATGACATTAAAGGCTAAAGGGATAACGTGCGAGAAACGAAACGTAATAAAGGAGAAAAAAGCTATGGCTAAGAAGATTCAGTATGGTGAAGAAGCCCGCCGCAGCCTGGAAAAGGGCGTCAACGCGCTGGCTGATACCGTGAAAATTACCCTTGGACCGAAGGGCCGCAACGTGGTTCTGGACAAGAAGTACGGCGCTCCCCTGATCACCAACGACGGCGTGACCATCGCCAAGGAAATCGAGCTGGAAGATCCCTTTGAAAACATGGGCGCCCAGCTGGTGAAGGAAGTTTCCACCAA
>JAEEGL011788416.1_pt1 | contig 12180 bp, 7 predicted proteins | sample 9134231 | NCBI WGS metagenome assembly JAEEGL01 (sample SAMN16246548, study PRJNA631951) | gut metagenome | biome: gut microbiome; feature: rumen; material: fiber-attached | host: Bos | place: Iran: Karaj | collected 2018-10
AAGCTGGACGGCGTCATTTTCTACTACATGAACGACGACGAATCGAAGCTCATGGCCATGCAGAGCGGTGAGATCGACGGCTACAGCAGCGTGACCGCCGCCGCCAAGCAGATCTTCCAGGCCGACCCCGGCCAATATGTGCTGACCGAGATCCCCGCCACGCGGCTGCAGTTCTATGTCCTCAATGAGAACCGACTGAGCGCCGGTGTGCGCAAGGCGATCAACCTCACGGTGGACAACGCCTCTATCGCGGAATTCCTGGGCGGAACGGTTTCCCCGGCGGTGGGGCCCTTCGGCGCTTCCGCGCCCTACGGTCAGGTGACGAAGCCCCAGGTGGACGCCGCGGCGGCCAAAACAGCCCTGGAGGCCGACGGCTACACCCTCAATGGCGACGGCATGTATGAAAAGGACGGCAAGGCGCTCACCCTCAACATCTGCTTCTACTACGCCCGCAGCCTGGACTCCATCGCCCTGCTGATGCAGGAGCAGCTGAAGGCCGTGGGCATTGCCGCCACCCTTACCGGCGTGGAGGACGCGGACAGCACCTACCGTGTCACCGGCGACTACGATATCGCCCTCTACTGCATGATCGCAGACCAGGCCGGCGACCCATATTACGCCATCAATGCGCTGTTCCGCCAGGAAAGCGACTGGTCCCTGGGCGGCTTCCGCAGCGACGAATGTGAAGCCCTCATCAACGCGCTCCAGGCCGAGACGGACGTGACCCGGCGTGCCGAGCTGGCCAATCAGATCGTGCAGATGGTCATTGACGACAATGCCTTCGGCTTCGTGGGGCTTTTCAACAAGACCACCGTCACCGCCCCCGGCGTGGTGAACATCGGGGAGCGGAGCCCCTTCGACTTCTATGCCGTCAGTGCGGAGACGGACATGCCATAACAGCGGGAGCGCTGATCTGAGCCGCGAAGGAAGACAAACTATCATAGCCTGAGACGGGGCAGATGTGCCTCGTCTCAGGCTCGTATCATCGGGTGGTAAAGCCTATGCTGAAATACATAGCCAAACGCCTGCTCCATCTGGCGGGCATCCTGGTTGCCCTGAGCTTCCTCACCTTCCTGCTCATGTACCTTGCCCCCGGCGACGCGGCGGTGAAGAAGCTGGGGGCCCAGGGGGTGGCCGTGGACAGAGAAGTGCTGGAGCGCACCCGGGCGGAGATGGGGCTGGATCGGCCCTTCCTGGTGCAGTACGGCGACTGGGCCCTGAAGGCCCTGCGGGGCGACCTGGGTGATTCCTATAAGGACGGGTTGAGCGTGGCCGGGAAGCTGCGCAAAGCACTGGGCTATACTGCCCTGCTGGCCCTGGGAAGCCTGGGGATCTCCCTGCTGATCTCCCTGCCCCTGGCAGTGCTTACGGCGCTGAAAAGGGACAGCATACCGGACTATGCGCTGCGCTTTCTCAGCTTTGTGGGCAATTCCATGCCCAACTTTCTGATCTCAGTGCTGCTGATGTACTTTCTCTGCGTCCGCGCCAGGCTGCTGCCCGTGGTGGCGGAAAAGAGCTTTCAGGGCCTGCTGCTCCCATGCGCTGCTCTCTCCATCCCCATGATCGGGCGCTTCCTGCGCCAGTTCCGGGCGGAGATCCTGGAGCAGCTGGGCAAGAGCTATGTAGGCGGCGCCATCAGCCGGGGGGTGAAGGGGCGCTATGTCCTCTTCCGCGACGTGCTGCACAACGCTTCCATTTCCATCCTCACCATCGTAAGCCTCTCCGTGGGCACCCTCTTCGGGGGCAGCGTGGTCATCGAGACGATCTTCCGCTGGCCCGGGCTGGGAAAGCTGGCCATGGACGCCATCACGGCCCGGGACTATCCCGTGATCCAGGGCTTCGTGCTCTTTTCCGCCACCGTCTATGTGGGAATCAACCTGCTCACGGACATTGCCTATCACTGGATCGACCCCCGGGTCAGCCGGAAATGAGGGAAACGGTATGACGATCCTGCAGAAAAAAGCCAGCCGAAGGGGGAACAAGGCGCGGCTGGCCGTCTTTCTCTCCCTGGCGGGGCTTCTGGTGCTTTTGAGCCTTCTGGCCCCCCTGCTCGTCCCCAACGATCCCAATGCGACCAGCGCGCTGAACATGAACAAAGCCCCCTGCCGGGAATTTCCCTTCGGGACGGACCGCTATGGGCGCTGCATCTGCTCCCGGGTGCTCATGGGGGCCCGGACCAGCATCTTCTCCGCGGCGGCCCTGGTCGTCGTCACCTTCTTTTTCGGCACGACCCTGGGGATGCTGGCGGGCTGGTACGGCGGCGTCGCGGATACCCTGGTCATGCGCCTGGCCGACGTGCTGCTGGCCTTTCCCCAGATGGTCCTTGCCATTGCCGTCGCCGGTATCCTGGGCGGGGGCATGCTCAACGCCATGCTGGCCATGGGCATCACCGGATGGACCCTCTACGCTCGCCTGGCCCGCGCCCAGGTGCTTGCCCTGAAGGAGGAGGCCTATGTCTCCGCCGCCCGGCTGACCGGCGCCGGGACCCTTTCCATCCTGCTGAGGACCCTGCTGCCCAATATGCTGGGGCCTCTGGTCGTCAATGCCGCCACTCAGATCGGCACCATGATGATCGGCATCGCCGGGCTGAGCTTTCTGGGCATCGGCGTCACGGAGCCCCAGGCGGAATGGGGCAGCATGATCTCCGCTTCCCGGGCCTATATCCAGCTGGCGCCCTGGGCGGTGATCGCTCCTTCTGCGGCGGTGATGTTCACCGTCATGGTATTCAACTACCTGGGAGACTGTGTGCGGGATGTGCTGGACGTGGAGGCGGCGAGATGAACGACGTCCTTCTGGAGATTTCCGGTCTCTGCGCCGGTTACGGCGGCAGTCCCGCTGTGGCCGATCTCTCCCTTACCCTGGGGCAGGGGGAGATCCTCTGCGTCGTGGGGGAAAGCGGCTGCGGGAAGAGCACCCTGCTGAAAGCGATCCTGGGCCTGGAGCCGGGGCTCACCCTTCTCTCCGGCAGCATCACCCTGGCGGGGAAGGAGCTGTGCGCCATGGACCCCCGGGCCCGGCGGAAGCATACTCTCCGCCACACCGCCATGGTTTTCCAGGATCCCGGCGGCGCTTTCAACCCCATCCGCAGCTATCGCAGGCAATTCATCGAAACCCTGCGCAGCCGCGGGAGCTACGATGCTTCCTCCTTTGAAGCGCGGGCGGCGGAAGCCCTGGGGAAGCTGGGGCTGGAGGATCACAGGCGCATCCTGGCCTCCTGCCCCTACGAAATGAGCGGCGGCATGAATCAGCGCATCGCTCTGGCCCTGAGCCTCCTGCTGGGACAGGATCTGCTGCTGGCGGACGAGCCCACCAGCGCACTGGACGCCACGGTGCAGCTCCAGGTGGCAAAGGAGCTGCGGCATCTGCGGGAGTCGGGGGGCGTCAGCATGATCGTCGTCACCCACCATCTGGCCCTGGCCGAATACCTTGGGGACAGGATCGCCGTCATGTACGCAGGGCGTCTGGTGGAGCTGGGCCCGGCCCGGGCCATAGCGGCTTCTCCCCGGCATCCCTATACCCAAAGCCTGCTGTCAGCCATCCCCGGCCTGGACGGGCGGATGCCCTCTCCCCTGCCGGGCCAGCCGCCTCTCACCGGCCCCGCGCCCATGGGCTGTGAGTTTGCGGATCGCTGTCCCCGGGCGTCGGAGGACTGCCGGAGCCGAGGCTATGCCCTCCGGGACCTGGGCGGGGGCCATTGGAGCGCCTGCCCCGCGGGAGGTGATGCGTGATGCTGCTGGAAGGAAGAGGCCTGTTCAAGGGGTATTCCCGCTCCGGTATCTCCGTGGAAGCTCTGAAGGGGGTAAGCTTCTCTCTGGGCGAGGGGGAGATCCTGGGGATCGTGGGGGAAAGCGGCAGCGGGAAAAGCACCCTGCTGAAGCTCGTCAGCGGCCTGGAGAAGCCGGACCGGGGAGAGCTGCTGCTTGACGGGGTCCCCCTGCCCCATCGCCGCACGAAAGCGCATTACCGCGCCATCCAAATGGTTTTTCAGGACCCCATGGGTTCCTTCCATCCCCGGCGGCGGGTCTCCGCCTCCATTCGGGAGGCCGTCCGAAGCCTCTGCGGACGCGGCAGCGGCGTGGATATGGAAGAGCTGTGCGCTCTGGTGGGTCTGAACCCGGCGCTGGCGGAGCGGTATCCCCGGGAGCTCAGCGGCGGCCAGTGCCAACGCTTTGCCATTGCCCGGGCGGTGGCCGCAGAGCCGCGCATCCTCCTGTGCGACGAGATCACCAGCGCGCTGGACGTGTCCACCCAGGCCCAGATCCTGGGGCTGCTGGCGGAGATCTGCGGAAAAAAGCGCATGGCGGCGATCTTTGTTTCCCACGATCTGGCGGTGGTCAGCTGTATCTGCAGCCGGGTCATGGTATTGCGGGAAGGCGCCCTGGTGGAGGAAGGAAATGTACGTCAGGTGATCGATGCGCCGCGGGAAACCTATACGCGGCAGCTGATCGACTCGGTTCTGGAGGTATGAGCGTGGACGAACTGGAAAAGCGCGTAGAAGCATACTGGACACAGCGGGCCCCGGAGTTCAGCGCCGTGCGGCTCAACGAGCTGAGGGACCCCATCAGCGGCCGATGGCTGGCCGAAATGGACCGTTATCTCCCGTCGGGCCCCCTCACGATCCTGGACGTGGGCACCGGGACGGGGTATTTTGCCATCCTGCTGGCGCAGCGCGGACACCGCGTTACGGGCATCGACCTCACTCCCGCCATGCTGGAGGAGGCATCGGAAACCGCTTCCCGCCTCGGCCTCAGCATCCGCTTCCGCAGGATGGATGCCCAGGAGACGGATTTCCCCGACCGGAGCTTCGATGCGGTGGTGACCCGGAACCTCACCTGGACCCTGCCGGACCCCGCGAAGGCCTATCGGGAATGGCGCCGCCTGCTGAAGCCCGGCGGCGTCCTGCTGAACTTCGACGCGGACTATGCGCAGAACGTGCGCAATGAGAATCAGAAGGCATCGTACATCTCCAAAGAAGGGGTTTACGGTCACACCGGCATCACCCCCGCCCTGGCGGCGGAGAACGCGCGGATCACCCTGGCCATGCCGGCAAGCCTCCATACGCGCCCCCTATGGGACCTGGAGCTGCTCCGCGCCGCCGGTTTTTCGTCCTGTTCCGCCGACGGGACCGTCGGGGCGCGGATCCTGCAGGAGCGGGATCTCAGCGACGCGCCGATGTTCCTCCTGTGGGGCAGGGCCTGAATCAGCGGAGGGGCCGCTGCAAACACAAAGAAAAAAGAATGGTAATATTGTTGGGAGCGGACAGGAAGTCCGCTCCCAACGCGTTTTGCGTGCCATGTTCTTTTGGATTTGGTATTTTGCAGCAGGCTCTATACCGTTATACCGCCGGTCAGCCCTGTTCGGACCCGAACCGGCTGACCATATAGGCGAAGCTGTTCTGTTCCTGTGCGTTCTTCAGTTCATTGCAGAGGAGACGATAGCCCTTTCCGTAAACATCTCGGCGCCGCCGGAGATTCGCATCCAGCCACTCCGCAAACTCCGCGTAGTTTTCGCTGCGCATATACTGCACCTCAACAAAACAGCACTGCCCTTCCAGATATACGGTGTCCTTCGTTTGCAGGTTTTCGGCCTGCCAAAAATGCGTGAGCTCGTGCACCAGCACATCCAGCACATTGGCGGCAGGTGCGTCGGATTCGACCCAGAGCTCCCGCGCCGCAATGTCCGACAGCCCGACCACCACTCGCTTGTCTCCGCTCCTTACCCGCTTTCGCAGGGTGGCCGCTGTGGCAAAGCGGACGGTGATATCCTCCGGCAGCGTAATACCGAAGGTACTGCACAGATACTGTCTGGTCTGGTTGTACAGCTCGGTCAGTTGGGCCTTGTCCCGGACAATCAGGCGGGCGCACCGGTCGCAGAGCTTGCGGTTGTACTTTCCCGCACCGTCCTGCATCTCCACATAAGAGACGTTCACCAATTCACGATGGCAGTAAGTGCAGCAGCCCTTTGTGTTGACCAGCTCCACGCTGATGGAATCACTTCTTCTCACGGTTTCAAATTCATTGCAGATCTCAGCCAGGGTTTCCGGGTCAAAGCAGTCCGGCATATCCTCTGCACCGAAATGCAGATAACGGTTGTTGATGTTCCCGCTGCCGGAAAACCGATAGTACCAGTTGAGATAGGCCAGAATGGAATTGAAGAAGAAGCTGAAGGGATAAACCTCGTTCTGCAGCAGCGTTCGCAGCAGCCCCAGATCGGAGGCGCAATCCTCCACAAGGATCACCTCCACGTCGTCAGGCTCATGAAGGAACGCATCCGTTACGGTGATCTGCGGATATGCCGAAGCGATGCGCTGACTCAGCGTCTTTTCCATCAGAGGGGCAGGGTCGCTTAGGTTCGGACATACGGCGATGCACTGGTAAGAATAAGGGAATACGGTTTTCAACAATTCGTTCATCATGACTGCCAACAGGAAAGAGGTCCGATCCGCCATCCGCTCTCCCACATTCTTGATGCGGAAGGCCAAAACCGTGGTATCCCGGTATTCCCGCTGGCAGCTCAGCCGCTCCGCCCCGGAAAAGGGATGATAATCCGGTCCGTTTTGCAGGTCCAGGGCAGGGTTGACGGAGCTCTGGCTGAAATAGCCCAATGTGTCCACGGAGACGTTGACCCCGTGATAAAGACGGATCTCATAGCCGTCCGTCATATACTTCTCTCCGCTGTAGCGCACGGGATAGACATCCGTATCCGTCGGTTCCCCGGTCAGCGCGTATTTGCGCACCTGTATGTAGTCCACGGGAGAGATCAGCCGATCCGCCGCTTCGGTCACGTGAACGATGCCATTCTGATCGTCCAGCTGCGTCACACGATAGATGCATCCGTTATGGACAAAGCTCTGACCGACCACGAAGCTCTGACGGATGCGGTTGGCAAATAAGCCGAGATTCTCAAAACGGCCCCGCAGTTCCATCCGGGCAAGTTTGGCATCCATCACGAGCTGCGCAAGAGGTGCATCCCGCTTCATGTGGATAAGGGTCTTATACCGGAAGCTCACCTTCTCCCGGCTGAATTCGCTTTCCTCCTGTTGGTAGAACGTATACTCCACCGGGTCGTCGGTGTGGTCCCGGAAAAAAGCATCCCTGCAGAAACGCAGGGCCTCGTGGAGATCCTTGATACATGGGTCAATGGACCGCACCCTCGCCAGCAGGGCGTCCGCTTCAATTCCGGGCCCCAGGACTTCACTGAGGATCTTCGTGAGAATGATCTGCCGTGTGTCGGAAAGGGCGGGCATGATCATGTCCACTCTCGCCTCATCGCTGACATATCGTTCTGCGTCGGCGGCAAAGTAGTCCCGCAGCATATATGGCTTGGAGATGATGTGGATCATCCCGGATTCCGTCCCGCCGAAACGGCAGTAATTATAGATTGCCAGCGGGAGATTGAACAGATCGTCCTCCACGATGATGAACATACTCCGCGGATCTTTGGATTCGACATGGTTGAAGCGGATCACCCGGTCGAAATCCCCCGAGCCGATTTCCGGCCCGAAATAACCCGTGATACGGCTCATTTGGTTTTTGATGCTGCTCACGATCTGGAGATAGGGTGTCCCGGCCCGGGCAATGATATTGATGCGCTCGACCCCGTATTTCAGCGCTACGCAGGCCATGGGAAGGCCCACTCCCCAGTAGGTCTGGCTGCTGCTTCCGAACAGATTGTCCTGAGCCAGCGTGTCTTTGCCTCCGGGGAGGCTTCTGGCCGCTTCGTAGTTCCAGAGCATCACCCGCGTTTTGGCAAAGGCTTGATAAGCGTCGCACACATAGAGTTCCTCCTGCAAATCCAGGATCTGCTTGAGTGCGTTGGAGGTTTCAGGATGGATGCTGTCCGAGAGGCATATATACTGCATGGGGCCCTGGTTTTCACGGCCGTCCAGGGCCGTCAGCCGATGGGCAAGCAGTGTCATTACCACGCTGTCTCTGGCGATGATCTCCGAAGCGTTGACCAGAATGACCACCGACAATCTGGCAAAGAACTGTTCCTGACCCACAAACACATTGGGATCCAGCACAAACTGTGGGGTCATGATGAGCACATCTGCATCCGAGGTTCCGTGAACGTCGTCCTCGTTTTTGATCAGCCAGATCTGGTGATAGTTGTTCACCCGCCGGAATCTGTCCGCGATATAGCGGTGGAGCGCATCTGCGCTCCCCTCGTCTGCGCAGACAAACAGGACGTTCTCCCCCCGGGCCAGGAGGGTATTGAGATAAATGAACAGATATTCGCCGAAATCGGAGAAGATGGATGCATTGACGAGTGCATTGACCCGCCGGAAGAGGCACTCCAGACAGGTGATGAAATTACGATTGACGATGTATCCTCCGGTTCTCAACTGCTCTGCGATCGCTCTTTCCCGCTCATTGTCGGCGGGAGCATCGTTGTAAAAAGGCGCAGAGGAACCCACGGGCTTGCTGTCCAGTTCCTTACAGAAGCGTTCCGGAAACTGCCGTTTATACTGCTCCGCCAGCTCGCTGAAATCGTCTACCCTCCGGATCTCTGAGTCGTCGTAGATCGTCTGTTTCGGCCGGTCAAACTCCCGTGCGCCGCCCAGGAACCATCGGAATTCATTGACAAAAACCAGGGTGACCGCGGGGATCAGGTAAAGGACTTCGGTGCTGCTTTCGAGGAAGGCAGTGGAAATGAGCGTGATACCCAGGAGCGGCAGATGCATCACCACATCCAAAAGCAGATAAAGCGCCGCCACGATCCACACAGCATAACGCAGCACATACTCGACGCCCACCATGCTGCGCCGCAGCGTCACCCGTCCGCGAAACTGCCGATAAAAACGGGAGACACCCGCATACCAAACCGCTCCCGCAGGGCCGAGCCCTATGGGATCTGCAGGCCATATGCGTTTGTTGAGGCCGATCCTGGCAATCAGCTTAATGATAAAGAAAGCGGAAAAAACCAAAACATTCGAAAGAATGATCGTATAGACGAGTTCGGTATAGGTGCGCAGGCCCGACGGGGAAATCAGATCAAGGAAGTCTTGGATAACATCCGTATCCACCAGCTCCTCCGCCAGTTCAGAGAGCTTCTCCGGGAAGGCGCAGCAGCACACGGTCAGCAGCAGCGCAGCCAAGGGCATTCGGAGCTGCTTATACCGCACTTCTCGGTTCAGATTAAGCTTGCCAAGAAGACAGGGCGGAAACAGGAGCAGGAACAAAGAAAGGGGGATGAGCAGGATCGAACCGCTGTTCACTTGTTTTCACCTTCTTCCACGCCTTTGAAGCAAGTCTCCATGCGGCTGGCGGGAATCACGCAGTATACCGCGTCGTTTTTATACACATCCCGGTCAAGCTTCAACTGTTTCTCGCTTCCGATCGGGTCGAATTCCGTTCCTTCTTCACGGCTGAGTCCCAGTTCTCCGCGAAGCTGGGTCACGTAATCCAGATACTTTCCGAGCTGGTTCTTGTGGTAAGTGATCAAAAGCTCGCCTTTTGATTTACGCCCCTGATAGGCCCGGAATTCCTTTTCATAGAGCTCCAGGCAATAGCTCATCGGGATGTCGAGTTCAAGCAGCGTTTTGTATTCCTCCAGCGCTTTCGATTTCTCCCGCTGCAGCTGCGTGAACTTCTCACTCAGGGTTGCCAGCTCGCTCAGGATCCGCTGTCGGCAGTAAAAGTCAAACAGCAGACACCCCAGGCCGAACGCCAGCGCGGCAACCGCCAGCGTCGAGACAAAATACAGCCAGCCCAGATCCGTTTCCCCCAACTGCCGGACAATCGTAAGGTAAGGCACGCCGATCAGAAGCAGGAAGGCTGCCAGGGCGATCCCCAGGCTTTTGCCCGCTTTCATGCATTCAAAGCAGTAGTCGATCCGCTGCTCCGCAAGCTTCAGAGCCTCCTCGATGTCGGACGCCACGGCGGAAAGCCGCTTCTTTCGAATGATGCTTACATCGGCTTGTATACGTCTGTCGCGGATGAAACTCTCCGTCAGCGTATCGGTGTTGATGACAGCCGAGTCGCTTTTATAGTTCAGCTCCCGCATCTGCCGATCCTTGTCGCGGTTGAAACCGTCGGTGAGCCGGGCCACAAATACGCTGATCTTATCCTCGTTTTCCCGGTTTGCTGCACGGATCTCCGCGACCATGCGCCCGGCAGCCTTCTGCAGCTGTCCCACCGTCAGGCCGATCCGCTTCTGCACGGTTTCTGTCAGTTTGGGAGGCTTGAATCCGTCCATGTTTTTTCTCTTGACCTGGGCACTGTTGAACTGGGGGAAGGTTTCCCTGCCCATGCCCAGTTGGCTCAGTTCCCATCCCAGCATGTTACGGCGATGCGCCAGCTCTCCGTCCACCTCATCCCAATCTACCTCAGGGATCGTCCGGTTGGCAGGCGTCAGCTCCTTGTCGGCAGCTTTCTGCTCTTCCAAAGGGAAGCCCTCCGCAGATGCACACAAACACACGAACAGGAGGATGCTGAACGTGCTCCTGCTCAAAGCGTTCGGATCGGAATCCCTCAGGCGCACATAGGCGTATTCGGGCAGATCCTCGGTAACGGGGCTGCGCACACTGTCCCACTGGTTGCAGACGGCATTGTACAGCTCTGACTGGAAATCGACCTCATCCCACTTATCCTTCCGCACGGAATCTGCCATTTCCTGCAGAGTGGACTGCACAAACCTGCTGTCGCTGTAAAGCGGGGACGATCCGGTTTTATGCTCTTCCAGCATTCTGATAAAGGCTTTTGAAAACTCCTCCTGCTGATCCTCGGGGTACTTGCCTTGGAGCTCGCGCAGATAGTCACGGGTATCATCCACCGTGGGAACGGGAAACATTTCCCAAAACCTCTGTTTGACCTTCAGGCGATAATCCTTCCCCGCGCCATACTGCCTGCCTCGGTCGAAATTCTCCCCGAAAAGGATAAGGGCCTGTTTTGCTTTTCTGCCCAGCTCATACAACGGCGCAAAGAGGGTTTCTTCGATCTGCAGCCTGAGAATATGCTCCGAAGCAAGCGCCGCTTCATTGCGCTCCCCGACCTCAGTATATACGATGATATTGAATTTCTCGCCCAGATCTTCCGCCCAGGAAATCCTTCCGGCCAGTTCTGCTGCGCACGCGCGGAGATCCTCCAGCCGGGAAGTCATGACCAACAGGCGTCCGGATCCCTGCAGTTCATTCATGAGCGGAAGATGCCGCCCCACGTCAAGCCCCGGGCTCAGGTTAACAAATACGGTAAACATACAGTCTCCCCCGGTCATCGACGGCTGTACGCCGTTTTCTGCGGCCGCTCCTCTGCGGAGTGCTTCGGCTGTCAAACGGTCAAAGCACTCCGCAGTTACAGCCGGATATGGCTGTTCACAGCGGAAGTGATCTCTCAGATCTCGCTGTCCCAGTATTCGAAGCTGATGTAGCGGTTGACTTTCGAGCGTTCCTTTTTGTTCCTTCCAAAGCGGGAAGCGGCCACGATGGCCTTGCGCAGCTCCTTCTGCCGCGCAGCAGGCAGACTGCCCACGATCTCATCCAGAAGACTCTGAAGCGCGTCGATAAAGAGGCTCTTTTCATAGTCGCTGGCCATGGTGTTGGAGAAGAATCTCGCCGCGATGTTCAGCGCGTTGCGCTCGGAATCATCCTCGCTGATCAGCCGTTTGGCAAATACACGCGCCCGAGGGCCGGTGAACTCCACCTTCCTGGTTCCCTGTGTGCAGTCCTCCGCCATGGATTTGGAGAACACCTCCAAAAACCGGTCGACGGTGAGCTCATCGATCTGCATGGCCTTGTACAGCTCATAAGGGTCGTTCAGGGTGACTGGATGACCGTCATAGCGGATATCGCGTTTCGGATATTTCTCTTCGATCGCAGCCCTCGGTCCGCTGACCCGGGCGAAGCTGGCAAAGAGGGCCTTTTCACCGTCCTGCAGTTCCTCGGGAAGGCCGCCATAGATCAGGGCCAGCCAGATCGCCCGCGCAGTTCGGGCATCATCCTCCTGGTTTTTCAAATCGCTGATCATCGGCAAATACCTTCTCTCATGCCAGCGGATATCCAGGTGGGGAGTGATCTCCAGCTTTTCTTTCCTAAGCATTTTCTTCACCCGTTTGGCATAATTCTTATAGTATACGCCGAAATCATCCTCCTTCCCCGTATCCGCAAACTTGGGGATTTCCGTGAGGGATACACAGTAGAGCGCCTGATAGCAGGAAATAGCGTAGCGGGAATACTCTTTGTCA
>JAEEGL012211174.1_pt1 | contig 12180 bp, 8 predicted proteins | sample 9134231 | NCBI WGS metagenome assembly JAEEGL01 (sample SAMN16246548, study PRJNA631951) | gut metagenome | biome: gut microbiome; feature: rumen; material: fiber-attached | host: Bos | place: Iran: Karaj | collected 2018-10
GCAGTTCAAGCGTTCATGTCTTCCGGACGGGCCGAAGGTGGGATCCGCCGCGCTCTCCCCGAGAGGAGACTGGCGGATGCCGAGCGATGCGTCCGTGAACGCGTGGATTAAACGCCTCGACGGCCTGGAGTAATAACCGGGCAGCGCCTCGGGAATATTGCAGCATCAGGGGGAAGACAAAATGAAGATCAGCTTTACCAAAATGCAGGGCTGCGGAAACGACTACATCTATGTGAACGGCTTTACGGAGAAGGTGCCCGCGGCGGATAAACCGGAGATCGTCCGCAGGCTATCGGACAGGCACTTCGGCATCGGCGGGGACGGTGTTATTTTCATCAATCCGTCGGAAAAGGCGGATTTCGAGATGGAGATGTACAATCTCGACGGCAGCCGCGGGGAGATGTGCGGAAACGGGATCCGCTGCGTCGGGAAATATGTGTACGACCGCGGCATGACGGATAAGACGGAGATCTCCGTGGAGAGCGCCGGCGCGGTGAAGCAGCTGACGCTTTATCCCGACGGGAAGACGATCGGAAGCGTCCGGGTGGACATGGGAGCGCCGGTGCTTGCACCGGCCGGGATCCCTGTGATTCCGGAGAAGCTTGTCTCGGGCAGCGGGGATAACTCCTGTGCCGGAGAAGGGGAAGAGGGGATGCTTCTGGATGTTCCCTTCGAAGTACGCGGGGAGACCTGGAGGATGAGTGCGGTCTCCATGGGAAATCCCCACGCGGTGATCCGGCTGCCGGAGGGAACGGATCCCGACGATCTGGATCTGCCCTCGATCGGGCCTGCCTTTGAGAACCACCCGGCGTTCCCCAGGAGGACCAACACGGAGTTCATCCGTGTTATTGACCGGAAGACCGTGAAAATGCGCGTGTGGGAGCGCGGAAGCGGCGAGACCCTCGCATGCGGCACAGGCTGCTGCGCGGTCGGCGTATCCTGTGTCCTCAACGGGTGGACGGACAGGGAGATCACGGTGAAGGTCCGGGGCGGGGAGCTTCATATCGCCTGGGACGGGGATCCCGGACACCCGGTGATGATGACCGGCCCTGCCGTGGAGGTTTTCGAGGGTACGGTGGAGATTTAGCAGGAAAGGCCGGACAGGCCCGCCGCGGAGTTCCTCAGGGGCGCGGCGGAGGTCTGATGTAATGAGGATATTATGGTGCCGATGACGGAGAAATTGTTTGATACAGATCCTTATGGGAGGACATTCGACGCGGTCGTGCTCTCCGCAGAGCGCTTGGACAAGGGCCTGGAGATTATCCTGGACAGAACCCTCTTCTTCCCGGAGGAGGGCGGCCAGCTCCCCGACAGGGGAAAGCTGAACGGCTTCCCCGTAGAGGATGTGCAGATAAAGGAGGACGTGATTACGCACCTGGTGCGTTATGAAGAGGAGATCCTCCCGGAGGGCGGGGAGGCAATTCCCGCACAGTTTGTCCCGGGAAGCCGCGTCACGGGAGAGATTGACTGGAATTTCCGCTTCTCCAACATGCAGAACCACACCGGTGAGCATATTTTCTCCGGGCTGGTGCACCGGCACTTCGGCTATGACAACGTCGGATTTCATCTCGGTGAGTACCTGGTGACGATGGACTACAGCGGCCCGCTCGGAGAGGATGATCTCTCGGTGATCGAGCGGGAGTCCAACGAGGCAGTCTGGAGGAATATCCCGGTGAACTGCGCTTACCCGGATGAGGATGAGCTCGCCGCCATGGAGTACCGGAGCAAGAAGGAACTTACGGGAGCCATCCGGATCGTGACCATTGAGGGTATAGACGTCTGCGCCTGCTGCGCGCCCCATGTCCTTAGAACCGGTGAGATCGGCCTGATCAAGGTGCTCCGGTCCGAGAGCTTAAGGGGCGGCACAAGGGTCACCATTCTCTGCGGCGACCGGGCCTACAGGGCGATGCATGAGCTGTACAGGAGTGCCCAGGATGCCGGAAGGCGGATGAAGCTTCCCGCGGAGGAGATCGTCACCGGCGTGGCAAGGCTTCTGGAGGAGACAGACGGGTTAAGGGCGGAGAAGTTTTCGCTGGAGAACCGGGTAGCCGGGCTGCTCTTTGAGAGTGTTCCGGCAGATGCGGAGGATGTTTTCCTTTTCACGGAGGAGATGGATCCCCTCGCCCAGAGGAACCTTGTCAACAGCCTCGCGGACGCTCATCCCGGATATGCCGGCGTTTTCTGCGGCGGGGAGGAGAAGCGCTTTATTGCCGCCTCCAGGAACAGGGACAGCCGCCTGGTGTCCGGACTTCTGAGGGAGAAGCTGGGCGCAAGGGGAGGAGGAAAACCGGAGATGGTGCAGGGATCCGTGACTGCTCCGGAGGAGGAGATCCGGGCTGTTCTCGGGCAGCTGTCTTCCGGGGAGCAGGAAAGGATGTCCGGTGCCTGAACCAGAGACATCGTTTTGCAGGGGAGCAGGAGTATGAAAGTCAGCAGGGAATGGACAGGAAGAGCCAATGCGGCGCTCCTCGCGCTGCTTTTGGCCGTGATTTTCGCTTTCTCGGCCGGGACGGCAAGTTATGCCGCGGCGAAGGAAATGCCCGGCGGATTTGTATTTGACGCGTCTCTTTACGCTGCGCGCAACCCCGATGTTGCGGCGGTCTTCGGAGGGGATGAGACGCTGCTTTATTATCATTACCTCACCGCGGGAATCCGGGAGGGGAGGCTCCCCTATATCGGGGCAGATACGGATGCCCTCGCTCTCCGGGCAGACGAAGCCGCGGTTCTCGCAGCCGCGCTTGAACAGCAGAACGCGGCGGAGCTCGCCGCTGTGGCCGCCGCGAACCCCGTCACTGCCACGGAACAGGCTGGAGTGCCGCAGGCTGTGCCCGGGATTCCGGCATTCCCTCAGGGGATTCCGGCAACCGCCGCTCTGGTGGACCCGGCGAAGCCGATGGTCGCGCTGACTTTCGACGACGGCCCGGGGCTGTACGAGAGCCGCATCCTTAACGCCCTCGCCGCGGTGGGAGGAAGGGCGACCTTCTTCCTTGTGGGACAGCGGGTCGGAAGCTACCCGCAGCAGGTACTGAATATTCTCGCGTCCGGGAGTGAGCTTGGGAATCACTCCTACAGTCATGGCGATATGTCCAGGATGTCCGCGGAGGATGTCATCAATACGGTGCTTGTGACGAACGCGGCGATTATTGCAGTCGCAGGCGTTCCGGCGACGGTGGTAAGACCGCCCTACGGCGCCCTGAGCGACACGGCGGACGCAGCCCTTGGGGCAATGGGGTATGCCCCCGTTCTCTGGGATATCGACACGCTCGACTGGAAGACGCAGAACACGGCGTCAACGGTGAATTCCGTACTCTCTCATGTCCGGGACGGCGACATCGTGCTGATGCACAGCATATACGGGGCGACCGCCGCCGCGGCGGAGCAGATCATCCCGGTGCTGTCGGCAGCCGGATACCAGCTGGTGACGGTGAGCGAGATGGCCGCTCTGCGAGGGGGAATGATTCCGGGGCAGAGGATATACAGCTTCCGGCGTTAACCGGTCTCCGGCGCCTCGCAGACCATGCCGGCGGACGGGCAGGAAAACTGAAGTCCGGAGCGGCAGAAAGGCTGTGTCAGCTTAGTTATAAAACATAGTTGACAAATTGCGGCTGACCCTTATGATAGTGGGGAGGACATTGCAAGGTCTTTAGTAAGGATGTAAATAATCATGAATATGTTAACCGGCACAAGGCGCCGCACACTACGTTCGCTTTATGACGAAGCAGGACTCCCCCAGGATATCCGGAGGAGTCTTAACTTTATTCTCATCGGAAATCTGTGCGGCAATGTCTGCGGAATCATCTGCGGAGGCGGCACCGCGGCCATGGTCGGCCTCGTGACCTCCATGGGCGCGGACGACATGACCTTCGCCATTCTCAACGCTATCCCGCAGATCGCCGCGCTGATGCAGATTCCGTTCTCCATGCTGGTGAGCAGGACCCACAGGCGTAAGCGGTACATGCTCACCGTGGGAGTGTTTTCCAGGGTTCTCTGGCTGTTCTTCGGCTTCATCCCGATGATCATCCCCAGGGGACAGGTGAATTACCCGCTCTGGACGCTCATCTTCCTTCTCGGCATCTCGTCCTGCTGCGGTTCCATGATCAACGTCTGCTGGTTCCCCTGGCTCTCGGACATCGCCCCCGTGGAGATCCGGAGCAGGTGGCTGTCCGTGCGCGACGTGATCCTCAATATCACCAACGTGATCATGGGCTTCGTCATCGCCTACCTTCTGGACAATCTCCCGCCGGAGACAAGATATATCATCATCTTCCTGATCGGCGGAACGGTAGGCGTGATGGACATGCTGAGTTTTGGCTTCTGCACGGAGAAATACACCGCGCCGCCGAAGAAGCTTCACTACACCGAGGTGTTCCGGAACATCTACAGGAACAAGCCGTTCATGCGGTTCATGATTTTCTGGACGGTCTGGTGCTTCACCGCAAATATGTCCGGAACCTATATGAGCCCCTACTCCATGAACGTGATGGGACTGACCTTCACGCAGATCATGGTGTTTGCTACCGTAGCTTCCTGCGTCGGGGCAGTTCTCACCGTCCAGCGCTGGGGCAGCGGGATCTACAGCTTCGGCACGAGGAACATCATGTTTCTTTCCTGTCTCGGAGCGTCGCTCACGCCGCTGTTTTACCTTTTTTCCAGCCCCGGCAACATCTGGCCTACGCTGCTGCATAACTTCATCGGCGCGATGTTCTGGTGCGGGGGCAACCTTGCCTGCACGACCATGCAGATGAACGTGTCGGCGGAGGAAACCAGGCCCTCGTACATCGCCGTGTTTTCCTGCGTCACCGCCCTCGCCGGCACGGCGCTCGGCTCGCTCTTCGCGGGGACGCTGCTTAAGGCTTTTGCGGCAGGCGGCCTGTTCACGGGCTGGTTTGACCGCTACAAGATGCTCTTTGTTATCGCAACCGCGCTTCGCGTCGGAGCAGTTTTCCTTCTCGTTCCCGGAATAGAGAACGACCGCCCCATGACAATAAGGCAGACGGTTGCAAAACTCATCCGGTACCGCTGATATTAATCGCTCCGGAGATGAGGCGCTGTGCTCGGAACATGCGAAATCCAGGCTTTTCCCAAAGAAGAGCCTGGATTTTATTTTGAGCGCGAATTGAGCCTTCGGGAGGGTATAATGTAAACTATATATTTATATGTGGTTTCGGATAACAGCAGCAGACAGCAGACCTCCGCGCCTTAGGACCAGCGCAGTTAACACGCAGGACGGAGCTTCATCGGAGCAGCGGGCTATCTATGAAGAAGATCAGAAATTTAGTCATCGGAGGTATAGAAAACAAGATTATTAATCTTGTTATTCTCCCTATTCTCGGGATTCTCGCCGTTTTTCTTGCCGTCACCGTTTTCCAGTACCAGAATCTCCAGGAGCTGGTCCTTTCGACGAACGAGGAGCAGCAGGAGGCGATAAGGACGGTCTCCGGGGAGACCATGGACAAGGTGATCGACAGAACTCTCCGGAAAAATACGGAGGTTTATGCCTATATAGCCGACGGGCTCTTTTCCTCGCTGGCCAACAAGGTTTCGCTTGCCGCGGACTATGCGGAGAAGCTTTACAGCAATCCAGGCGATTACCCGGCGAGAAGGGCATTGCCGCCGGATCCGGACGCACAGGGAACCACGGCGGCGCAGCTCCTGTCGGAAAAGAACACCAACATGAAGGATCCGAAGGTCATCGCGAATTCGGAGCTTCTCGGCAATCTCAGCGATATCCTCTGTGCCCTGTATGACAGCGATGAACGAATCAGCTCCTGCTTTATCGGGACGCTGGACGGGCTCTTTCTCATCGCGGACGACCGGTCGGGCGACAAATATGACAGAGACGGAAACATCAGGCACATCGAGGTGCGCAGGAGGTTCTGGTATACCGGTGCGGTAAGCACGGGCAAGCTGTATTTCACCGGTGTGGAGAAGGATAATTTCACTAACGATATCGGCATAGTCTGCGCTGAGCCGGTATATGTGGACGGCAAACTCGTGGCGGTGGTCGGAGCGGATCTGTTCCTCGGCTCCGTGAAGGATGCGGTGGAAGATTCGGTGGAGAACGGGGGCTTTGTTTTCATCGTCAACCAGAACGGGCAGGTGGTCTTCTCCCCCCGGTCGGACGGGATCTTCGGCGTAAAAACTTCTTCCGCCGCGCCGGACCTGAGGAAGTCGGACAACACCGAACTTGCGGAGATTGTCAGGACGGTCCTTGGCGGCGAGAGCCGGATCGGGACCGTTAATGCAGGAAACATAAGCTACTACGTCTGCGGATCGCCTCTTCCGGCCGTCGGATGGGCGGTATTCTCCGTTATGGACAGAGAGGTTGCGGAGCTGCCCGCCAATGTGATGTTAAGAGGATATGACTCGATCCAGGAAGGGGCAGTCAAAAGCTTCCGGAAAAGCTTAGGCCAGGGGAGACAGATGATGATCATCATCCTCATCGCCCTGTTCTCCGCTGCCGCCGCGGGTGCGGCCGTTCTGGGAAAAAGAATCGTCCGTCCCCTGGAAGACATCACGAGGAAGGTCGGTGACCTCGGAGGAAGCGATCTGACCTTTACCATGGATGAGAGTCTCCGGACGGGAGATGAAATTGAAGTGCTCGCCGAGGCTTTCGAGAGGATGTCGGAGCGGACGCTTGCCTACGTCGACGAGGTCAAGTCCATCACAGCGGAGAAAGAGCGCATCGGCGCCGAGCTCAGCATGGCGACGGGCATCCAGGAGAGCCAGCTTCCGCACATTTTCCCGCCTTACCCGAACCGGAAGGAATTTGACCTGTACGCGTCAATGACGCCGGCCAAGGAGGTGGGCGGCGATTTCTACGATTTCTTCCTGATCGATGACACCCACTTCTGCATGGTTATGGCGGACGTGTCCGGAAAAGGCGTGCCGGCCGCGCTGTTCATGATGATTTCCAAGACTCTGATCAAGAACAGGATCAGGGACGGGGAGTCTCCGGGAGCAGCCCTCGCCCATGTGAACAATCAGCTTATGGACGGCAACGATGCCGGTATGTTCGTCACCGTCTGGCTGGCCGTGCTTAATCTCGCCACCGGCAGGGGAACTGCCGTGAATGCCGGGCATGAGCACCCTGTGCTGAAGCGGAAGGACGGACAGTATGAGCTCATAAAGTACAGGCATTCCCCTGCCGTCGCCACCATGGAGGATCTGAAGTTCCGGGAGCATGAGTTCGAGATGCATCCCGGCGACTGCCTCTTTGTCTATACCGACGGCGTGACGGAGGCGACCCGGGGCAGTAGAGAGCTCTTCGGAACGGAGAGGATGATTGAGGCACTGAACAGTGATCCGGACACCTCCCCTGCGGACACGGTGAGAAGAGTGGGCGGGGCAATCAATGACTTTGTTGGCGGAGCAGAGCAGTTTGATGATATAACTATGTTATGCTTTAAGTACAACGATCCCGGGGATGAGTATCAGGGAGAAGGCGCTATGAAGGAACTAAATATAGATGCTTTGGTGGAGAACCTGGACCAGGTCATCGGTTTTGTGGATGAGGTTCTCGAGGATACGGAGTGTTCGCCCAGGACAAAGATGCAGATCGATGTGGCAGTGGAGGAAGTTTTTGTCAACATCGCGCACTATGCCTATACGAACGGTATCGGAAAGGTTCTGGTAAGCGCCGGACTCCTGAAGGATCAGTCATCTGTCCGGATTATATTTACGGACAGCGGAATTCCGTACGATCCGACGAAGAAGGAGGATCCGGACGTAACGCTTTCCGCGGAGGAGAGAGAGATCGGCGGTCTGGGAATTTACATGACCCGGAAGCTTATGGACGACATTGCCTATGAGAGGAAGAACGGCAGGAATATTCTGACGCTTCGAAAGGCCCTGCAGGAGTAAAGGAGTGAATTATGCTGAATATCACTGCATCGACAGCGGGAGATGAACTGACGGTCTGTCTTGAGGGCAAGCTTGATACGACGTCCTCACCCAGTCTGGAGAAAACTCTCTCGGAGAATCTTGAGGGAATTGACCGCCTGATTCTTGATATGAGTGCTTTGGAGTATGTCTCCAGCGCGGGACTTCGTGTGCTTCTCTCCGTCCAGAAGACGATGAGCCGGAGACAGGGACTGATCGTGCGCAGGCCGTCTCAGACCGTGATGGAGATATTCGATGTCACCGGCTTCTCCGATATTCTTGTCTTTGAGTAAGGCGATGCCCCGTTAACATGGCGCGGTTCCGAGAAGATTCTGGCACGGCGGGGACCGGACTGCGGGATGACTGACCGGGAGTGATATATGGATGCGAAGAGTACTGTAACCAGAGGCAGCTCCGGGGAGATCCATATAAGCGGGAGTATAGATACGTCGAACGCACAGCGGACAGAGGAACGGATCCGTGAGGAAGCTGCCGCGGGAGAAGGGATTGTGCTTGAAGTATCGGCCCTGAATTATATCTCCAGTGCGGGCCTCCGGGTGCTGCTGCGTCTGAAGAAGGAATTCGGAAGCCTGACCATGACCGGTGTCTCGCCGAATCTCTACGGGATCCTGGAGATGACAGGTTTTTCGGAGATTCTGGATATCCGGAGAGCGGACAGGCTGATCTCCGTGGACGGGTGCGAGATCATCGGCGAAGGTGCGGAGGGAACGGTATACCGGGTGGACCGCGAGACGGTGGTCAAGGTATACCGGAACACGGATCCGGAGGATATACGCAGAAGACAGGACATTGCCCGAAAGGTTTTCATTATGGGCATACCTACGGCGATCCCCTATGATATCGTCCGCACGGCGGACGGGAGAACTGGAGCGGTTTACGAGCTTCTGAACGCGCAGAGCTATGCGTCGCTTCTGATCTCCGGCGGGAAATCGCCGGAGGAGATTGCCGGGATGAGCATGAAGGTCCTGGAGACAATCCACTCTATTGTGCCTGATCCCGGGCTCTTCCCGGTAAAGAGGGACCAGTTCGCGGAAAGCGCTGCCTGTCTTCAGCAGTTCCTCTCCCGGGCGCAGATGGAACGCCTTAAGGAACTGCTGTACGCAATGCCGGAGAACGGGCACCTGATTCACGGGGATTTTCACATCAAAAACATCATGTATCAGGACGGGGAAACCATCCTTATCGATATGGATACGCTCAGCACGGGAGACCCTGTGTTCGAGTTTGCTCAGCTTTACCTCGCCTATATCGCCTATTCCGAACTGGATCCCGGGAATGCTCTGCGTTTCTTCGGCATTCCGCGGGAGACGGCAGCGGAGCTTTATGACCGCATGCTGTCCCTGTTCTTTAAGGAAAGGCCGGAAATGAAGGAATCCTCCCAGAGCGCCGTCCGTCTGATCGCCTACTGCCAGCAGCTGATCAACGTGCGGAACGCGGATTATGACCGCGGGTTCAGGGAAAAACTGATACTTCATCTGAGGGAAAGGATTAAGGCGCTGCTTGGCGAGGTCTCCTCCCTTGCGTTTTCTTGCGACTGATGGATATCAAAAGTCAGCTAAAAAGTGAAAAAAGCATACGGCTTCAATATGGTCTGACGGCGGAGAGCATCGATGAAGTATCCTCCGTGATCGGGGAGTTTCTTGAACTGATGAAGACGGAGCGGTCCAATGCCCTGCGCATACGGCTCCTGATCGAGGATGCTCTTCTTGTGTGGAACGACTATTTCGGTGAGGAGACGGAGATTGCGCTGGAAATGGGTATTGTCTGGCGCAAGCCGTTTATCACCATCCGGCTCCGCGGCGAGGCCAAAGACCCGATGAACGTTGCGGGTGGAGAGACCGATCCCTGGGCGGAAAACCTGCTCGCTGATCTCGGCCTTACTCCCACGTACCGTTATTCGGAGGGGGAAAACCTGATCCAGCTTAATCTTAACCGGTTAAGGATGAATCCGGCCCTCTCCCTGCTGCTGTCCGCAGCGGTGGGCATAATTATCGGCTTCTTTGCAAATGTCATCCTTCCGGATTCCTTCAGCCTTGCGCTCACCGAGCATGTGCTGGAACCGATCCAGGAGGCATTCTTCCGGATGCTGGATACCATAGCGGGACCGGTGATCTTCTTCTCTGTCCTGGCAGCGGTATGCGGGGTCGGGCATGCGTCCATCCGGAAGAAGAATCTCCGGCTTATGCTTTGGCGCGTACTGGCAATCTGCTTCCTTTTCACCACGTTTCTCTGCTGCCTGTGTTTTTTTGTGATGAGGCTGGAGTTCATCAGAACCAGTATAGACGGGTCGCTGGCAGATACGCTTTTATCTTTTTTCCTGAGGTTTGTGCCGGAGGACATTCTCACCCCGTTTATTAACGCGGACTCCTTCCAGATCATCCTTCTGGCCGGACTGATCGGCAATGCGGCGATTGCCGCCGATTTCGGAAGCTCGTCCTCCATGAACCTGGAGGATACGGTCGGCAGGGCCAACTCGATAGGCCTGACCGTCTCGGAGTGGGTAAGCCGCCTCTCCCCGACATTTGTGGCAATTCTTCTGATTCTGGGCATACAGAACAATACTATGGGCGAAATCCTCGGTATTGTCCGTCCCTTCCTGCTTTATCTGGCTTTCTCGGCGACATTCCTTATCCTGGGACTGCTCTATGTCTCCCGGAAGGAGGACGTGTCTCCGCTGGTCCTTGCAGCGAAAATGAAGGAATCTTTCCTGGTCGCGCTTAAGGAGTTTTCCGTGGATGCCTCCTTCAGTGTCAACCAGGACTGCTGCATAAAGCAGCTTGGAATCGACCGTTCCGTCGTCCGCTCGTCGCTGCCTGTCGGACTTCTCAGCTATATGCCGGCCTCCACCTTCGCAGTAATGATCTTCATCATGTACGGCGCAAGCTGCTACCATGTCCGGATCTCCTCGATCTGGTGCATGATGGCTGTTTTCCTGGTGGTTATTCTGCAGGCGGCAAGTCCCCCGGTGGCCGGAGTTGACCTGACGGAGTACGCGGCGATTTTCATGCATCTTGGCGTACCGACGGACGCGCTGACCATCGTGCTCGTGGCGGATATCCTTGTCGGGCTGACTGCTCCGCCCCTGAACCAGGCGATGCTGCAGATCGAGCTGGTGCTCGAGGCGGACAGGCTTGGAAAACTGAACAAAGAAGTGCTGCGCAGGCCTTTGGCATAGGCTGTACCGGCGCCGGGCTTATATGTGCTGCAGTCCCGCGGCCGGGGCGGCAAAGGAACGAGGAAAGCAGTGTTCCCTGTAAATATCTATCTGGTCTCCAGGGTACATGATGAGGACCGGTTCAACAAAATCATGCGTCATGAGTCGCACTGCGGCGACAGGCGTTTCAGGTACCATGAAATCGAGTCGCTTCGCATCCTTGCGGACTCGCTTGTCTCGGCAGGGGCGTCCGTAAGGGATCTGGACGGCTACTGCTTCGGGTTCACCATACCCCGGATCGGGAAGGAATTCGACCTCTTAAAGATTACCAGGGGAGGCCTGATCAACATCGAACTCAAATCCCAGGATGTGGGAGAGGAGAAAATCCGCGACCAGCTGCGGAAGAACCGGCACTACCTTTCTCATCTCGGCAGGAGGTCGGTCCTGTACTGTGTAGTCACGGATACGCTTTCCTGTTTCCGGCTCTCACTCACGGGAGAGCTTGTCCGCTCGGATCTGGATGAGATCGCCCGAAGCGTGAAGAAATATTCCGCAGAGTTTGAGAAGGACTTCTCCGGTCTCTTCCGCGCGTCCGATTATCTCGTTTCGCCGGTGATGACCCCGGACAAATTCATCCAGGGACAGTATTTTCTCACACAGGCACAGGAGCAGGTAAAGCGCCAGGTGCTGGAAAGTGTCGACCGCGCCGTTAAGGGCGCCTTTTTTCATATCACGGGCCAGCCCGGAACAGGCAAAACTCTTCTTCTCTATGATCTGGCGAGAACGCTTTCGGGATACGGAAGAACGGTCATCATCCACACAGGCAGTCTTTATGACGGGCAGAGGCGCATCAGCGAAGGCATAGATAATCTGGAGATCATCACGGACGACGCCCTTGCGGAAGAAAAAGCAGGCCGCGGGGGAGACGGGAACCGGAGCATAAGCATCAGCGGGGGACGGAGGGATTCGCTGTTCGACGGCGTAAGCTTCATCCTTGCGGACGAGGCACACTGGATGGATCCGGACCGGTTCGGGCGGCTGTGCCGCATCGTGCGGGATAATGAGCAGGTCTGCATTTTCTCCTCGGATCCGGAGCAGGTGCTGACAGCGCTGCAGCGGAAGAA
>JAEEGL012775373.1_pt1 | contig 12180 bp, 13 predicted proteins | sample 9134231 | NCBI WGS metagenome assembly JAEEGL01 (sample SAMN16246548, study PRJNA631951) | gut metagenome | biome: gut microbiome; feature: rumen; material: fiber-attached | host: Bos | place: Iran: Karaj | collected 2018-10
CGACCTGCTCCCGCCGCCCCTCCGAAGCCTTCGCCGGTGCATCGCCTCTAGACGCCAGCGGGGACTGGGATTCCGAATCCTCCTGCGGCTGGGGCCGCCGCGAGTCCGGCGACTGCGCCTCTTCCGAGGAATCCTGCTTCGGGGTGTCCGGCGACTGCGCTTCGGACTCGGCCTGGACCGGGGCGACCTGCTCCCGCTGCCCCTCCGAAGCCTGCGCCGGTGCATCGCCTCCAGACGCCAGCGGGGACTGGGATTCCGAATCCTCCTGCGGCTGGGGCCGCCACGAGTCCGGCGACTGCGCCTCTTCTGGGGAATCCTGCTTCGGGGTGTCCGGCGACTGCGCTTCAGGCTCGGCCTGGACCGAGGCGCTCTGCGTGCCCTGCTCCGCAGCCTTCGCCGGGGCATCGCCACCAGACTTTTGCTCCTGGCCCTGCATCGACTCTGCAGGAAGCGTCGCCGTGGCCTGCTCCTGCAGCTCTTCAGCGCCATCGGTGGTCTCGATCTGCTCCTGGATATGGCCCATGTCGTCAATGATCATTACCGACCTCCATTCTTGTTGGAGGGTCTAGACAGGCACGGCCGATTGGAGTAAAAGAACTTCACCGATGAAATTCTCCGGCACGGCCCGTCCAGCCCCGGAATTTTCTGAACGGCCTCCTATTGGCGTAGGAGGCCGTTCACGCTTTTATGCACTAAGAAGATGAAGTGAACTGCCCCGTGCCGGATTCCGCCGCCTGTCTGGGGACGGCAACGAGATCGTAGCCCAGGGCCTGCAGCATTTTTGCCAGGGTGCCGACGTGACATTCGCCACCCGCCAGAAATGCGGTCAACGTCGAACGGGGCATTCCCGCGCACCGCGCGAGTTCGGTCTGGGTGTAGATGCCCGCCGGCCTCGCCGGATAGCGTCCGCCCCTCTGGCCGGCCAGATGCCGCCGTACGATGTCCCGATAGCGGAGTGTCTCCATCATGCCTCCTCATGCCGGACGCCGTCCGGCATGGCCCTATCATTGTCCAGCGCGACAGCGCGCGTCAAGGGCAAAATCCCTGTTTAGAGCATAAAATCCGCGTTTCAACCGTTAGAATCCGCGGATTAAGCCAGAATCTCCAATCCGCCGGGCCAGCATCTCCGCCTGCACGCTTGCCCCAGCGCCGTCCTCGTCCTAGTATTCACCTCGACACCTCACCAGGAGCGCGCCATGGGCACCTATCAGCAGATCCTCAATATTTTACAGAAAGCGCTGGAACAGTCCGGCGGAAATCGAATTAAATTGATGGATGAATTGAAGGCAAGAGGCAACAGAACTACTTTATATCGCGCTCTTGAAAAAGAGAATCCTGTTCTTCCTAAACCTGAAATACTTTGTTCTTGGCTTGACGAACTTGATGTTCGCATCGTAGATGCATTTCAAGAGGATCTAGACTGCACAAACATCCCCATGACGATCCCTGATGACCTTCGTTTGGAACAGAAAAAACGGAAATACATGGGATATTGCTATTTTCGCGATGGAGATCTCGACCACGATGCCGACTACGTCGGAATGAATGCAGACGCAGATCTGCAGATGCCACCAACGATTCGCCGGGGCGATCTCATGCTGGTCGACATTTCGGCCTCGGCACGGGCGGCGCAGGAAGAGGGTGCCGTCCATCTTCTGCTGCTGCATGACGACGCGTTCGCCCTCCGACGCATCCAGCGCGCCCAGGGCGGCATGATGCTCGTTTCCGACGTGCCGGAGATCGCGCCCGTGTTCGTTTCCGATGCTGGCCCCTGTCCATATTCTGTACTGGGGCGCGTGGAGTCCGTGGTAAAGCGCCGGCCGTAAGGCAGGCCTGCGGCGCAGCACCCTTCCCTGTCGCCTGCCATCTTCTTCTGGCGGCTCTGCGCCCGGCGCCACTGCCTTCAGCACGGTCGTGCTCTCCGACGGCCTGCAGGAGATCCTGAAGGGCGTCACGACCTCGGGCACGATTGTTTCTGTCGGGGGCCTGCAGACCGTCCTCTCCGGCGGCTCCATCTGGAGCGCCGTGCTCTTTGCCGACGGGTTCCAGATCCTGCGGGACGGCGCCGAAGTCTACGGCGCTACCGTTTCCAGCGACGGTTCCCAGGTCGTCTCCTCAGGTTGCTCCGCTTCCGGCTGCCTGATCGTCTTCGGCGGCACCCAGACGGTCTCCTCGGACGGCATCGACTCCGACACCGTCGTCAAAGCCGGCGGCATGCAGGTTGTTGCCTCTGCCGGCTCCCGCAGGACACGGAAGTGCGTTCCGGTGGCATCCAGCGCATCTACGGCCACGCCGCGGGCACGCTGGCAGGCTCCGCGCCCGCATCCAGGCAGGTCGCCGCGACGAAATCCGCAACGCGACCGTGGAAGCTGGCGGACGCCTCAAGGTGAACGTCGGCGACGTTTCCATCAGCGCCATGATCGGCGCCGACAACGTCCACGGCATTGCCCAGTCCACGCTTGTCTGCTCCGGCGGACGCATGAACGCCCTAGCCGGCGGGACGGCTTTCGGCGCCGAAGTCGAAGCCGGAGGACTGATCGCCGATTACTCCGGCGACACGGTCACGGACGTGTCGGCTTCTGGTCGCGTCTGGTGCACTACCGGCGCCGTCCTGGCTGGGGAAAACGCCTTCAGCGGCGCGACCGTCTCCGGCGGGACGTCTTCAACTCGTATCGTTTTGGCGTCCGGCGCTGCCATCTCGGCCTGCGGAGTAGCAGACATGGCCCAGCTGCATCTGGACGCCCGAGACGCCTCGATCGTCTTCAAGGGCACAAGGAACCGCCTCTGCTCGGTTCAGCTGGATGGCAAGGCGTCCGTGGACTTCGGCATGTCCGGCACGGCGCCCGGGTAGAAGGCAGCACTGACGCTGGACGTGCAGGCGAGCAAACCGCGCCGAGGAAGGCGTAGAATTCCGGCGAGTCAAAGATGCCCGCCGCATTGCCGACGCAGAAACGGTGGAAAGCAAGGCATGCCGGAGCGAGGCCGACAAGAACAAACCCGGCCCGTTGCCCGCGCGTCTGTGCGCGTCCGGAGAGGCCGCCAGCGACGAAGGCCGGCAAGGTGAGCACCCATGCCCAGAAGACCGCCACGCCGATAAATTCCGCGATGGATTCGCGTTTCTTCAGCCCTGGAATGGTCGCGCGGAGCACACGCAGCTCCAGCATCTGCTTCGAAAACATCCCACCGGCGTAGAGTTCTGCTTCCTCTCCGTCGAGCGGGGTGTCGTTGCGACAACGGTTCGGGCGAAACGTTCAGAACGCCGTGTAGACGTCGCTCCGGATTTGTTCCGCGTGGATGAAGGCCTCGTGCGCTTCGTTGGCCCACTTGCCAGCCATGCAGAGCGCCAGGACGACCACAGCGGCAGCCGTAGCCGTCGTCGCGAAAAACAGTCTCCGCACCGTCATATGCCCGCCTCCTTCGCCCAGCGTCAAGCCGGACGCGGAAGAAAACAGCACGGACGGGCGCCGAATGGCAAAGGGGAAGGATAGAGCCCCCCTGGCTGGCCTCGTTCTAAAATTGATTTTTTTTGACAAAAAATCAGTTAAGGGACCCCGTCAGCCCGCCTGTCACGCATTGGCAAAAGACAGCATACAATGGGCTATTCAGCAATTTCAGGCCCTTGGTGTCTTCCAGAAAAAATCTTTGACAAAAAATCACCCATCCGCATCATAGAAGCCAAGCAGGGCGCACCGCGGTGGTTGGCTCGGCTTAAACGGACACCAAGCATTAACCAGTCGAGGAGGACTGTCTATGGAAGGACATGCAGAGGAGAAGATGGTGGCAGGCGAAATTCACGTTGCCATCAAGCCCCTGGCGCAGTGTGGCAAGGACGGAGCAAGGAATAGCAAGACCGACGGGGCGGCGTGGCCCATTGTCGAGAAGGCCGGCTTCAAGCTCCCCCGCCTCAGGGGATCCGAAAAGCAGGTCGCATGGGCGGACAAGATCCGTGGCTCCTTGGTCCCCTACCTTGCGGTCGCCTACGAGGGGATGTCTCTCGCCATTTCCATGGGAGGAATGGAGGGACGCGAGGCGGCCGGCATGTACATGCTCACCCACGGGCCCCTCGGCTCCAGCCCTGTCTGGAAGTGCCGCTTCTGCGACTACGCGATGGGCGAGTTCAGGACGCTGGAGGAGTTCCGCGCCGCCGTCGAGGGTGCGGACAGCGCGCACTGGTGGATCGAGCACCGCGAAGACATCCTGGAAGCCGTCAGGGACCTTGCGTCCAAGCGCAGGTTCGCGCTGGTGCCCGACGTCCCCGACGTCCCCGAGGCGGCCGAGGCCATGGCCGAAGCGCTCCTGCTCCCCGAAGGCAGCCGCAAGAGCGACGTTCCAGCCGAGATCTACCGCTCCGAAGGCAAAATCAAGATCCGGCGCATCGCCTTCGACGACGACTTCCGCCTTCTCGTCCGCGGGCTGGGGTACAAGTGGGACGAGGGGCGCTGGAACATGGAGCTCGACGCGTTGGCCGGGGACCCCGCAGATCGCATGGCCGAGGCGGCGGCGGCCCTCGTGCGCGCCGGATTCCCGGTGGCGTGCCATGACCCGGCGGCCCGCGACAGGGCTCTGGCCGGCGACTGGAGCCCCAGGCAGACCAGGTGGATCCTGGCCGGAGACAACGACGGCTTCCTGATCTGCTGGGAGCGTGGAGACGATGACTTCTACGGCGAGGCGAAGAGCCTCCCCGGCGCGTCGTGGAAGGGTTGCGGCATGGCCGTCCCCTTCGATGTCGCCGAGGCGGTAGCCGACTTTGCCAGCGAGCACGGCTTTGACTTCACTCCGGCAGCCAGGGCCCGCCTCGATGCCTTCCGCGAAGCCTTCGCAAAGGGACGCATCCTTCCGGCGTCCAAGGCTAGCGGCAGGAAGAAGCCCTCCAAAGCGAAGCCCGGCGCGCCAGCGCCAGGCGGCGTCGACCCCGAACTCATGGATACCGACGACTAGACAGAGAGCCGCCGGACGGAAACGGCGGCAAAGGAGAGAAGACATGAACGCAAAGGAATACCTCAGGAACAAGCCTGAAGCAGACATCGTCAAGGCCACGGCCGCATGCCGCTCCGCGGAAGCCTCGGAGGTGTGCGCGCAGATGCTCGAGGCCACATACGACGTTGCCGCCGAAACCCTGCTCCAGTGCGGCTGGAAGCCCGGCCCAGCGGAGGACTTCGTGGTCGCATTGGACAGCCTCATGGCAACGGCCTGCGAAAGGGCACACCTCGAGCCGCTCCCGTACCCGCGCTATCCGCGCAGAGCTCCAGCGCAGAAGCAGGTCACGTCAGCCGACTTCTTCGACTGTGTCGGCAGGCAGGTCTTCGACACAGACGCCGCCGAGCTCCGCCGGGACGTCGTGGCGAAGGCGTCCAACTTCACGCGGTTCTGGCTGCGCCACCCTGATGAGCTCCGCAGGTCCAAGCACGCCCTCTCAGTCCTGAACGGCGTGTCCATGTCCCTCCAGTGGATGGCCAAGGTTTCCGAGAGGCTCATGCGCAGGCCTGCAGGCTGGGGCTTCAACGAACCATCCTCCGGCTTCTCCCTGAACAAGGACGCCACGGCACGCCACTTCAGCCTCTTCTAGCCAGCCAGGCCCCGGGGACGCTCCGGGGCCTCCGTTCGCCACATCCAGCGCAAAAGGAGAACGCATGCACGAAACAACTTCCCTGGCTCTTACAGCCCCAACCGCACCACTGGCTCTTCCCGCTCCTCCGGCGGCCGGCGTCCGCTTCCAAGTGAAGACGCGCCTGCTCGAGCATCAGAAGACGGCCGTTGCAAAGATGCTCCCCACGCGCGTGGGAGCCCTGCTGATGGACCAGGGAACCGGAAAGAGCCTGACCCTCCTGAGCGTCGCAGCGCAGAGGCAGGGCAAGTGGGACCGGCTGTTCTGGGTGACGCCCTGCAGCCTCCGGACGAACGTGCGCGGCCAGATCGCCGAGCATACGGACATCCCCAGCGAGGCCGTATGCGTGTGGACGGACAAGGTCCTGCGGAAGGGTCCGGACCCAAGCGCCCTCGTCCACGTCGTCGGCGTGGAGACGATCGGCTCCAGCGACAGGGCGGCGATTGCCTTCAGGAGCCTCGTGACCGGGCGCAGCTTCGTCGCCATGGACGAGTCCACCTACATCAAGGGGGCTACCGCCAAGCGCACGCAGCGCCTGATCTCCATGTCCTGCAAGGCGCGGTACCGCATGATCCTTACCGGAACGCCGCTCACGCAGGGCTGCGTCGACCTGTGGGCGCAGTTCGCCTTCCTGTCCCCGAAGATCCTCGGGTACGGCTCCTTCTGGGCCTTTGCCCGGCGCCACCTGGTCTACGACGAGGTCAAGGTCAACGGCCGCAGCATCAGGACCGACCGCATCATTGGCGAGCGGCACGTGGACGAGCTCGCGGCGCGCATTGCTCCCTATGTCTACCAGGTCCGCAAGGACGAGTGCCTCGAGCTTCCGGACAAGCTGCACGAGACCGTCTGGACGGAGCTCACGCGCGGGCAGGAGCAGGCCTACCGCCAGTGCAAGGAGGACTTCCTGGAGGATCTCGAATCCATGGAGGAATGGGACCTTTCCCCCGTGGCCATCTTCCGCCTCTACAGCCGCCTTCAGGGGGTGATCTGCGGCTGGTGGACGCCGAAGGGCGAGCTGGAGCCCGTCGCGCTGCCGAACTTCCGCCTTGACGCCATGCTCGGCGCCGTCGGCGGCATCCCCGAGGGCGAGAAGGTCGTCGTCTGGGGCAAGTACCGTCGCTGCGTTGAAGAGATCTGCGGCGAGCTTTCCGGACTGCACGGCGACAAGGCGGTCTGTCCCATGCACGGCGGGATGCCGGCTGGTGAGAGGGAGGCTTCGCTTGCCCGCTGGCGCCGGGAGGGGCGCTTCCTTGTGGCTACGCAGAGCATTGCCAGCCACGGGCTCACCCTCGTGGATTCCTGCCATGCGGTCTTCTACGCAGACTCCTTCAAGTACTCGGAGCGCCTGCAGGCGGAGGACCGCATCCACCGCATCGGGCAGGGGCGCAGGCCCGTGTACACGTCCATCGTCTGCGCCGGCACCCTCGACGAAAAGATCGCCAGCGCTCTCCGCGGCAAGGGCAGCGTTCTGCGCAGCTTCCAGCGCCAGGTCGGGAACCTTCGTGGAAAGGGGCTCCGCAAGAAAGTCGTGGAGCTGGTCCGCGCCCTATAGAATTGAAATCAATAGTATCAGTTTTTTCTTCAGGTAAACTATATTAGCCCCTGGAATAAAAGGAAAAAAAATTCGTCGGTGGCATGATTTGGGTTGACAATTAATCAGTTTCGGCGCAAGCTACATCCATCAGGGCGGGAGAGGCCACCCAAGGGAGATGGCGAGATGAAGAAGGAGATGAACAAAAGCGTCCTCGAAGCGGCCATGGACCGCCTCCGCACCGTCTTCGATGGCTGCGACGACGTCGTGGTCGCCTTCAGCGGCGGCAAGGATTCCGGCGTGCTGCTGAACCTTGCCCTCGAGGCGAGGGCGAAGCACGCCCCCGGTCACCGCATGGGCGTCTTCCACCTGGACTACGAGGCCCAGTACACGGCCACGACGGAGTACGTAGACGCCGTCTTTGCCGGGCTCCCGGCGGACGTGGACTGCCTCCGCTGCTGCGTTCCCGTCAGATGCCCCACCTGCACGAGCATGCACGAGGACCACTGGCGCCCGTGGGAGGAGACGAAGCGGGACCTGTGGGTGCGCCCCATGCCGGAGCGATGCCTCACGGCGGAGGATCTGCCCTGGATCACGTCCGAGATGACCGACTATGGCTTCCAGAGCGCCTTTGCCGAATGGCGCCGGAAGTCCGTCGGGGCGGAGCGGACATGCGTCCTCGTGGGCATCCGCGCCGAGGAAAGCCTGGACCGCTGGCGGACCATCGCCGGCTCCGGGCGCGTCAACCGCTGGGACGGCCTCCCGTGGACAACCGTGCCCAGCCCCGGCATCGTGCAGGCCTATCCGCTGTACGACTGGCTCGTGGAGGACATCTGGACGGCCAACGCCCGCTTCGGGTGGACGTACAACCGGAACTACGACCTCATGCACCAGGCGGGAGTCCCCCTGCACGCGCAGCGCGTCGCCTCCCCCTTCAACGTCCACGCCAAGGCCTCGCTCAGCCTGTACCGGGCGATCGATCCCGACGTGTGGGGGCGCATGGTCTCCCGCGTCAACGGCGTGAACTTCACGGCCATGTACGGCGGCACGAAGCTCATGGGCTGGCGGCACGTCCAGAAGCCTGCTGGCATGACCTGGCGCGAGTACGCCATGTTCCTCCTGGACACGCTTCCCGCAGAGACGGCGGCTAGCTTCAGGAAGAAGCTGGAAACCTCGGTCAAGTTCTGGCGGGAGAAGGGCGGATGCCTTTCGGAGGAGACCATAGCAGAGCTCCGCGCCGCTGGCGTTGAGCTCGAGGTCGGGGAAGAGACGAACTACAAGACTTCCAAGCGCCCCGTGCGCATGGAGTACGTCGACGAGACCGACAGCAGGGACTTCCAGTTCATCCCGTCCTGGAAGCGCCTGTGCGTCTGCATCCTCAAGAACGACCACGTTGGCAAGTACATGGGGTTCAGCCTTTCCAAGAAGGAGATGGACCGTCGCAACGCCATTCTGGACAAGTACCGCAGACTGTAGGAGGAAAGCCATGAGCAAGTTCATTTCGCCCGTCTACGCCGTCCGACGCGTCCCCGTTGAAAAGCTTCGCTCGAACGTCTACAACCCGAACCGAGTCGCCCCGCCGGAAATGCGCCTGCTCGAGCGGTCCATCCGCGAGGACGGCTACACCACGCCCGTGGTGTGCTACTACGATGCGGAGGAGGACATGTACGAAATCGTGGACGGTTTCCACCGCTGGCAGATCATGCTCCGCTGCCCGGACATCCGCGAGCGCGAGGAGGGCATGATGCCCGTCGTGGTCATCGACAAGCCACTCTCCTGCCGCATGGCGTCCACCATCTGGCACAACCGCGCCAGGGGCACGCACGACATCGATCTCATGGTAAAGATCGTGGGCGAGCTGGTGCAGGCGGGCATGTCGGATGCCTGGATTTCTAAGAATCTCGGCATGGACGCCGACGAGCTCCTGCGCATAAAGCAGGTCTCTGGCATCGCGCCGCTATTCAAGGACCGCGAGTTCTTCCATGCCTGGACCGTAGGCGAAGAGCCCGAGGAGGTGCACCATGTCGCGTAGCAATGAAGGTTCCGGCAAGGAGCAGAAGAAGAGAAGCCCCAACCTGGGCGGACGCCGGCCCGGGGCGGGGCGCCGCAAGGGCTCCGTCAAGTACACTGGGAAACGGAGATACTACACGCTGTTCCTCAATTCGAGTGATGCGGAGAAGTTCGAAGAATTCGCCGACGACGTCGGCCTGACCCCGTACATGATGCTCAAGGCGTTCGCCGTCCAAGTGATCGGAGACAGTTATGAAGATCTAAGCAATTTCATGTGCTGCGGCGACAAGGGTGACACGGAGACCATTTCCGTCTCTATATCCTTCACGGTCAAGCATCCCGGCTGGGACATTGATGAAGAAGAGCGCGAGATGAAGATCGATGCAGAAAACGAAGAAACATGCGAAGGGCAATGGCCTCCAAAAGAGTATTGCCATCTGCGTCCAAGGCTTCGCACGGACATCCCCTCTGACGATGCGCAGAACAAAGTAACAGACAAGAGCTAGTCCCGGCCATGCAGCAGGAAGCGGGAAGGCCCCCTGCGGAAACGTGCGGGGCCTTTTCTGTCACAAGGCGCTCTTGATCCGTCTGTCAACTACCGTCTTAAAGGGACCAATTCCGATAGATCTCGGGTACCATAGCAAAGGCCATATCGTCCCTTTCCCTGAACTTCCCAGAAGGGTCGGGACAGTCCTCAAAGGGAAACCCAGCACTCTTCTCGTGCGCAGTATGGTGGCTGAGGTGGCGAGCGAGCCGCAGGCGATCGAGGAGCCTCAGCCACGACTCCGGCTGGCCTTGGAGACCACGCCCGCCGTTCCGAGGAGTTCTCCAATGCAACGTCCAATCCCTTGCAATCAAAAAAAGGCTCTGTCCACTCGTCCTGCCCCTTCTGCGAGGCAGAGCGACGCCTTCCTCGCCACAACATGTGCGCGCTACGGGAATGAAGCCGGAACGGCGGGGCTTTTCACATGCTCTCGTACCGACTATCTGCCCCAGAAAACTGACTGGCTCACCCAGCGACAAGGCAGACCTCCGGCGTCTGGAGATCCGGGTGGATTAGATCCAGCGCCCAGCCGCTCTGCTTCATGGACTCGATGCAGATTTCCCGCGTGCAGAGGTGCCGGGGAACGAAGGCCACGACCCAGCAGGCGAGGCACAGTTCCGGCGTTCTCTCCGCTCCGAGCACGTCTTCGAGCCTCCCGCCGACACGCCGGACGATTTCCAGATAGTCGCTTCGGGGGCTTCGGCTTTGGTCGTGATGCCGGCGGGCATGGCATCCTCCTTGCTGAACGCTTCTTCCTGTCGCAGGAGCCGTGCGGGAGGCAATCCCCCAAGGCCGGCGACAAGGGCGGACAAGCCGCCGTCTGCACTCTTCTTCTACGCAGTCTGTCTTCTTCCGGAGGAACTGGCGGAAGTGCTTTCAATTTTTTCCTGCTGGCCATGAAACAGGACGAGCGCATCCCAGAGCCGGTTCCGCGCCATTGGCTTCTCTGGACGGCCTTCAGGCCGTTCTCGAGGCCTGGTGGCGCTCTTCGCCAGGCACACGCTGCCGAAAAAGGCGGAGCCAAAGGAGCTGAGCCATTCGACTTTGCATCTCCATCCAGTGGCGACAGGCAGGAGGTCCCTGCTCGCCAAGCGTCACTGCATCTGATGGACGTCATCAAAGCGCAGGCCGGCGCGGGTTTCGGCGACTGGGCTCTTGTCTGGCCCGCCACATTCCCCGCGACTTCTCTGGCGGGCAGATGCTGAAGCCCGGAAGCCTTGGAACAGGCCCCTGCTCCGCAGCCGTGCCATTCCTGCGTTCCGACCCGTCGGCATGGCAGGCATGCCCAGCTCACCGATGCCGTAAACTGGACGGCAGGATCACGCCGTTGCGCTTCCCCTCGCCTTCTCCTCCGTCTCCGGCACACGCCATGCCGGCCGTGAGCGAAACTCGTCCGCGACGCCAGCCTCGCCGGCCAGACGTCGGCAGACGGCCCCAGGGAAGACAGACCGACGAAGGATGGACGGCGCCAGGACTGGGAATGCGATGATGCGCTTTCAGACCGAAGACGGTCGCCAGCGAGGAGGATGCGCTCCCCAGGTTCGCAGGTTCGCCGGCCTGCTGGAGCAGGCTTCCGGGAAGACGGCCCCCAGCGCCTGGTTCCTGCCTCCGCGAATGCGAAAGTTCTGCGCCCGGGCGCTCCGCAAACCCGCGGACGACATTGCGGAGATGGGGACCACGCAAGATACGAAGAACAAAGGTCCGAAGCCGCAGACGGCGAGCCTCCGCCCGTTTCGTAGGATCCGGATCAAAGAAAAAGACCCGAAGCCAAAGCCTGGCCTTCTCTGCTTTCCGCCACGCCTAGGGCACGTTAAATCCGTGCTTCGGGCAGCCGTTCCGATCGAAGGCGCCGAGGTGGACCATCTCGACGAACTGCGGGTAGAAGCCCGTCGTGACGGAGGAGTACGCGGCAACTCGGGTTTTTCCGAAACCGGTCTCGTCCACTGTGGCTAGGAAGGTGTACCGGCTTCCGCTTGTTCCGCACAGCGCGATTTCGCCGTGCTTCGAGGCATCATCCCAGCTCCGCTCAAAATAGGGAGCCGTCCTGGCGCATTCCGTGAGCTTGTCGACGACGTTCCTGTAGACCTTTTCGCCCTGTCCTTCGACCTCCCATTGCCCGCTGAGCTCGGCATTGCGCATCAGATCGCCCTTCGTCTTCTCTCCACATCCAAAGACGAAGAGAGCGAGCACGGCAATGCAGGCCGCCAGTGCCTTGTTCATGCTGAATCTCCTGCTGAGGTTTCCCCATCCCGGCAGGGACGGGGATGGGCACCGCACATGGCGCCGGAAGCCTTCATGACGTTTTTGGCGCTTCGCCGTCAAGCGAGAGCCACGTGGCATTCCTGCAGGAAAATCGCCCGATGGTCGCCACCTTTCCGCGTCCTGCCTTCACTGCTCCATTCCCGTGGTGTGCTCTGCCATCCCTATGCGTCCGGCTGCCACGGCGCTGTCTGGCTGCAGAGACAACGCCCGCCGTTCCGGAGTGTTTCC
>JAEEGL013207156.1_pt1 | contig 12180 bp, 10 predicted proteins | sample 9134231 | NCBI WGS metagenome assembly JAEEGL01 (sample SAMN16246548, study PRJNA631951) | gut metagenome | biome: gut microbiome; feature: rumen; material: fiber-attached | host: Bos | place: Iran: Karaj | collected 2018-10
GTGGAACATTTGGAATAGCAATATACTTTTGTCATAGGTTATACTTCCTTTACGATAAAGATTCCAGGTATTCTACCTTCTTGCCATGCGCTTCAGCATACGCGATCTCAGATCTGGTACTATCTCCGATATAGCCCCCCAAATTGATCACAAAAATAGAGTCTGCCATATCGATCTTCCGCTTATGCATGTCATCCAACATCTCTTTGGTCTTGGAAAGCGTCCCTTCATCCATCCCATCCCAGACTTCACTGTCTCCGGAATGACCGAACAATCCAACACTGATGACAATCTTTCCTTCCAGCGTCAGCCGCTTCTGCACTTCCATAAACTGTTCTTTGAAGCGTGTGCTTCCGCAAAGAGTTACAACCGGATAGCCAGCCTTCACTCTTCTCAGATTTTCAATCAGTAATGGAATCCCTCTGGTAATCCAAAAAGAACCGCTTACCGATCCTGAGGACATTCCACCATGAGCCAATCGCTCAACATAAGCCTGTGCATCGAAGGTCAGCGGTTGCCCCGTTGTCTTCTCAAAATACTTACTGACAAAATCAGCGATGCCATAGTCATCGATATCAAGAGAATCGCCTACACACAGTTCCTTCATCTCATCCCATAAATATGGATCTCCACGAAGTCCCCATTGCCTAGGATTTCTTTCAAAGATAATGGATAAATCCTTTCCCATGCTTCTTTACCCCTTGTACTCCCCGAACTCATACTCCAAAATAGCCCGGTACAGATCCGTTCTCTCATTTATCGCTGATCTCTTAAATTCATCATATGCCTTAAACGGCAGTTCTGTACTGTTCATGAATCCCAAGAACCCCGGATTGCTTGTATATTTCTGCTGATTCAATGTCTGAGCAAGGATATTCTGTGAAAAATACTGCTTCACCTTCACATCATAGGCAGCATCGCCGTAAGAAGCATTAAAGCTCTTCGGCAACACAAGCAGATCCCCGATACTGTTTCTGACAGTCTGAAAATCACTTTCATTGTCAAATTCGTCGGTGTGCTGCTCAAAATGGTTTGCCCAAATATGCTCTACTTCAATTTCTTTTTTGTTCAGCATATAATCCGGTGTTCCGGATCCCTTTGCCACAATTTCTGTAATAAGTGCAAGGAGCACCTTGATCTTAGGCTTATTCTGCTGATTCAAATGCGGTGCTGTGCCTTCCAGCGTATTATCATCCATTTTGTATGAAGATAGATAATCCTTCAGATCCTCCAACGACATATTTCTGATTTGCTTACATAGCTCATATATCTTGGATTCCATCTGGTTCTGTGAGGTAAGCCAGTGATTCCATATACGCCATGACAGGATCTTCGTCAGATACTTTGAAACTTCCTTGATCTTTGCAGCAACTGTCACATCATCATCCTCATACGCAATCGCAGCCATAATAAGTGCAGGCTGAAGCGTAAATCCATAGTCCGAATTCACGATTAGATACAAGTAATCCGTGACATTCCTGCTCTCGATCAGCTCCATAATATGAATATATACATTCGCAAAGTAAAGTATCTTATTTACAAATTCCACATAATCTGAGGAATAATTAAGCCCCAGGCTCTGCTCTTCATCTCTTACCCACCGATGGAACTCTTTACCGATCTTAACAAAATCAGAAGATGTATTCTTTGCCTGTGATAAGTTATTGGCATAGTGCGATCTGAAATATATTTTGAAGAACTCGAACTCTGCCTTGGATTTGGACGACAAATTGATAGCCGCCAGTCTCTTCGTGGTATTATCGAACTTCTTCATGATGGTCGCACGATTGCTCTCATCGATATTCGCAAGCAGATAGCTTCTCAGCATCTCCACCTGTGTCAGAGACAATCCACGGTCATTCATAGTTTCAAAAATGACATAAGCAAAATCATCGCTATTAGTCCAAACCTTAGAGAACATGACCTTCTCTTTCAGCCAATACATAAACGGCACGATATTCTTATCATCAATATCTTCACGCCAGCATTCATCAATATCTGCGTATCTCTCTACAAGGTTTTTTACGGATACCGGATCATCGCTCTTTACATTGTAATATCCATTTTCATACAGAGACTGCATACACGGTCTTCTCTCTGTAATGTCCAGATTAAAAAGCTGTTTTCCGTAATGGTCGGATGCAATCAAGTCATCTATCTTTTTCGGGAAACCACTCACATGGCCAAAGGTTCTCTTAAGATAGATCAGCAGCAATGTGACTGTAGTGATCCTCTGTTGTCCATCGATAATAGCACTGCGTGTACCGCCGTTCTCTGACAGTACGATCTCACCCATGTAATATGGAGAGTATTCATTAACCTTGGATAATTCATCACCCTGCTTCCAGTTCTTTAAGAACTCTATGGTCAGGTCCTCTACCATATCCTCGATCTGCTTCTTCTCCCAGACATATTCCCTTTGATAAAAGTCAACATCGTACTTTTCAAGGAATAATACCTCTATCGGATAGACATCGCTCTTCACAAAAACACTTGAATTATCCATAGTCAAACTATCTCTCTATTCTTTTTAGTGCAGGTTTACCATATTTCCTAGCTTTCGCAGGCTTTAGGTAAACAGTTAACAGTTACATATACGTTCAAAAGTAGGGCTTCAATCCTTTGTAAATTTTTCAAGCAACGGTCTGATGAGTTCATATACTTCCTTATAATTTACATACACTCTTCTTAATTCGTTGTGCACTTCTTGCTTGAAGTTTTCTTTTCCAAATCGGTCTCCGACTATCTTTGCAATTTCTTTAATAGCTTCATTTTTGTAATCGTTCTTGGAAAGAATCTTCTGGATTTCAGAATTCAGTTGCGTTTTCTTTTCCGGCTTTGTAGAGACTTTAGCAGGTGACACTTTTACCGTCTTTATAGTAGTCGTCTTCGCCGATGAAGCCTTTTGAGAAGCATCTGATTTCATACTACTTGATTTCTGTTTGTTCATTCCTTCCTGTGGCTTCTTAGGCGTCGAAGTTTCAATCTTCTGCTTTCTTTCAATACTTACTGCTTTACCTGTCCAGAATTTGATCAGATTATCATAATCTTTATCTTTACTGATTATGACAATTTTGATTGAGTTGCCTTCATACTTACCTATCAGATAGCCCATATAGGAAACGATATGCATATCAACAGACTGGCTTTTTGCCGGGACCTTCTTCGTTTCAAATGATGCAGCCCCATGGTTATTGATAACATCCAGTTCAATATTCTTTGTATTCGTTGTATAGAAAATCACCAAGTGATCAGTCTTGTTCAATCCACTGCACTTGGATAATCCCCCACTCCCCACATTTTCAAAATCTACAAGGTAATATGTTTCCATAACCTTTCCTCTTTTTTATCCCCGAAATGATCTAGCATACTCTTTCGCTATTACATCCCAAGCAGCTCTCATATTCTCCCAACCGCAAACATTGTATAAACCTCTGGATTCCTACTATACTTCACTCAAAATCCTTCAGCCGCGTAAGTATCCTCTCCTAACACCCTATTAAACACATCATAATTCCTGCTTCCACCGGGAGGACAATACACAGCAAATTCAATGCGCTTAAACACCTTAGGGAATTCCTGAAGCGCCACCTTATAGGCCCTTGCTACAACCTCCGGCTCATTCTGAAACGCCCCGCAGCCGAATGCACCAAGTACCAGGATATCTGCCCCTTTTGCAGCAGCGCAAGTAAGCATGTGAATCGCCCTTTTTACATGATATCCAAAGAGTTCGGCATTATTCATGTATGTCCCACTGCCTACAAGCGGGGCATACGCATTCGATTTATCTCTCAGATCCGGAGCAGCGATCGTGATCACATCCACCGTCACCCAGTCTTCCTGCGGCATCCGCTTCGGGAGATCTTCATCCGTCTTGCAGATGATCACGCCCTCCGTATATACCAGGGAATCCGAGGCCTTCGGCGTATTCAGATCATGATGATGCTTATAGAAAGAATCTCTGAGCGTCTTGCGATACAAAAGCGGATAAAGAGTGGATGTCCTGCAAAGACACTCTTCCTGCGCACTGCTTCCCTTCGTCGCACCACCGCCGGCATGGAACGCATTTGCGAAATTCATGACAGCAATCTTAGCATCCGGATTCTCCTTGCGTAGACGCATCGCCGCCTGATAGCTCCTCTCCCCCGAAACAGTGACACGCATATCACATTTCTTCGAAGAATCAAACTGCGGATAATCATCCTCATAAAACACGTCGGTATGCTTCTTTGCCTCGGAAATCGACGCAGAAAGAACAGGATCCGATTCGATCCATTCCAGAGTATCCTCAAATATCGCAATTCTCTCAGGTGCTGTGGACATGATCATAGCCTCCCAAGTATCATCAGCAAATGATTCCGCTTAACTGCCTTATGCTTCAAATTCTCCAACCGCATCCTTCAAAAGTTTCAAAAACTTTTTCCAGTTAGGCGGGTACTCATTTTCTCCGGAACTCTTATACTTCTTATAATCTGCGTCCTCGTATACGACCTTCCAGGATACTCCGTCCAGGAACAACTCTTCAGGCGCATACTCTTTCTTCCACTTAGTAATTCCAATTGCATCCAGCTTCTTGCTGAACTCTTCCACAGACATTGTACTCACTTTGTCCTTCGTATTCTCATCCGGACAATCCATGACATCCCTGGAAAAATGGAGCTCCCCATCCTCTACCCAGAGTTTCAGATTCGTAAACCCAAGAAAGGTCCACTTTTCAAAACTAAGGCTTTCAATCATTGCAGTTACCTCCTTTTATATTGCTGAAATCACTAATCCTTTGAAATCAGATTGAATCAAGAAAATGCAAAATCAGTCGTGACGATCCACATTGTGGATAATGATCTGCTTCGCCCACTCCGTTACCTTATCACTCTCAGATACCACGAATTCCTGCCCGATCCTTACAGTCTGAAAAAACCCTTCAGGCTTAAAACTATCCGACGAATGACAGGAAATCGTAACATCTCTAAAGAAATCCGGAAGCTTCCATCTGGATTTCGTCTGGCCCGGCATCGTCAAAACAAGTTCATCGGAATACTTGAACGTTCCTGCACCGGGAAGGCCGGTATCCTCACCATCAATGACAAGTCTGTCAGAAGCAATATACATCGTATTGTTGTAACCTGGACGATAATACTCTGAATGAGGGTGCCAAGGATATTTCTTCACACCCTCTCCTCTTACAATCTCTCCAATCTGAAGATATCCGAAAAGCATATGAGCGTCCTTACTACCTTTCTTGTAAGAAAGCTTACCATCCTTTTCTACCGTCTGTCTGAACCAGCCAAAGAACATGAAGAGATCGCTGACAGTCACCCCCTGGTTCTCCAAATGTGTCTCTGCAGCATCCGCCTGTCCGAAAATAGGTCTCCAATCCTTGGGAAGTTCCGTAACAAATCTCCCGGGCCTGGCCGCATCCGGAATCGATCTATTATCATTCCGAATATCCGGATCCAGATGACAAAAATAGCCACCTACAGATTCCCATTTATCGTAATTGAGTTCCTTCCAAACTTGCTGGTATGACTTCCCCCCAACTCCGAGATAGTCAAAGGCGTCATAATCACCTGATGGAATTGGCATAGACAACATGGTCCCATCCGGCAAGACAGGGCTGGCTATTTTACCATTTTCTGCATCAAAACCTTTTCTGGAAAGAATGATTTTCATAATAACACAATTCTCCTTATGAAATTCACAAGCCTCAGAATAAACTATATGCCTTGGGATTAATGATTCTTGTTCTTTTCCTTAAGTTTCTTTACATCCTCTGCGCTCTGAACCACATGCATTCTGCGATGGCAGTTAGGGCATAAAGCAACGGTATTCTCTATAGAGTCCTCGCCACCGTTTGACAGCCAAACAATATGATGAGATTCCAAATAAGGCTCTCCATCGGAACGCTTAAAGGGAGCAGGCTTGCCACACAGCTGGCAAATACCATTAGCTCTCTTGCGAGCATATTCCGCAATATATGGATCTCTGACCTTTTGTACAACCGTTGATTTAACCTCTTTAGGCTTTTTCGTAGATTGCTTCTGTGCTATCTCCTTTAATTCCTCAACCGACAGTTGAGATGCATGCTTCTCCTTCTCTTCCTGCGTATGCGTATCATCTAAAGGCGCAACCTTAGTGCCGGAATTAGCGCTGGATTTAGCGCTACTTTTAACCTCTATTTCGTGCACCTTTATCGGAAAAGGAATCAAGCATGTTTCGGGTATTCTCCCGCTCTTCTTATCCATCGCTATTTGCATCGAATCACAACTATGGAGATAATCGGCAACCGTTCCTTTCACCACAGTCGGTCCCATCAATCTGGATAACAAACCGTGTTCCTTGAGATTCGCATAGGCGAGCTTATCATCCATTTGATACTCTCGAAACATAGCTATCTCAATGCACATACCGTTGTATGAACTTCCGTCAGCTGAATATTTTGAGTCATCAATGATATTCTCACTTTTGTTTACTTCTAAAATGGCGCCTTTATACTTGATAATTCCGGGCTTCTTATCCTTTCGATAAATATATACAATATCACCAACCTGTGCATTATACAGCTGCGTGATTTGCCGCCAGTCAATGATTTTCAATTCTTTGAGCGCATTATCAATATCGTAATACAGAGTATTACAGGGCAGAATCCATTCTCGCTGCTCTATCTTCTTTTCTTTCTTCCTCGAAGGCTTTTCACTATGAACCCCTAAATGCTTTTTCGACAATCCTTTCGGGAAATACCCCTTTTCAACAATAAATCCATCTTTATCAACATAACTCATAGTCGGTCTCCTCCCAATTGACGTCACTATGTCCAGGTTGCATCCATGAGACGTTTCGCCAATTCCTCTGCTTCCGGAATTTCTTCAGTTCCTAATACTTGAGTTAAATCAAATATCCTGGTCCCCATAGGTGCCCTTGGCGTGATTTTTTTGAAGTCAGTCTCATAAAACTTTTCAACAAAAAATATCTGTGTTCGATAGTCCTCAAATCGTATCCATGAGAATCTCCTTCAGACATTGCTGCTGCTATAGCTTCTTTTCTTTCTTCGGTATCTCCCTTTACGCAGCCAACGCGTTCTCATTAATACTATCAATGACCTTGCGAATCCCCATCCAAACAGTCATGTCCGTAAAGATCTCAACCACACTTCCTTGATCAGTAAACGGAGATTCCTGTAGCACGGACAGATCCTTCATCATGCCGTTGTGAACAATGTACTCGACGATCTGATTCACGAAGTAGATCTGCCTGCTATCAAGATTGGTGCTCTCTAGATACTCCGAAAATGCCGCTTTTGCTGCATTCATATCAAGGCCAACAATCTCTCGAACCAGCTCTCCTAACGGTTTAGAGCCGTACTCCTTCTCGTACTCTTCCTTGGTGCCAACCTCAGACCAAAGCACCTTCTCCAGAGCTTCAATATCACTACGAGAAAGCGGGATGTTCGACTTCAACTTCTGGATTGCCTCATTATCCTGATGCTCACGGATATAGAATTCTGCCTTGGCCTTGTAGTTCTTCAGATCATCGTTTTCGAGATCAGATTCATTCCAGGAAACACTCAGAATATCATCCTCAAAATTGGTATCATACAGAATCTTTGTATGAGGAATGTACTTCATCAAGCCACGGAGTTTCTTTCGAATCTCCTCAAATTCAAGGATGCCACAATTATCGATATAGTCCGTATGAATTATCTTATTAATCAGTTCTGCCTGCGCCTGGATTTCCGGAATGGTTGCAAACCCGGCTAAGCCATTTACCCGCTTGAATAAATCACTGCGTGCCTTTCCGTATTTCTTTCCAATCAGATAGGCCAGTTCCAAACCATATATCAATGCATCAAACCTAAGAGCAGCTGCCTCGTCTTCATCCGGCAATATCAACGGGGCCAGTTCTTCCCGAACCATCAATGTATCTTCATACGTCAGCGTCTGATAGTTCGATTCACTGGAGTATTGATCTACATACTTCAGATGTTGCTTTACGGCAAAATTGTCCCTTGGTAATTCCTGCACCTTCCCTGTCATAATCTCTATCAGGCCATTTCGATAGGAAATCAGTCTATCAACCTGATATTCCAAATCCTGCAATTTATAAGCAATCTCAAACTGTAATCCAAAGATGGCTCCCTGAAGACCAATCAAAGTGGGGGTAGGCTTTCCTTTGCTCATGCGGAAGAATTCAAAGTTTCCGCAGAAATCAAAAATGTAAAACTTCGTTTTATCTTTTCCGTCAATGAGTCCGGGGCATAGTCTGGTGCCTCGACCGATCATCTGCCAGAATTTAGCATAACTCATTACCTTCTTGAAGAATACGAGGTTCAACACTTCCGGAACATCGATACCGGTATCAAGCATATCCACTGAAATCGCTATCTGTGGAAGTTTTTTGGGATCAGAAAACGCATCGATCAAGGTCTGGGAATAATTAATCTTGTTATCAATCACCTCAGCGTACCCAACAAGATGGGGATAATTCTTGTTAAAGGTCTTCAGAATCTTCTCTGCATGGTCATGACTCTTTGCAAAGATAATCGTCTTTCCAATCTTCTGACCATAATCAATCTTGAGGCCGTCTGTCATTACGGTATGCAGAACCTGGCTGATAGTATCCTCATTGAAAATCCAAGTGTTCAGAGCAGATGAACTGATAGATTCCGGAATTTCTCCGTCTTCCATTCCAAAAGTACCTTCGTAGATTGCCTTATCCTCATCTGAAAGGTCAGCATATACAATTCCCTGTTCGATAAACTTTAGCTTTGTCTCAACGGATAAGAAATCAACCAGAAATCCATCCTTCACCGCCTGTCCGAGCTCATATCCATAGGTCGGAACTCCGGGCTCCAGTTCAAAGATTTCATAGGTATTCTTATCAATATCGTCCTTGGGCGTAGCAGTAAGACCTACCAGCAGGGCGTCAAAGTAGATAAAGAGGTCTCTATATTTGTTATAAATTGATCTATGGGCTTCGTCGCAAATGATAAGATCAAAATGCCCGCTGGTAAACAGCTTTTGCTCCTCCACCTTAACAGAGTCAATGCAGCTCATCATCGTCTGATAGGTAGAGAATACACAATGGGCATTATAATCTTTCTTATCTTCACATAGATTTGTTACAGAAAGAGAAGGATAATTATTTACAAAGGCTCTCTTCGCCTGTGTAACTAGAGTTAATCTGTCTGCAAGAAACAGAATATTCTTAATCCATCCAGCATTCAGAAGGACGTGACAAAGTTCAATTACAGTTCTCGTCTTACCGGATCCGGTTGCCATGACAAGAAGCGCCTTGCGACGATTCTTCTTATCAAAACTGTCGCAAACTGCTTTGATTGCAGCTTCCTGATAGTAGCGACCCGCAATTCCTTTATCCACAACAATATGATCCAGGGATGTCCGCATCTTCCGGAGATTAAACATCTTCTCAAGATCAGCTTTGGAATAAATGCAGGCCACCTTCCTCTCCGGATATTGACCGTCAATGATCCTGGTTTCAAATCCATTCGTCAGGAAAATGCAAGGCCGTCTATTATACTGTTTTTCTAATAGATCAGCATAAAGCTGAGCCTGCTGGCGTCCTTTCGAAACATCTACACAGGTTCTCTTTGCTTCTATCACAGCCAAAGGCTTATGCGCATTATCATAAAGAACATAATCCGCAAATCCAACCTCTGACTTGTTTGGCATACCCGGAAGTTCTACTTCATTGAGCCAGTCAGAGCCTTCTTTCCAACCAGCATCGATCAACATCGCATCAATGTACATTTTTCGAGTATTGTACTCGGAGAGGTCAAGGGGCTTCGGAACATAGGTTACTACCTGCTCTTCACGGCGGGCAGTTAATTGCTTTTTCAGCTCTTCGTTCTCAGCAATGAGTTTTTCGATGTCAACATCAGGGAATTCTTTGTTGACCTGGCAAGAATCATCTTTCGCCAGCAAAGATCTATCAAACGGGTGCTCTTCATATTCATCCGCATAGCAATAGCAAACAAAGTCAAAGAAAATCTGGAGATTTTCCAAGCAAAGTATTGCCTGATCCTCTGTAATCTTCCTACCGGAATGAACCGCATGATTCCCCATCTTACGGATAAAGTCCATTCGCCTATAGAGGTCTACATCGATAATATCTCGAAACTCTTCTGTGCTCATCAAACTAACCAGATTATCCTGATAGGGCATGATAAGAGAAGCATCAACGGAGTACATCCATTTGATGGCAAATTCCATCGCCTTGCGGCAATTAATGATACAAGAAGCCGGATCAATAAATAGTAGCTTTTCGGCCGTAATTGCCACATCCGAAAATGTATCAAATTTTGCTTCTTTTTTCAGATAATCGAAATTTGTCATTTTGCTACCTCTCTTTGATATTCTCTATGCTACAACTTTTGATTTGTCGAGCTATTCAATGCTCACTCATTAACTTTTGATACTGCTTTTTCCAAGCCTTTGATGGTCTACGACAAATTCCATCTACCGATGCAAAAGCACACATATCGGGAATTCCATTGTTAGCGCAAATATCTGGATTATTAGCTCTACACCCAAAGGTTTGATCCTCCGAATCAAGCACGTTTAGCTTTTCATGAAATGATACTTTTAATTGTCTCTTATCTAACATTTGTCATTATCCAAAGTATTGCTGCATTAAGCTATCGAACAACACTTGTACCTTTCCTAATGATTCTTGTACCACCTTTTTACTCTTTTCAGCCTGCGTCAAAAATCTTGTGAATTCCCGTTGCAACTCAATTGGTGGCATAGGTACTGTAAAACTCTTGACATCCTTTACATTAACATGTGCTACGGTAGAGGCGTTATTCTTACCAAGCGCCTGACCATAAACATCATCAGATATTACAGCATGAAGCAAATACTCTGAAGTGCACAATTCATAATTTGGTCTTAAAAGCATAACCCTTTGTCCCAGACAAAACTTATGACCAGCGGGCAAAATTGCTGCATTACCAAATGTGCCCTCTCTTCCATAAACAATATCGCCTGCTTGCGGTCTTAATCTCGCTACTCTTTCTTCATATTCATCATCCGAAACATATCGCATAGTGTCCCATGTAATATATCCCTTCTTTATTTCAGAGGTTCTTATCGCAGGATTCTTCAATTCTCCATCGTATTTAGGAGTTGTATGAGGACAGTCAACTATCGTCGAACACAATTTTTCCACTGTTTTTCTATCATAATTTCCACGCTCAAAGAGCTCGACAAATCGGGCTTTGATAAGATTGTCAAATGAAGACAATTGAGCTCTACGTTCTCTTATAATAGATTCCAAGAGATCCATCGTATCCATGCACTTCTTCTGCTCTTCTCTAGAAATCTGAGGCACCTGCACATCCTCTAATACAGCTTTTCCTATAGCCTTAAAGGTGCTTCCTGTACCTTGATTATTCAGATCAGGGTTCTTTGCTTTCAATAAATGGAAAATATAATTTCTCTCTGCCTCATCTTCAATGGTGATTGCAGCCAGCCCTCTCCCAATACAACACTTATCTTTTGCATAGTTAAGTGCACCTATAGGAGCTCTAACTGAAATTAGTATGTCCCCTGGCTCAGCAGTTTTCTTGGGGGCACTACACCATATCCTTTCTTCTGGATATAGTTCACCAAAATCAGCATTTCCCTGAAAGAATGGCATCCCATCTCTATCTTCGTTATAGCTCGAAGAATCTGGGGATTGTCCCATTGTTATCTTTGCTATGTCTTTTAAAGCTTTACATTCCATCTATCATCCCTACAAATCCCAATAATTTTTTATGAAAGGATCAACCTATCTAGAATTCTCCTGTCTTTTGCAATAACAGAGTTTCCAAAGCAAAACTCGCTTTCTCTCATATTCAAAAATCCACAACACATTTTCCAATTGTATTCATCTGTTTCATTGTTAGACAATTGAACAACCTGACATCTACCGCAATTTGTCAAAACGGTCTCTGGATTATTAATCAGCACAGCATACTCAGTAGATAAGGGTGTATAGCAAAACTCATGGAACACTTCCGAAACTATGAAAGGAATATCCGTAATAAGAAACCCGTTCCTCTTTGCGGCCCTAAGGAAATGAATATGTCCCTTTTTCAACTCTTTTACATACGAATCCAATGCTTTTGGCATCATTCCAATAAAAAGTTTCGAGCATGTCTCTTCAGAATGAATTTTCTCA
>JAEEGL013214931.1_pt1 | contig 12180 bp, 14 predicted proteins | sample 9134231 | NCBI WGS metagenome assembly JAEEGL01 (sample SAMN16246548, study PRJNA631951) | gut metagenome | biome: gut microbiome; feature: rumen; material: fiber-attached | host: Bos | place: Iran: Karaj | collected 2018-10
CGCCTGCCCCTTTATGTTTCTATCGGAGCCTTTTTTGTAAACCTGGGCGCCAACTATATTTTCATTTTCGGAAAACTGGGTGCGCCCCGCATGGAAGTAGCCGGAGCAGCCCTTGGTACTCTGATTGCCCGTCTTTTTGAAGCGGGTATGATTCTGGGCTATCTTTTTGGAGTTGATAAAAAAATCCGCTTCAGACTTCGTGACCTCTTTATGAAAACAAGCTCCCTGCTTGGCGAGTACATCAGAATCAGCATTCCAGTTCTCGTGAGTGATGCAATTCTTGCCATCGGCAACAACTCGGTTGCAATGGTAATCGGTCACCTGGGTGCAGCCTTTGTTGCGGCTAACGCCATTACAAGCGTAACCCAGCAGCTGAGCACGGTTGTGATTCAGGGCGTTTCTCAGGCCGGCGCTATTGTTACGGGACAGACTCTGGGTCTCGGCGACAAAGATCGTACTATGCAGCAGGGCTGGATGTTCCTGGGCCTCGGCTTTGCGCTGGGCACGATCTCGGCAATTTTTATTCTGGCGGTCAGCAAGCCGATTATCTCGGCCTACAATGTGAGTGCCGAAACTGTAAGCATTGCCGGCCAGCTTATGGCCGCTATCAGTCTTGTGATAATTTTCCGCGCCACGAACAGCATTATGACCAAGGGAGTTTTGCGCGGAGGCGGCGACACAAAAATGCTCATGCTGGCCGACAACATCTTCCTGTGGGTTCTTTCAATCCCCTTTGGCTGCCTTGCCGGCTTCGTCTTCCACTGGCCTGCCTTCTGGATCTACATCGCCCTCAAAGCCGACGACATCGTAAAAACCATCTGGTGCGTCGCCCGCCTCAAAAGCGAAAAGTGGATTAAAAAGATTTCGACTGGGAAATAAAAAAGAGGGCGGTGCCCCGCCCTACGCGCCCACTTCGTTGGTCGCTACCCCACCCAGCGGGGGACACCCCCGCAACGCCCCCATCATAACTTCCAACAACACCCATTGCGTTGTAGTTCATACAGTTACAATTCACTAATCTCCAAACCAGTTAATTTCCAGACATACCTTGAAATCTTTTTCCTGCATTCTGATTAAATCTTCGAGACTATAAATCCAATCATCAACAAATACTGTATGCATAAAATAATGGAACTTTATTTTCTGTTGTTCTTCTGTAAGATTTGGTCTAAAAACTTCAAAATTCCAATTAAGCTTTTCATCTTCATGAATTCCATCTCTTATTTCAGAATCGTTTTCATCTAAGCTTAAAGTCCAAAAATGAAAAGCTGCACGTCTACTTAATTCTTTTTGTAGTTCAATTGTTGCAATATCATTTGCTTCAGATCCATGATATTCAATTTGTCCTTCAATTGAATAATATTTAAATTTTGGATCAGTTTTTGATAATATATCAAAAGCACTTTTCAGTTCGGTTAGTTCCTTTTTCAACTCATCGGTACATTTCCAAACCCATTTGTTTACTTCCAAAATCTTTTGAATATTATCTTTGTTCCATTCAAAACTTTCGTTAAGTGCCATACATCTATCCTGAAGCATATTATAAACAAAATCTGAATCAGCATTATGATAAGGATAGCAGCTAGAAAAGGCACATAGTTCATTCACATCATAATTAAGTATTACTTTAACAACAGGTATAAAATCATTTACTGTAAGCTCTATTACATCTTTTTTACCGAAAGTCTTATTGTATTTTAAGAAATGAGAGAAGAAACTGCAAAACTCGATGTTCTGTTCATTAGGAAGATTCATGTGCCAACAGCGGGATTCCTTTTGATTTAAGCGACTTTTTGAAAGAGGCATAAAATCACCTGTGAGAGAATCAAAAACAAGCTGCCATGTTTCAATTTCTTCTTCACTATACCAGGAAATGTGAGTCCATTTATCTATAATAGCTTTCTGTTTTTTTGTTGGATTTTCTATATTATCCAATTTTTCTACAATTTCTTTTTCAAAATCAAATTTGCCTATCACCTTAAAACCATGAAGAAAAGCCATGCCATTTTTTTCTAATTTCGAAAAGAGTTCATATGTAGATTTTATTTCTTCAATCATTATTTCTTGCAATTTTTCAACATCAGAATTGAGATCCTTAATTTTTTGAATATCTTCGTATTTCCATTCATAAGTATTATCAAGGCGTACTTTTCTATTGATATATTTCAATTCCCGTTTGTCTATGTAAGTTAGATTATACATATTGGTCCTCCTTCAAGTAATTTCAATCATAATTATACGGCTATTGCTCTATCATTTGATGATATTGGACAAGTAATATTTTTCACCAGGTTTTCGTAAGCTTAATTCGTCTAATGTTTCATGCATCTCATTAATGGCAGATCTGTAGTAATCTATTACAATATTCTTTTCTTTACACCAGGCTTTAATTAATTCATATTCTTTATATGTCATTTTTTGAAAAGTCCAAGGTTTTGGTAGAGTAGCTTCTATCAGTGTAAAATAATCTTCTCCTTCAAATTGTGGTAATTCAAATAAGAATTTATATTTATTACCTTTCATTACATAAACCTGAGTTGTCCATTTATCTATAACTTCCATATCTATCATTTTGTTTTTAGGACTAAACTTTTTCTTATTAAGGGTGTAAACCATACCAACTTTTTTCGGCAGAAGAAATCTATATCCATCTTTTTCCCATTCAAGGTTTAATTCTTCTTGTGTATATGGTATTCCTTCCTTTTTAGAAGGAAATTCCCAGGTGTCACAATCTTTTGTAAATTCTTCTACAATATAATCAAAGCTTTTTTTTGAAAAACCTACTTGCCGCAGTTTTGGGATAGCAATACCGTTTATAAAATTATTTGTGCAACCTTTTATTACATTTATGATTGCTTCAAATGCATATTCTTTTCTGTAGTTTTTTAGAAATGCGCTTTCATAAATTTTTATCTTCCGAGGATGTTTAAGAAAATCTTGAACTAAATATCCCGTAGTAGTTTCACTACATTTTTGCAACAATACTCTTATTTGCTCATATAACCATGGCGTCCGGATAAAAGAGAAACAAGTTTGAATATTTCCGTTCTCTCTGTAATAATCCGGAGTATGTTTGTATTTATCATCTCTAAATTCTTTATCTGTATAATCTGCAAACATTCCATCTGAATATACAGCTTTTGCAAAATATCTTTTCTTATCAGCTCTCATTATCCGGTCAATAGCTTCAAGACTACGAAATCCATAACCCCATAATCCCAGGAATTCTGCAAATTCATTAAAACCTGCATAGTAATAACTTTGAAAAGTAGAATCATTTTTAAGACCACAACAAATTAGAATATCTCCGGCAAAATCATTACTGTCCTTAAGCCTTTTTATTCCATCTTCTGGAGCAAAACATGGAATACCATTAAAGTCCTGTACTATAGAGTCTGATTCAATTCTATTAAATAATTCAAGAAAATCTTCTTTGTTCTTAAAAAATCGTTTCTTTGCAAACATAATAGACCTCTCAATCATCCGGCATTTCCGGATTCTTCGGATGAAAATGTTTTTTATGCTTTATATTGCAATTGAAGGTTTCAAAGTCTTCAAAACATATTCCTTTATCCTTGTTATCATGCTGGAACCAGCCAGCAGTCAAATCCATTCGTACAGCAACCATTCGGTCACAATGATATTCAGCAGTTAAAGCTGCAAAATCCCTAAACAGATTCCAAGGATGATCATATAAATATCTGATTTTATAAGTCTGTTCATATGCTGTTTTATTCTCTGTATCCCAATGCTGCTCAGAAAAAATAAGCTCCATAACACAAGTCAAATCATGCCAGGGCTTTCCGTCTTCATAATCATAACAGATAATTGACTGCAAACTTTCCTGCATATTAAAGGTGATAATATCCTGTGTTTCGTCATCAAGAGGAATGCCCGTCATTTTAATACCGAAGTTATTACGAATCTTATGGTATTTTTCGTGTAAGTTTTCCTGATAAATAGTTTTCTTACCCATAAAACAGCCTCCTTGCAGTTATTTACAGATAAATTATAAACAATTACCTATGGCAAACGCTGATAGACTAAAACTTTTTTACAAGAAATTTTATGAATTGATAAAGCGAAATAAATAAAACTATTCCAATCAAAACAAAAAGAATTATTCCATGAATCTTATAGAATGGACTTATAACATGTTCCATTACTTTTTCATTTATCAGAATTGGAGTAATCTGAATTAAGAAAAAGATATAGCACCAAACAACACCGATTATTATGTATGAATTAATCCATTTTAATTTTGTCTTTAAGAGTAATAAAAGAACTAAAACTAAATATTGGCTATATAAAAGAAAAAATGTCATATAAACCTCCTGAAGATTTCATATGACATTTTATAATGTGTAGTCTCTCAAAAGATGATAGAAACCAAAACAAATTATAGAATTAATTGTTGAAATCCTATGATATTAAAGAAAATCATTTATTTCCAAATAAAAAATCCATAACAGGCTCATAAAATAATTTCTGATCACTTCCAGGTTTTGAGAAGTGCCAACAATCTATTAATTTGATATTTTTGCCATTATCAAGTTTATAGTTCCAAAATTGTGCAACATTCTGTATTTCTTTCTGGAGTTCAAAGTTTTTTGTTGGAAAGAATTTTTCTAGTTCTTTGTTTTCAATATTACCATCCCATAAATTTGCAGTAATGATAATATCCGGGTCTAATAAATTGATTTCTTCACTTATGAAATTTCTTTTATCCAATTCAGAATCTTTAAGGAATTGATTGATTAATTTAAAGTCTGCTGTTGCTCCATATTCAGAATCATTTGAATATTTTGATATATTCATAATTGCAAAACCATAATTATTGGTTTTTACCATATTTGTAAGAATATCTTTTGCTGTTGGAATTTTATCATATGAATATTGACCATTGGTCTGAATACCATAAATAATGTATAATATTCTTCTCCAATAAGAAGATGTATTGGGATTTATTCCTTTCTTAAAATTTTCAAGTTCTGTAGTAATTCTATCTCCAGTAGAATAACAAGGTGATGAATATCGTGATTCACGGGCAACAAATAATACTTTCCTTTCTGCTTTATAGTAACCAGGAAAAAAACCATCGGAATTAAAATATTCAATTGCATCGTAAAGTTTACAATCATCAGAAAACATAATTTTTGGCTTAGTTTTTATAACTGCCTTCCAATCTTCCATTAATTGTTGGAGTCTTTTTCTTTGCTTTATCTCCTTACAGTCCTTAAAATATTTCATATAAAAAATCCGTATTTAATTACTTTTCTTCAGAATTCAAATCATTCCATAAAGAAACATTTTCGAAAGTATTTTGGTAGAAGAGTTTCAATGGAATTGAATTATCAGGTGATTCAATGGCATCTTCAAAAATAATCTCTTTTTCAAGAGGTTTGAAATATGTTGAAATAAAATCTTTTGCTTCATTTTCAACCAAATTATTAATCCATTCGAATTCTTCTGTTGTATTATTAATTCTCGCAGTATCATCAATGTGATACTTTTTTGATAATTCTTCCATTTTTAAGATAGATTCTGGATCATATAAAACTTTGTCAATTTTCATTTGTCCATTCTCTGATGTATATTTTCTTATTTCGCATAAGACATCATTTGAAGCATAAGTTTTTACTTCAGGTCCTATATATTGTGGTTGCAAACCATAAATATGTAATTTGTCATCAATTAAGGAAACATTTATTTTATCTAGATCAATACCATAATTAAGCCCTTTAATATTATAGTGCGATACTAAACAAAACTGTTTACCATGACTTCCTTTTCCAATTACATTCGGTTCATCATCAAATATTTCTGTATGATAAATAGTTGATACCATATCAGTCTCAATAAGACTTAACTTAGTTATTTTAGAGAAATTTTGTACATTAAGAGATGCATGTCTTAAATTTTCGATTTCGGTACGTAAACTTGTATTTTCGGTATTTGCAAGATTTAATAACTTTTGTAACTCTTTTTTATCAGCTTCATTTGCGACTCCAGCTTTGTTTTGATAATCAATAAACTTAAAAAGGTTTGAAGAAAAACCTATCGCAAGAATAAAAACAAGTGGAGCAACAAGCCATTTCTGAATAATTTCGGCTATTCTTTCATGGCCTTTAGCTTTCAGCACAAAGTATGGTACTAAAAATACTGCTACAATTAAACAAAAAATGATTAAAGCCCAGAAAATATAAGGTATTGATTGTATATGGTACCAAAATGATGACAGATGTTCACGCATAAAAAACTCCTATAAATTTGATTAGAAATCCTTTTCTAAAATAAGTGTTATTGTTGTTTCTGTTTTTTGTTTTCCATTTTTCACAATTACAGTTTGCTGCGCAGTAATTTCATCATATACATTTTTCTTTGCTTTTCTTTTTGCATATGGGGAACCTTTATCTGATACTTTTATATTCTTATCTTCTTTACTCATCTTATATAAAGCGCGTTCACTATAAAAGTTCTTTTGTAAATCTTCAAGGAAAAGTATGAATCCTTCAAAATCATTAGAATAAACAACTTCTCCAGAATTTAAATCAGTGATCTCAACTTCAGATTGATTTTTTTTCTTATTAATTTCATGTATAAATTTTATTTTATATTCCTTTTTATCTTTGCTTGAAATTTCATTATTCTCTGTCACTTCTTTACTATAAGTTAGAAGCCAATCTGAGTTATCAGAAAAAAAGACTTGTTGATTATTTTTTACCAACTTGTCCATTGTTTGTTCTTTTGCACAGGCTGTAAATGTAAAACACAAAAGAATAATAAAAAACAAAAAGTACTTACGCATATATATTTCTCCTACAAGTATTTAAATAATTAGTATTCTATATTATACATCAGAATTAACGAAATTGTTAGAAAAAATACAAAATATTTAAACCCTGTAAGTCGGATCTAAAATTTATTGTTAATAACTGGCGATTATACATCACCAGTTATCATTACTCATTAATAAGCTTTTGTAGGTGGCACAACAGCTTCATCAGAATCTAACAGTTTCACATTTACGAAAACATTCGGTATCTGTGAAAAATTAGCTTCATAGACAGCTTTCTTACAGTAAAGATTCTGGATTCTGCATCCTAAAGCAGAGTGAAACTCAACATTACTTACAAGCTCAGAACTGTTAATAGTTAATGATTCAAAAGGGAACCTGTCAGCAAGATATCCGCGGATTTCTTTTACTGATTCAGGCAAGACAACTTCCCCAATACTTAAATTACTAATTGGATAAGGCGCTGTAAAAATATCAAAGTCAAAGACTTCTACACCTTCTTCAACAATAATCTTTTTAATGTCATGGCGACCAAAGCAGCCTTTACCGTATTTCACATCTTTTTTGATTGTTATGTTCTCTAATCCGGTGCAACCATTAAATGCATATTCTCCAATTTCTTCAATTCCTGCTGGAATCTCTGTAATTGATTTACAATAAGCAAAAGCAGAAACTCCTACTTTTTTGATAGAAGAAGGGAGTTTTACACTCTGTAATTGTTTGCAGCCAGAGAAAGCATAATTTCCGATTGAAGTAACAGACTCTGGTATAACTAGAGATTCAATTGCTGTATTTGAAAAAGCAGCTTCACCAATTGATTTAATAGAATCTGATAATTCGATTGTTTTAAGTTTAGGACAGCTTGAAAAAAGACTTTCAGGAATTGCTTTTACAGATTTCCCAATCTTTACAGATTCCAGATTCTCACATTCCGCAAAACAGCTGTCATAAGTGCTGGATTCCAGAACTGTAACAGAATCAGGGATTGTGATTTCTTTTATAGAAGAACAGCCTTTGAATGTTGCCATCTGAATACTTTTTAATGAATTGCTAAGCTTTACAGTCTTTAAGTTTACACAATTTGCAAAAGCTTGTTTTCCTAAAACCTTTACAGAATCAGGAAGTTCAATAGATTCCAGATTTTTACATCCACTAAAAGCACTGTCACCAATAGTTTCAAGTCCTTTAGATAAACGAATATTTCTAAGTTTCTTTGCATCCTTAAATGCAAGCTTTCCAATCGTCTTTACAGAGTCTGGCATTTCAAAGCTTTCTAGCGGATAATTCTGAAAAGCACTTTCACCAATGCTAACAGTTTTCTTTCCCAAATCTACTGAAACAAGATTTATACAATTAAAAGCATTCTTTCCAATTTCTACAGGAGCATCCTGGATCTTGATTTCAAGTAATGTTTTACACTTAAAAGCAGCGGAACCAATTGTCTTTACAGAAGAGGGAATAACAATTTCTGTCAGACTACAATCAGAAAATGCTTTATTGCCGATTGTCAACAAAGACTTAGGAAGTTTTATTTCTGTCAAAGAACTACAGCCATCAAAAGCTTCCTGGTCAATAATTGTAATAGTATCAGGAAGATTTACCTCAACAAGATTTCTACAGGCTGTAAAAGCACTCTTGAAAATCTTTGTTACAGTCTTGCCTTCAATAGTTGCAGGTACTGTAATTGAAGTTAAATCTGCTTTACTTTCAGTTGTTCCGGTAATAGACATTTCTCCATTACGCAACAACCATTTCAAATTACCAGCTTCTCCTTTTACATCTGCGGCAAAAGCTGTGCATCCAATTACAAATGCAAATAAACCTAATAAAAACTTCTTCATATCGAAGCCTCCTTAATTTTTGTAGGTTTATTGTAAAACTCGATGTATGGCAAAACATGATAGACCACAATTTATTTTTTGAAAAAATGGGTGTATAATAAATTGTTAGGAGCAGAAATATGGCACAAAAACGAAAAGATATTACAAATCATAGAGCAATTGAACGTATCTTTGAGATACACGAGTTAATCTCCAATGGTAAATATCCAACAACCGGTAAACTTGCTAAACTTCTTGAATGTAGTACATCAACAATTAGCCGAGACCTTGAATTTCTTCGTGACCGTCTTTATGCTCCTTACGAATATGATACTTCAAAGCGAGGTTATTATTATACAGACCCTAACTTTCAGCTTAAATTTGAAGTTGTAAAAAAAGCAATGGATGCAGAAATTGCTGATGGCAAGAAAAGCTTTTCTGAATATTGCAATATTTCCATGGCTGCGCTTGATAAAGCAGAAGAATTAACAAATCTTAATCTTCCAGACCAAACAGAGTTTATAGCAAATCTTTCGTGTAAATTTATTGGGCGTAATTATTTTGCAGGAGGAGAAGTCTGGATTGGCCTAAAGGTTTTTGACTATATTGATGTTCCTTTACTCACAATCGCTTTTTTTGAAGACTATAATAATGAACAAAAAGAAATTAGTTATAAACTTCAGGGAACTAAATTAAATTATCTTTCTGAATATGCTGCTTATGATAATGGTTATTGGCATTATATCATTGTAGATCAGAAATTATTCGATACTAAAGTTGAAGTTGCCAGAATGGAAATCTTAAATCAGGTTAAATTTATACGAGGTGAATTATAAATTATTCATCCCAATAAAGATTTGTACCAGGATTCAAAAATCCATATCTGATATCAAAATCGCGGCAATAACAATTGTAACGACTTTTTTGTCCTAAATTGATTTTTTTATCAGTTTCGTAATATTCATCCCAGAATCGTCTAATTCCTCCTTGAAAAACTCTGGACCATAATAAATATAAAGCACAGTTGAAACACAGAGCTGAATTATTAGGTACTGAATGTGCAATTAAATCACTATCATGTCGGGTTTCTATTTTATCTGGAAATGAACCTTCATAAGTGCAACGACATCTTTCACATATCCATGTCATAATCTAACTCCATTGGATTGAGTTATTTTTTTTTCGTTGCACCAAGCTTTTATAACATTCATTTCTTCTTTCAAAGGTATTGTCTTTTGCACTCCACAGGTAAAATCTAAAAGTAAATCATTGTCATTTTTTTTAAGTAGAATCATTATTCGATATTCTTCAATTTTTTTGACAAATACAGGTATAATTTGTTTTGCCTGAATCAAATCCATACGTGCTCTGTTAACTGAAAATTGCATTATATTATCTATTTCCAAAAGCTGTTCAATAGTGTCTGGTAGATTAAAAGAGTAATCCTTATATTTCCATTCAATATTTTTCTCTTCTTCAGAGTAATTAATCATATTATTTTCTTTCATTTACTCCTCTGTACAATCCTTAAATAACCCAGTCTCAGGATAAAAATATAAATTACTATATGTATTCCGCCCATTCACATCCTTCCCGGTGCTTAAGGTTGCTTCACATCTTTTTCTATCATCTTTAATTCTTTCCCTGTGTAAAAAATAAACCACATCAGCAGTGCGGGGGATAATCATGTTTGCCTTAAAATCAGAAATAGATGGCTCATCATTATCAGAGCGAGGTAGATTCATTAACATAACAATTGGAATATTCAAATCTTTTGCTGCCTGTTTATATTCTTCAAGTAGTGTTCTTTGAACAAAAGGCAATTCATCTTTGTCTGCATCTACAACTTCACGCAAGTATTCATAACTGTCTACAAAAATGATTTCAGCGTTTTGCTGTTCAACCATAAGTCTTGCTGCTAACTCAAATTCTTCAAAGAAAATGTTCGGACTGTCATTAATAAAAATTGGTTGATTCCAGTATCCGTCTGATATTTCGCTAAGCTTTTTTACATCATTAACATTCAGATTTGCACTTCTTATTTTATTCATTGGAATTTCGGATTTTATCGACAGGAGTTTTTTTGTTATATCAATTTCATCCTGATTACCACAGGTAATATATCCAGCTGCTTTTTGTTTTTTAGTTACAATATTCAGAAGGAGGCTTAAAGCTAAACTGGTCATCCCTAAACAAGGGCGGGATGCAAGAATTATAAGATTACCTTTTTTGAAGTTTATGCCTTTGAAGTCTGTTGTAACATATTGTTTTTCGTTATCAAAATCGTTCTTATAATTTGCTTCAATATTGTCAATTACTTTTGGCAGTATTGTTTTTAAATCTTTATACATGCCATAATTTTCTTTATCATCCTTCATACAAGCCTCCAGTTGAATCAAATAATAATGGAGCATGTATGGCAAACGGTGATAGACATATAAATTTTCTTCAAAAATAGAAGTAAATATATTATGCCGTAATAAACAATAAGACGAATTAATAATTTGACGGTATTTTTCTTTTGTGGTATATTAAAAGAAAGGAAATGCCCGATTCATTGGGTCATCTCCACGTTAGGTTTTAAAGCCGCCCGTGTTTGTGAGACTGGGGCGGCTTTATTTATCTACTCATCTTTTATTTCTAAAATATGAGAGAACTGCTATAACTGTGCGGATTACAGTAGCAACGCAAGTTACTAAAGCAATTACTTTTTCACAAGTCATACGCAAGCCTCCCTTGTCTTTATTTCGGCATAAAGCCGATTGAGCTCGGGAGACGCCGCCTGAATCAGGCATTTCCTACACTTATATTATATATAGTTAACTTTATAGTGTAAATATTTAAAGTCTATTTTCTTAATAAAATTGAAATTACTCTATCACAAACTGCTAGAGATAATATACTAAAATAATTATCAGGAGGCATCGAAATGTCAAATGAAGAAACTAAATCAGTAATATTAAATCCAATCAAGATTCAAAGCATTCTTTCAGTTTCTGTTAATGACAGGATTCTTGAATGTGATGTAATCATTAAAAATGAAGAACGTATGTTTGTTGGTCTTAAATATGATAAAACAATTGCGACTGCTCCTGTAATTATTTTGCAAGGTGATAAAAGTTTGAAGTCGCAGTTTTCAGAAATTCAAAAACAAAACGAATTACATTATTTCGATGACAGAGCTTTAGCGCGTGAGTTATATGAAAACTTTAATGAAGGCGATGTTCTTCCGGATAAGTATTATAAATGCATAGCAGATATTTATAAAAACCTATAAAATTTTCATTTTCAATAAACGTGCCAGAACTCTATAGATTTTCACAATTCCATTCTGGGAAAAGCCGTGTTATAATTTATTTAACGTCTTATCTAGATTCCCGGGTCAAGTCCGGGAATGACAGATTTACTTGGAGTTCAAAATGTCTAAAAAAGCACGAATTACTATTCACCCGAAATTTAAGATTGGCGAGATTTCGCCGAGACTTTTTTCTGCCTTTCTGGAGCCGATTGGCACTATGGTAAATGGAACTATGTTTAATCCGAAGCATCCGACGGCGGATGAAC
>JAEEGL013993550.1_pt1 | contig 12180 bp, 11 predicted proteins | sample 9134231 | NCBI WGS metagenome assembly JAEEGL01 (sample SAMN16246548, study PRJNA631951) | gut metagenome | biome: gut microbiome; feature: rumen; material: fiber-attached | host: Bos | place: Iran: Karaj | collected 2018-10
AAGACGAGAAAGAAACATTTATAATTGGTGGGGCTAGTATTTATAGACAATTTTTAGAGTATGCTGATAAATTATATTTAACAGAGGTAAAAATGGGATGTAAGAATCCCGATGTTTATTTTCCAAAGTTTGACAAAAGGAAATATAAAAAGAGTATTGTGGGTAGTGGTAGTGATTCTGGCATTGAATATGAGTTTGTTATCTATGAAAGAAGGTGTAATAAGTGATAACTCGTGAGCAAATGTATGAAATATTATATCATCAAAAAATGCGTGAAATAAGCTTATCAGATGAATATTTTTATGCTCTTCCTTTTGAAATTCAAAAAGCTATAATTATGTCAGGATATAGTGAAAAATATGATAGAAGACAAAAAATAGCTAACTTCCAAAAAAGAATGGCATTAGAGCAATATAATTTTGAAGAAAAAGTTAAAGATAAAGTATTAAAGCTATTAAAGAGAGCAAAATAGGAGGATAAAATGGGTAAATTTATTGTTATTGAAGGAACTGATTGTTCTGGTAAAGAAACACAAAGTAAATTATTAGTTGAAAAATTAAATAAAAACAATATTAAAACATCATATATTTCTTTTCCAAATTATGATTCACCTACAGGTAAAATAATTGCTGGTCCATATTTAGGAAAAACTGATAAAGATGAATTAGGAAACAAGATTTATCAAGATTCGTTATTCAAAGAAGGTGCTCCTTTAGTTGATCCTAAAGTTTCATCATTGTATTATGCAGCTGATAGATTATATAATTTAAATGAAATAAAAGATAAATTAGAAAAAAATAATTTAGTTCTTAATAGATATGTATATTCTAATATGGCACATCAAGGTGGCAAAATAAGTAATGAAGAAGAAAGAAAAGAAATGTATAATTGGATAGAAAAATTAGAATTTGATTTATTAAATTTACCAAAAGCAGATATTAAAATATTTTTACATATGCCATATAAATATTCTAATATTTTAAAAAATAAAAGATTAGAATTAGATCAAAATGAACTAGATTCAAATCATTTAATTAATGCTGAAAAAGCATATTTAGAATTAGTTAAAAAATATAATTTTAAAACAATAGAGTGTGTTAAAAATGATGAGATAAGACCTATTGAAGAAATAAATGATGAAATATTTGATTATGTAAAAGAAAATTTGTAATTAGTGTAAATTTATGTAAAGTTATCTTGTGAAAGATAACTTTATTTTATATAATAATATAAGAATAGGAGCGATTATTATGAATATTAAAAATCTTAGAGCACGTGAAATATTAGATTCAAAAGGAAATCCTACAATAGAAGTAGATGCAATATTAGATTGTGGAGTAGTAGGAAGAGCAATTGTTCCTTCAGGAGCTATTTTATCAGAAAAAGAAGCAGTTGATTTAAGAGATAATGATGAGAGATATCATGGAAGAGGAGTATTAAAAGCTGTTGAAAATGTTAATACTATAATAAAAGAAAAATTAGTAGGACTAGATGCTTTAGACCAAAATCTAATTGATAATACTTTAATAGAATTAGATGGCACTGAGAATAAAAGTAAATTAGGTGCTAATGCAATATTAGGAGTATCAATGGCTGTGCTTAAAGCAGCAAGTCGTTATTCAGGAAGACCACTTTATAGATATTTAGGAACAGAACCTACAATGCCAAAACCAATGATTAATTTATTAAATGGTGGATTATATGCTGATAATAATTTAGATTTTCAAGGTTACATGATCATTCCAAATATGAAATCTGTTCATGAAATGATAAGAGCAGCTTCAGAAATATATCATCAATTAAAGAATATTTTAAATAAAAAAAATTACGTTACTAGTGTTGGAGATGATGGAGGATTTGCTCCTAACTTAAAAAGTAATGTTGAAGCATTAGACTTGATTGTAGATGCAATCAAAGAAGCGGGTTACCTACCGGGTATAAATGTTGATATAGCATTAGATGTTGATGCATCAAATTTCTATGAAGATGGAAGATATAAAATAAATGGAGTTGCTAAAACATTAAATTCAGATCAATTAATAATGTATTATGAAGATTTATTAAAAGCATATCCAATTGTATCAATAGAAGATCCATTTGATAAAAACGATTGGGAAGCATTTACAAAATTTACATCAAGAGTTGGAGAAAACGTTCAAATAATAGGTGATGATTTATACTATACAAATCCAAAATATTTAAAAGAAGGAATAGCAAAAAAGGCAACAAATGCTATTTTAATTAAAATCAATCAAATTGGAACAATAACAGAAGCAAAAGAAACAATAGCACTTGCTAAAAGAAATGGTTTTGCAACAATAATTGCTGCAAGAAATGGAGAGACTGAAGACACAATTATAGCTGACTTAGCTGTTGGTTTAGATTTAGGTCAAATAAAGACAGGTTCAATGGCAAGAACAGACAGAATTTGCAAATATAATCAATTAATGAGAATTGAAGAAGAACTAAAATTCAGGAGGTAGTATGGAAGGTATACAAATACCAAACTTTGTTAACGAAAGGCATTATGCTATTCAAAGAGAAAATGAATATTTAAAAAAAGAAATTAATAGAGTTGTAAGAATTAAAAAAAGAAAAAAACAATTAAAAAAAATTAAAATATTTGTAGCAGGTACAATACTTGGAACAGCTGTAATTTGTTCAACAATTTTTATTATAAAATCTAAAAAAGAAAAAGAAGATAAACCAATTATACTTACTATAGAACAATATAATAATTTACAAAAATTGAATGAATTAAAAGAAAAAATTAATAATGTCTTTGGAAATAAAAAAGTAGAAATTAAAGAAGATAATGAAAAAACTATTTATACTGTTATAGAAGAACCAATTAATGAAGAAAAAAATGATTTAGATATATTAACTATTAAAAAGGAAAAATCTGCTATTGAAAAAGAAAATAATATAAAAAAAGAAATAGTAGAAGAACCATTTGATGATATTAAAGAATTAGAAGTTGAATATAAAGATACTGATATTTCAGAAAATTATGAAATTGTTGATAAATACTTAACAGATGATTATAAAACAATGTTTGATAATGCTTCTAAAATGTATGGAACCAATTCAAATTTATTGATAGCTATTTCTGCCCAAGAAACAACTTTAGGACATGGATCATTTTCAGGTTCAGCACGTGGTATCATGCAAATAGAGAGTTGTAATTGGAATAATGTATATAATCAATATAATTTTCAAACAAATGAAATTGAAAAAGTTAGTTTTTCAAAATTGAATTTAAAATCAAATTCTGGTTGTATAAAAGCAGGTTCAATTATGTTTCAAGAATGTATTACAAAATATGATTATAATATATTATTTGCTTTACAAGCTTATAATTTTGGACCTGAATTAGTTAAAATAGCTATTTCAATGGCTGAAGAAGAACTAGGAATACCTAAAGAAGAGTTAACTTATGATGATTTACAACCATATTTTAAATATATACATTTACATCCAGAAAAATTTGTTAAAAATTGGGGTAGAGGAACATATGGAGATGGTAATTATTCAGATAATGTAAGAAAATATGCAAACGAAAGAATAATATCGACTAAATTAACAAAAAATGAAAAAATATATAATAATATTTATGATTTAGAAACTGGAATGTGTATTAAACAATATGTAACTGATAATACATCGCCAGGGTTATATTTTGATGAAAAAAACAAATTATATTTAACAGATAGTGATATTTTAGATGTCGTTAATGAGTTTAATGAAAGACTAAAAAATAATAGTAAAAAATATTAGTCTTTTTTAATCATAAAAAATATTGTATAATTATATTAAGAATAGGTGATAAAATGGCAAAAAAGAAAAAAAGAAAAGTTGAAAAACAAACTAAATCTTATTATGTAGAGTTAAAAGGAATTTTACTAATATTAATAGCTATAATAGGCTGCTGTCCTTTTGGAATAGCTTCTAATATGGTAAAAGGTTTTAGTGCATTTTTATTTGGATCATGGTGGATTGTTTTGCCTATATTAATAGGTATTGCAGGAATATATATGATAATTAAAAGAGAAAATCCAGATATTTTTAATTCAAAGGAAATTGGATTTTATATAATTTTATTAGGCATTTTAGCACTTTCACATACAAAATATATTAATACTTTCATATCTAATGATTCACTAGATGCTATGAAAGTATTAGAAAATACAGTATCTAATCTAATGGATTTTATTAATTCAGGAGTTCCAATTGAAGGAGGAGGAATACTTGGAGCATTATTATCAATATTATTAGTTAAATTATTAACATTTGATGGAGCGAAAGTAGTTTGTATTGCTATAATTATTTGCGGAGCAATAATGTTTACAGGTGTTTCAATTTATGATATTGTAAAATGGGTTAAAAATAAGGCAAAAGAAGAAAAAGAACATCATAAAACTAAAAAAATTGATAAAGAATTAAGAAAAGAAATAGAGAAAAAAGAAAAACAATATGATGAAGAAACAAATAAGAAAGTTGTTTATGAATCAATTGATGATTTAATACATAAAACGGAGGATAAAAAAGAAATAAAGGAAGTTGAAGAAGTAAAAGAAGAAGTTAATGAACCTATTATTAATAATCCAACAAATCCAAGTTATAAGTATCCACCAATTTCACTATTATCAAAACCTCCAAAAGGTAAGAATAGTGAATCAAGTGAGAAAATTGCTAGCAATGTTAGAATACTTGAACAAGTTCTAAGAGATTTCCAAATTGAAGCAAAAGTAGTTGCTATTAATCCAGGTCCAGCAGTTACACAATATGAATTAGAGACTAAAGCAGGAACAAGATTAAATAGAATATTATCGATTCATAGTGAAATAGCACTAGCTTTAGCTGCTAAAGATGTTAGAATTCAAGCACCAATACCTGGTAAATCAACAATAGGTATCGAAATACCTAATTCTGTTAAATCAATGGTAACAGTAAGAGAAATACTAGAGTTAGTACCAAATAATTTATCAGATTCTAAATTATTAACTACATTAGGTAGAGATATAATGGGTAAACCTGTATATTGTGAAATAAATAAAACACCACACCTTTTAGTTGCTGGTTCAACAGGTTCAGGTAAATCAGTTTGTATTAATAGTATAATAGTATCATTATTAATGAGATCTAAACCAGATGAAGTTAAATTAGTATTAGTTGACCCTAAAAAAGTTGAATTATCAATGTATAATGGTGTACCACATTTATTAGCACCAGTTGTAACTGATCCAAAAAGAGCAAATATCGCACTAAAAAAAATAGTAGTTGAAATGGAAAATAGATATGAACTATTTAGTGAAAGTGGAACTAAAAATATAGCTGGTTATAATACTTATGTTGAAAAAGAAAATGAAAAAAGAAGTGAAGATACTAAATTAAATAAATTACCATTTATAGTTGTAATTATTGACGAATTAGCAGATTTAATGTTAGTTGCAGCTAAAGAAGTAGAAGATTCAATTATGAGAATTACTCAAATGGCAAGAGCAGCTGGTATTCATTTAATAGTTGCTACACAAAGACCATCTACAGATGTTATAACAGGTGTAGTTAAAGCTAACATTCCATCAAGAATATCATTTGCTGTTTCTTCACAAATAGATTCAAGAACAATACTTGATATGGCAGGAGCTGAAAAATTATTAGGTAAAGGTGATATGTTATTTTTACCACAAGGAGAAAATACTCCAATAAGAGTACAAGGCACATTTTTATCTGATGATGAAATTAAAAAAGTTGTTGATTTTACTATCTCTCAACAAAAAGCTATCTATGATGAATCATTAACGATGGATGCAGAAGAATTAAATGCAACAACAATGTTAGAAAATGATGATGATTATGAAGAACCATTATATAACGAAATAGTAGAATTTGTAGTTACACAAGGTAAAGCAAGTGCATCACTTTTACAAAGAAGATTTAGATTAGGATATAATAGAGCTGCTCGTTGTATGGATTTATTAGAAGAAAGAGGTATAGTAGGTCCACAAAATGGTTCTAAACCAAGAGAAGTTTTAGTAACAACAAAAAATGAAGAATAAATTTTATATTTATTCTTTTTATTTGACATATTTTTAAAAAAAATATATATTATTCCATGAGGTGAATACTATGTTAAAATTTAATAGTATTGAAGAAATTAAAAATGAGTACATTCTTTATTCAAATGATTGGTTTAATAAAATAAAAAATAGTGGTAAAGAATTAACACAAGATATTGAATTAAAATTAAATCATGGTCTTATAATGTGTGATAATGTAGGAAAGACAACAGTTAATTCTGGTTTATTAAATGAATCATATAAAGTAAGTGGTTCTATTGATGGTTTACTACATGATGTAGGTAGATTTCCACAATACTTTGAAATAGGTAATCTTTATGATAATTGTTTAAATGAAAAATTAGGATATTTAGATCATGGAAGATATGGTGCTTATTATTTAGAAAAAGAAAATTATAAACTATTAAAAAGGTTTATTGGAAATAACAAAGAATATTATAATATTTTAATTGAAGTTGTTAAAGAACATACTAATTTATTAAATACAAATTATATCTTTGATTTAAAAGAATTAAAAAATATATTTCAAAATTATGATTTAAATGAGGTAATAACTAAAAAAGATATGATTAATAGATTAATAGCTTTAAAATTGTTAATTTTAAAAGAAGAGGATAGTTTAGAAATTTTACATAAAATTGAATTTGGTTTATGGAAACCAATAATTTGTTCTAATAAAAATCAATATATTAATGATTATGCATGGAACTTATTTATTAATCAAAGATATATTGATATCAAAGATTTGAAAGAAAAAAAATTATGGAATCCAAATATAGGATGTTTGATAAGATATAGTTTGATATATAAAAACATTAATTTTGTTGGAACTTTAAAAACATTGATTGATAATAATGTTATTGATAAAGTTTATTTAAATCAAATAAATAATTCAAAAGATGAGTTAGGTAATATTGATTTAAATAATATTGATCCTAGAATAAAAGATTCAAGAGATTATATAAAATTAGTTATTAAAAATATGATAGAGTATAGTGATGGTAAAATTATTACAAATGAAGTAAAAGAAAAAGCAAAAGAAAAAACTCTTAAGGAATTTAAATAAAACCTAAAAAGGTTTTATTTTTTATATTTTATTCCTTGATAAGAGTTTCTTTTTCTTAATTCTTTATCTATATCATTTAAAACACAAAACTTTTTAATTAACCAATTTGGTTCAATTAAATCTTCTTTTTTAGGATCCCCAGTTATTCTATGAATTACAATATTTGGATCTAATAGTTCCAATTGGTCACAAACAATATCTATATATTCTTCTTTAGTTAAAATATGAAATGGATTATCTTTATAGTATTCTTCCATATTAGTATTTTTAAGTACACTTAACATATGTATTTTAATACCATCAATATTTAATTTATTTAAATATTTTACTGTTTCTAACATCATTTCTTTAGTTTCATTAGGTAGTCCATTAATAATATGAACGACAACATTTATATTTCTTTTTTTTAGTTCATTTATACAATCTTCAAATTGTTTTAATGTATGACATCTATTTATTAATTTACTTGTTTCATCATGTATAGTTTGTAAACCTATTTCAATAGTTAAATAAGTCTTTTTACTTAATTCTTCCAAATAATCATAACACTCTTCACTAATAGAGTCACATCTTGTTGCGATAGATAATCCAATAACATTATCTAAATTTAATATTGTTTCATATTTTTCTTTTAAAACATTTAATGGAGCATATGTATTAGTTCTTGCTTGAAAGTAACCAATGTATTTACCATTCCATTTATTTTCCATCATATTTTTAATATTATTAAATTGAGTTATTAAGTCATCTTTACAGTTTCCTGCAAATTCACCAGAACCTAATTTAGAACAATATAAACATCCTTTATCACTTAATGTACCATCTACATTTGGACACGAAAAATTAGCATTTAAACTTATTTTAAACACTTTACATCCAAATTTACTTTTATAAAAATTATCTAATGTATTATATCTTTTATTGTTAGGATACATTTTTGTCACCAATATAATTATATAATTTTACACTATTAATGTAAATATAATAATTTGATAAATTTATTAACAAATTATTATAGTATAATTATTTTAAGATAGTAGGTGTAATATGAAAAAATATGTTATATCAATTTTGTTATTTTTAGTATTTTTTTTAAATATAAATTTTGTAAGTGCTGAGGATGAAAAAATTCTAATTATTGATTCAAAACAAGAACAACAACCAGAACAACAAGAACAGCAACAACAAACTGAAATTAAGATGACAAGAATTATTTTAAATAAAACAATTTTATCATTAACTGAAGGAGATACAGAAATATTATCAGCAACGATTCAACCAGAAAATGCAACAAATAAAGATTTAATTTGGTCGTCATCAAATGTTAATATTGCAAAAGTTGAAAACGGAAAAGTAACAGCAAAAAATGCAGGAACTGCTAAGATAAAGGTTTCAAATAAAGATAATACAGTATCTGCTGAATGTAATGTTACAGTAATGGAAAAAGCACCTGTTGAAATTCCAATGAAAAAAATTGAAGTAAATAAATTGACTTTAAAAATGAAAGTTGGAGATAAAGAAACAATAGTAGCAAAAATATTACCAGAAAATGCTACAGAAAAAGATATATTTTGGTCTGTTACTAATGGTAAGTCAAAAATAAAAGTTGTAACAGTAGAAAATGGTACAATAACTGCACTTAATAAAGGAACTGCTGTAGTTTCAGTATCAAATAAATCAAAAAAAGTTATAACTAAAATTAGTGTTACAGTATTAGAAGCTGATAATAAAAATGAAGAAGTAAAGATAACAAAACTTAATATGAATAAACCATCATTAAATCTTAAAATTGGTGAAAAAGAAACTTTAATAGCAAGTATTTTACCAAGTAACGCAACGAATAAAGAATTAATATGGACAAGTAGTGATACATCAATTGTTACAGTAGAAAATGGAAAAGTATCTGCAGTAGGAAAAGGTGAAGCCATTATAACTGTTACTAATAAAGATGGAACTATAGAAGCTAAATCAAACATAAAAGTATTAGAAGTCAGTGATGAAGAAATACCATTAAAGAAAATAGTAATTAATAGAACAGAAATGTCTTTATATGTAGGAAATGAACAATTACTAGTGGCAAGTTTAATACCAGGTAATACAACAGATACAGAAGTATATTGGTCAAGTAGTAATGAAAAAGTTGCTAAAGTTGAAGAAGGAAGAGTAATAGCAACAGGTATTGGTGGAGCAGTTATAACAATAACAAACAAAGATAAAACAGTTAGTGCAACATGTGATGTAATAGTAACTGATTTGTTAGATGAAGATAGAGAAAGTTTTATTGATTTTGATTTTATCAAAATTTTAGCAATTGGTATTGGAGTATTATTATTGTTTGGTTTCTTAATCAAAATAGGCAAAAATTAAAAAAATGTACAATTTTTATTAATTTTTGATATAATTAATATATGGAGGATAAATATGAAAAAGAATTTTTTATTAAAAACATTATTTGTATTTTTTATAGTATTTGTAGTATTAACATGGATAATACCATCAGGTACTTATAATGGAAAGTATGTTGAATCAGGATTAAATCCAGTTGGTATATTTGATCTATTTAAATATCCAATTTATTCATTAGCAACATTCTTACAATATGGACTTGTTATATTATCAATAGGTATTTTTTATGGAATACTATCAAAAACAGGAGCTTATAATAAGTTATTAGATAATATTAAAGACAAAATAAAAAAGAAAAAATTATTTGTAGGATTAATAACATTTATTTTAATTTTATTATCTAGTTTAATAGGTTCACCATTAATGTTATTTGTATTAGTACCATTTATTTACTCTTTAGTAACACTATTAGGATATGATAAAAAATCAGCATTTGCTGTTTCAGTGGGATCTATATTAGTAGGTAATATATGTACATTATGTGGAAATATTATTAAAATTAATCAAGAAGTTTTAAAAATTTCATTATCACAAGATTTATTTGCTAAAATAATCTTATTCTTAATGGTTTCACTTTTATATGTTAATTTAGTAACTAATCATTTAAAAGAAGAAAAGAATGAAGAAATATTTTATGAAAAAACAAAAACAAATAAATCAACATTACCAGTAATAGTTTTATCAATATTTACATTTGTAATCTTAATATTAGGAGTATTTGATTTAAATAAATTTGGAATAGATATATTCAGTAAAATACATGAAGCAGTAGTTAGTTTTGAAGTAAATGGTTTTTATTTGTTTAAACATTTATTCAAAGGAATATCTTATTTAGGTAAATGGGATAACTACGATATAATGCAATTTTTATTAATTATGAGTTTAATTATTTCATGGGTTTATGGACTTAAAAAAGAAGATATTATTGAAGGATTAAAAGATGGAATTAAGAAAACTTATAAAGCAGCAATTGTAGCAACAATTTCAGGAATAATATTTGTAGTATTATTAAATGTTGAATCAAATATAATGGAAACAATTAATAATTTTATATTGAATACAGATTTTAGTATAGTTAAAACATCATTAGCAACACTTTCAGGATCATTATTCTATAATGATTATACATGGTTAATGAATAGTGGATTTGGAAATATAATATCATTATATGATTCAAATAGATTTGTAGTATTAACTATTTTATCTTGTGGTATACATAGTTTATTAATGCTTTTATTACCAACAAGTGTTATTCTAACAACAGGTTTAACTTTCACATCATTAGATTATAAACAATGGTTAAAATATATATGGAAATTCATATTAATAGTATTCTTTGTATTATTAATAATCTCATTAATTTTAGTAAAATTTGTATAGGGTAGTGATAAATTGAAAAAGATTTTAGTTTTAATAAGTATATTATTATTAATTGGTATTTTAGTAATAAGTTGTTTATTTATGTTGAAAGAAAAAAATAAAATAAATTCGATTAATAAAGATATTGATAATTATAAAATAGAAATAGATAATCTAAATAAAGAAATAAATGAATTTGATTCTAAATTAGAACAAGTAAGTAATGAATATAAAGATAAAGTAGATGAAAATAAAATGAAGTTGTATGAAGTATGGGAAAATCAAAACAAGTATTTAGACGAATCACTTTAATAACTATTTATGTTATATTAATTACTTTATCAATTATATGCATTAAGTTTTATTTAGATTATAAAAAGAAATATGAAAATGAAGAAAAAGAAAAGAAAAATTATATTAATCAAATAACTATATTAAAAGAACAAGTAGAAACTAATAATGAAAAAATAGAAAACGAAAAACTAAAATATACAAATATAGATGAACAAATAAAAAATAAAAAAGATGAATTTTTTAAAAAAGCAAAAGAATTAGAAAATAAAGTTTTAAATGGAGAATCAGATAAGAAAATAGTATATTTAACATTTGATGATGGACCATATCTAACAACAACAGATAAAGTATTAAATATATTAGAAGAGAAAAATGTATTAGCTACTTTCTTCTTATTAGGTAAAACTAAAGCTGAAGGAATAGCCCGTGTATATGAAAGAGAATACTATAGTGGACATACACTTGCTAATCATACATATACACATAAAATATCAAGAACAAATGGTATTTATGTATCAGTTAATTCATTTATAAATGATGTTAAAAGACAAGAAAACTTTTTATCCGAAAAATTTGATGGTTATAAAACAAATATAGTTAGATTTCCTGGTGGTAGTCCAACAGCAGGTTCATTAAAACAAGGAATTAAGAATGAATTGTTTAGTATGAAATATGGATATGTCGATTGGGACTTAGAAACTGGTGACGGTAATGGAAGAGATAAAAATAATTCAGAAATATCATTCACTAATGTTTTTGATAACTTAAAAGATAAAAAAGTAGTAGTAGTTTTAATGCATGATTATAGTAATACTACAATTAAAGCATTACCTAAAATTATAGATGAATTTAAAAAAAGAAATTTTGTTATTTTACCTCTATTTTATGATAGTGTTAAAGTAATTAAAAATTAGTTGATTACTTATATTTTATATGTTATATTATATAAGTCTAAAGAATTCTTAAATTGAATTC